>JABAOH010005698.1_pt2 | contig 60210 bp, 56 predicted proteins | sample 7062181 | NCBI WGS metagenome assembly JABAOH01 (sample SAMN14538630, study PRJNA623070) | marine sediment metagenome | biome: marine biome [ENVO:00000428]; feature: marine pelagic biome [ENVO:01000023]; material: deep marine sediment [ENVO:00002113]; isolation source: pool of 5 deep marine... | reverse complement strand
CGCTAAGTTTCTCAAGGTGGTAGGAAGCCACGCTGGGGCTCGAGAACTTTAGGGCTCTCTGAATCTCTCTAACTCCAACCGAGTCTCCCCTCTCCTTAATCAAATACCAGTAGACCAGTAAGGTCTTGCCTTTGAGTTCTGACTCAAACTTTCCTATATCCTTCTCCGCCAACCTTAACACACCATGTAAGACCTGGAAAATAGCGGTATAATCTCGATTTACTACAAGCTTCTTCTGAGTGCAATCTCAATTATTTACCATATACTTCTAAGTAACTAATTAAATCTTGGTTTACGTCATCCATTCATCTGCTTTTAGTTCGAGGACGATGGACTGCGAACCAGATTCTTGATTTGTCTGCAAGAAGACGAATAGGTAGGTCCCCGGATTCTCGACCGAGACCGTACCTTCGACCTGATTGGAAATGGTATTTTCATATGTGATTACATGACTATAAACCTCTTTTTCTTTCTTGAATGTAGCAGCATCGGTCTGCATTAAATACCAAGTGAGGTTAGCGTCATCCTTTTCTGCGTTAACTTTGAAGAAGACCTTGCTGGGATGCTCAGGGTCGACTGATAGCTGAAATTCCGTATAGTAAGCCTTGTTGGGCTCACAATCAAAGGGGACATGGCTATAGATCATCCTTGTCTTATATCCTGTTACTGCGGTAGGCATCTCTCTGGGGAGTAGGACACTGACCACGCCCAGAAGGAAAAGGGCAACCACGAAGAGGGAGATAATCTTCGTCGTCTTCCTTGACAACTTGCTTACCGAATATAGAACAAAGCTCGGCTTATTATATCATTTATAGCGAAAGGTTCCATGGCATGTCCATCTACGGACCCGGCGAGGCTGCAACTTCCCACGCCCACAGAGGATCGGAGACCATGTTCATAGTTCACGGAAGAGGCAAATTCGGGAGCCCAGAAGGAGTTGTGGAGGTTGGTCCAGGAGATGTCCTCTATTTCCGGCCTGGAGAGGAGCACTACCTCGAGAACACTGGGAGCCAAACCCTTGAGTTCGTATATGTCTACGCTGACCCAGATGATGGGAAAGCCCTTACAGAGAACTGGTTGCCCCTAGAGTAATGAAGTGAGACTCTCGTGGTTCATAGGTAGCTCTACTTTTTTTGTGAATTAGTCCTATTCGTCATCTCTGAACAGTAACACTTTTGAGAACAGATCCCCTAACCTTCTTAATCCAAATCTTACTTCAACAAACGCTGATAAAAATTTAAGAGCCGAGACCAAAAGGATTTTATACAACTCCATTACATGATCGAGGGAGATGGGAATGCCGGTGTTCAAAGCTGAGCAACTGAAGGAGATCGGTTTAAAGATCTTCAGGGCTGCGGGGGCGTCGAGTAAAGAGGCGGAGATCGTCTCGAACCACCTGGTAAAAGCCAATCTTAGAGGACACGACTCTCACGGTGTGCTTCGCATACCCTGGTACTACGAGCTGATCCAGAAAGGTTATATAAAGCTAGGAACTGAAGTCGAGATCCTGAAGGATACGGCCATTACGGCCCTCTTAGACGGCAACTGGGGATTTGGACAAGTGGTAGCTAGGGTAGCCATGGACATCGCCATCGAGAGAGCGAAGACCTACGGTTTGGGGATGGTGGCCTTTTTCAACACTTACCACATAGGCATGCTCGGCGAATATTCAGAGATGGCAGCTGAACAGAACCTGATAGGGGTCACTCTATGCAATGGCTCCCCAAACGTGGCGCCCTACGGGGGCAAAACACCCTTGCTTAGTACAAACCCTCTATCCGTAGCCATACCCGCGGCCTCTGGGAGACCTGTCCTCCTCGACATGGCCACGAGCGCGGTCGCTGCCGGGAAAGTATCTCTCGCTTTCCAACGCGAAGTGGAGGTGCCTTTGGGCTGGATCATAGACAAGGATGGTCGACCCACCACCAACCCTGCCGACCTACGTCCACCCCTCGCAGAGATGCCTATCCCCCAAGGCCGAGTTGAAAGAGGATCTTTGTTGCCACTAGGGGGGTCTCTAAGTGGATATAAAGGGTACGGCCTCAGCTTGATCATAGAGATCCTAGGTGGGATCCTGGCAGGATCGGGCGCGAGCGACGAAAACAGGGGAAACGGCGTCGTAACGATGGCCATAAACATAGAGATGTTCAGACCCCTCAATGAGTTCAAGGAGAAGGTAAGCAGGCTCATCGAGGACGTTAAGGCCTCCCCCAAGGCATCCGGATTCAGTGAAATCCTCGTTGCTGGTGAGCCAGAATACCGGGAAGAGGAACACCGACTCCGAGAGGGCATCTACGTGGAGGAGGCCACGTGGAAGAAACTAAAACAGATCGCCAGCGAACTGGACACTCCGCTAGAAAAAACCTTGAATTAATAAGTAGACCCAAGAGATTTCAGCGGAAAAAAGAAGCTCAATTCTCAGGCTCTGATTCTCCTCTGACTCTCAAGATAGACGACTATGGCTACTGCCAAGGGTAGCAATATAACTAACACGAGAGGAAAGAGGTCTAGGGGCGGCCTCTTGGCTTCCTCCGTGGGTCCCATCTCCTTAGATGTCTCTTCAACGTCTCTAGCCAAGGGTTTTGGTGGTACTGCTTCGGGCACTCCGGCGTATCTTTCTTCGCGAACTGCCAACTGCTGGGTCTTAAACAGCATCTCGGGCAGGAAAGAAACCACTAGGACGCCCAGCACCACCGCGAGTGATGCCACAGCCAGATATCGACGAGTTTCTCCACTCATCTCTATCTCTCCATCATATTTACCATTGCCAACTAAAAAGTAGGGTGAAGCTCCACTGTATCTCAGGATAACAGTGGGTGGCTTCGTCTCCTTGATCTCGGTCCATCACATGGATCCGCTACTCGAAGAGGTATATGACCTGTATGGTGGCCACCATGTCCACATCGCCCTCGAAGATCGGTGTGGGGGCCGCGTCGATGGCCGCCTCCCTCAGATAGCTGTAGGGCTGATAGGGTTGATAGAAAGAGCTCTCAGTTACGTGGACAACGCCCTTGATCGTGAGGCTGAGGGCTCCTCCGATCAGGTCAGCCTTAGTGTTGGCGTTTCCCACTGCTTCTAGTAAGGCTTGATCCCTCATTTCACTTGCCTTCGTATCCGATAGTGTGAAGGTAACTCCACGTATCTGGTTGGCTCCAGACTCACCCGCTAGATCGATGAGCTCTCCCACCTTGTCCAGTTGAGCGGTTTCTATCCTCACCTCATTAGTCACACGATAGCCGATAATGGTCGGTGTCTCCATTTTGTGCTGATAGAGGGGGTGTACTCCATAGTTGGTTGTCTCGATAGCCTCTTCGGGTATGCCGGCCTGTATCAGGGCCTTTACTACGCTGGTCATCTTCTCGGCGTTCTCTTTCATGGCTTCAACAGCGGTGTCAGCTTGAGTCACCACGCCGAAGGTTATGATAGCTAGGTCTGGGCTTCCACTGACCTTTCCAGTTCCACTTACTGTAATGGTGTTTGTGAGTTCGTTGACGTTGACTGAAAAGTCTTCAAGCACCACGTTTTCAGGTAGCTTCAAGCCGCTTCTGTCAGCCAAGACGCCCAAAAAAGCTCCTCCAAGGATGAGTAGAGCGATGGCTAGTGATCCGATGGCTCCGTAGGTCCATTTCCTTTTCAATTCCAACTTCTTTTTTCACCTCCGATACGTTGTGCTCGACGCACAACCTCCACTAAGATAACGGTGCTTGTGGTACATTATCCTATGGTTTAGAACAGACTGTTCTAAGATTGGAACACCTGTTCTAATAGTTGTCAATTTGGGAGAATGCCATTTTCGTCTGAAAAATATAAATTCTCATCTACTGTATTCTATGGTTGACCCAGCTAGCCAGGATGGAACTCATTTAGACAGTAATTGGGGTCGTGGGCTAGCATGGAATGCTGCCAGGCTTGGGCGCCTTAGGTCAAGATCCCTGGTGATCGTGGGTTCAAATCCCACCGACCCCACCATATCATCATAATCAATAAATTGTTGAAATAAAAGGATGGCTTTTCCGGCGTTTGAGAAGAAACTAAATAGAGTTTTCGGTGAAATATTACATATTTCAATTACTGAATTTAACTTCATAAGTTTTTTATTCATAAGGATTGAACTCTAGTTGGATCATAGTCCAACTGTTAGATATCAATGAATGTATCGAAACCAGAGAGAATTACTCCCTATCTCTAACATCAAGGAGTGTTAACATGGTAAATATGAGTGATATGTTAGGGGTGATCACTTCCCATGAAGACGGTGAAGCCACATTCTATGCCACAGAGGACTCCTTGATGAAGCAAGAGAGGGGCTCTTGGGATGTATCAATCATCCCCTACAAATTTATATCATCCTTGGAATACGCGTGGAAGAGAAGTATGGCATTCTGCTTGTTGGGTGTGATCACCCTCGCCTTCGGTGTGCTCTCCATCCTACTTCAAATGTCCTTTCTGATATATGCCCCCATCATAGTGTTGGGCGCCTTCTCCATCAAACTCGGATTATTCCCAAAGAAGAGATATGTGGTCAAGGCTCGAATAGGCGGTATCGAAGTGGAGACATGGTCGATCAACGACATAAAAACTAAGAGCTTAAGTAACCTGATCGACGTGGTTAGAGAAAAAATCGAAGTACAATAAAAGATTAAAGAAAACTACGAATACAAAGACTAGTATCACTGCAAAAAAACTTTAGAGGCTTATTTTCTCTTTTTTTCTTTTTTATTATTATACTAATCCAATTTATTTTTTGGATGGTCTATGGAGCTCTCCGCCATGGTGGAGAACAAGGAATTTCTCAAGTGTAAATCTTGTGGCTTCTGTAAGGTGGGTTGCCCGGTGTCAAAAGCCAAGGACTATCTTGAAAGTGTAAGTCCGAGGGGTAAGATGCTTCTCTTACTCGGGCTTCAGAGAGGAGACCTGAAAGTGACGCCGCGACTCGCTGAGAAATTCTTCACCTGTGTCCTCTGCGCTCACTGCACACAAGAATGCCCAAGCGGCATGCAGGTTCATGAGATTCTGATAGATTCTAGAAAGGGTCTTAAAGACTACGTTCCAGCGGCGGTGAAGCTCCTGAGAGATAACTTGGCTAAGAGTGATAACCCCTTCGGGCTTCCAGACAGTCTGAAAACCCAATGGACAGAAGGCTCAAGAAGGTCAAAGGCAAACAGAACGATTCTTTATACCACTTGCAGTTACCCCTACATGAGATATGGAGAAGCATTGACGTCTGTCCTCCATTCCTTAGAGAAATTGGGTTTATCTCCCAATCAGGTTTCCAGCCTAGTAGGTAGAGCTGGGGGTTTGGGCCGGAGCCTCATGAATCTCTATAGTAGGCTAGCTGCAGGGACGGATGTCTATACACCAGCCTTGGTCGGAGCCACCCAGGTTTTAGAGGCCATAGGTGTGGAGTCGGGCCACCTCTACGAAGAAGAACCCTGCTGCGGCTATTTCCTTTACATCTGGGGTTTCGACGAGGACTTCTCAGAACACGCTAACAAGACATATAAGAAGTTGAAGTCCCTTGGAGTCGAGAGGCTCATATCCATGACACCTTCATGCACCGAAGCCCTCAGTGACATCTATCCCAGATATGTTGATGGTTACGACCTCAAGGTGCAGCACTTTGTGGAGACTGTCAAAGAAGGGATAGAAGAGAGGAAGATTAAGCTAAAGGTTGAGGAGCCCCTTGAAGTTACTTTCCATGATCCTTGTCAACTGGCTAGGTATCTAAAGTTTTCCAGCTACATCAGAGACATCCTCCAATCAATCGAAGGTTTAACCCTAGTAGAGGCGACGCCGAACACGGGTCTGATGACAAAGTGTTGTGGAGGAGGCGGAAGCTACGAGGTGATCGACCCCGACCTCTCAATCCGGATAGCCGTTGATAGGGCCAGGGAGCTAGTTGACACAGGAGTTCAGACAATCGTTACGTGTTGTCCAGCCTGTCTTATGAATCTGAGAAGGGGCATCAAAGAGTTAGGAGCCGTTGCAAAGGTTGTGGATCTTGCTGAGCTCTTGAGCCATGCCCTCACCCCTTAAGAAAGGAGGTAGCTGAAGGTTTGAAGGATAATGTGACCCAAGCAATCAGCGAGTTGAAGAAAGCTCTTGGAGAAAAAAAGGTTTTGACAGAGAAAGAGGATCTTTATCCATTTTCCATCTCTGCCATGGGTCCCTGGACGGCCATGCCCGACGCTGTTGTCAACACCCGCTCAACACAGGACGTGGTGAAGGTTTTAGAGATAGCTGATCGACTAGAGGTTCCTGTGATTCCTCGAGGTGGAGGTAGCAGCCTCACTGGCGCTGTTATTCCCACAAAGGGGGGCATAATCATTGACTTAAGTGCGATGCGTAAGATCAAGGTGAGTGTTGAAGACGGCATCGCTGAGGCTGAGGCTGGCGCAACGATAGCCGAGGTCGACGATGAATGTCAGAAATATGGCTTTTTTCTTCCGCCAGATCCGGCGAGCCTAAAAGTCGCCTCTGTGGGCGGTTCTCTCTCTAATTGTTCAGGAGGAATGCGGGGAGCCAGGTATGGGTCTATGAAGGAGTGGGTTCTAAGAATTGAAACCGTGTTACCCGGTGGAAAAGTGGTGTGGTTTGGGGAGCCCCTCTATAAGTATCGAGCAGGCTACGATTTTGTACATCTCTTCGTGGGTAGCGAGGGCACCCTTGGTGTAATTACTAAGGCAATCTTCAAGATCATGCCCATGCCTGAGAAAATCGTGAGGATATTGGCGCAGTTCGACGACATGGAAAAGGCGGGGGCCGCCATAGCCGAAGTAAGAAGACGAGGCCTAAATCCTTTAATCCTTGAGCTCCTCGACAGATCCACGGTTGAGGCAGTGAAAACCGTTTTCGACCTCGACATCCCTGTCAATGAGGCCCTCATCATATCCGATGTGGATGGTACAAAGGCTGCCGTTGAAGACATGGCCAAACGGGTTGTAGACACCTTTAGGGAGTGTGGTGCCATTGAAGTTGAGATGAGTTCAGACCCGGAGGAGATGGAGAGGCTTTACGCAGCCAGACGTGGCGCCTTCGCAGCGGCTACGAGACTCTACCCCATGGTGGTGATTGAAGACATCACAGTTCCCCTGTCGAAGTTGACTGAGGCCATCAAGAGGCTGAAGAACGTCAAAGAGAAGTATAATTTGAAGATGATTATTCTAGGTCACGCCGGTGACGGGAACCTACATCCAGTAATAGGCTACGACCCTGAAGTAGAGGGAGAAGAAGAGAGGGCCTTCAAAGCCTTTGAAGAGACTTGTGACATAGGCGTAGATCTGGGAGGTGCGGTGTCCGGAGAGCACGGCATCGGGTTGCAAAAGGTTGAGCCGTTGAAGAAGGAGTTAAAGGCTCATGGAGGCGAGGCCATCTTGGATCTCATGCGTGAGGTAAAAAAGATCTTCGACCCCAAAGGCATTATGAATCCTGGTAAATATGGACTTTAAGATCTCTATAATCTTCATTAAGCTCTATTTAGAAGAAACCTAGGTTGAGATTCGGTAATTCGCAAAAACATGTAACATCTATATCATTTTAGACCGATATAGTTAATAACAAGTGATTTTGTTATTGTAAATTGCATCGGGCTCAACGGTCTTGAATGGAACCGTATGGGCTCATGGCCGTTAGTCCGATGTTTCATACTTATACTCGTATCATCCCAATTTCTCCTATCTCAAATTTTTTAATGCGTAATTCTAAGGAAGAACTTAATCTTTACACGTTAACCCCTATACCTTTAAATAATTTTATGACACACCGTCGATGGAAGGTGGAGGAGGTTTGAAGCTCGTTACCTTTGAAGCGGAAGGCGTGGAGAGAACAGGCATTCTTCTCGATGACAGGATCGTAGACGCCAACGCGGCGTACGCCTCATATCTTAAAGATGAAGAAGACGAGGATCTTGCCGTTGAGATAGCAGGAGTGAAGGTGCCTCCAGACATGATTAGACTACTCTCTACGGGAAGGAGCGGCCGGAGAGCCCTCGAAAACGCAAAGATCTACGTGGAGAAACTCCTAGGCGAGGATCAGGAAGATCTTGTCTCTCCCGGAGGGTTACAAGTGATCTATAATCCTGGCGAGATAAGGTGGAAGGCCCCTATTCCTAGACCTTCTAAGTTGGTGGAGCTTGCCTTCGCCTATAAGGGAGTGGCCGATGAGTTTGATTTGAAGAGGGATTCGGGCGATGTAATCTTTATGGAGAAGGCTCTGTCTGCCATCACCGCTCACGAGATGCCTATTATCCACCCTAAGGATTCCGAGAGGGTCATCACCGAGATCGAGCTCGGCATCATCATGGGAAAGAGAGCTGAAAAGGTCGGTGAAGAAGAGGCCCTTGAGTACGTCGCTGGCTACACTATAGTAAATGACATCAACGCTATAGACATATCGCTACAAGACAGCTTTCTTATGCACTACAAGGGAGATAGCTATCCTACTTTTGCACCCATAGGCCCCTGCTTAGTCCTCAAAGATCAAGTGCCTGACCCCAACGACTTAGACGTCACCATATGGATCAACGGCGTCGTTGGGCAGAGCTATAACACAGGGGAGGCGCTGCACACGGTCTCTCAGATTGTCTCTCAGATCTCAGGAGTGATACCTCTTGAGACGGGTGACATCATCTCATGTGGGGCTTATTCCGGGGTGAGTGCCTGTGTAATCAAGCCCAAGGACATCATCGAGTGTGAAATAAAGTCTATAGGACGGCTGAGAAATCACGTCGTAGCCGAAGAGTAAACCGAAGCAAGAGTCGAACATCTAACGAATAGTCTGGAATGAAGTTATCACTAGCTAATTAACACTTATCCGCCTTATCGGCGTGGGGGGTGAGAAGTGCAAATCCAGCCTTCTAAGACTATCTCTGATCAAGACAGGGGACTTGAGCAACTCTCTTATGCCTTCCACGTGAGCCGCTCCAACCAAGGCTAGAGACTGAGGGTTCTCTACTCCCTCGTCCAGCCTCTTTGTAACTATCCACGCAAGTCTCGCAGCCATCACTGTGTTTCGTTCGTCAATCAACACTTTCCAGATCGTGGGAAACCACTTCTTGAGCTTATCTAGCCGCTCAGAGCTTCGCTGAACCACAAGATCTTTGAAACCCTTCTCCCAAAGTTGTGCCTCACTTATATTAGATCCAAACACCCTGGGGAGTAGCGTTAGGTTGGCGTACTCTGAGGTCGTCATGTGGCCTCTAATCCTCTGAGCGATTTCGCGTTCAGAGTAGTCGATGAGCCAGATGAAGGCGTCTACGTTGCCCAAGGCGTCGGCGGCCCCTATGAACTCGCATCTATGTTGGCAGTATCCTCTCTTTGGGCAGGTTATGCATCTATCGTTCAGTATCTTGTATCGTTGTAGATCCAGTTCGATGGCGAGGTCGTGGGGCCTCTTCTTGTACACCATCTCGTAGGCTTCTTGTAAGCTTCTCTTGGTGAAGTGAGCTGTGCCCATCAGCGTTACTTGGTTGTTATAGTCTAGTTCATGGATCTGGGTCTGCGTTCTTCGTCCCTCTACTCGAGTTTGATACGCTTCCGGGGTTCATTATTCTTCTGCTTGGGGAACTCTACCTCGAGGACGCCGTTGTTGTATCTTGTTGTAGGTTTCTCGATGTCCGCGGCTCCAGGTAGGGTGATCTTCTTAAGGAAGGGCCCAGCTTTGACTTCTAGTTCACCGTGGATTGCGTCAAGCTGTATCTCTTCCTTCTTCACTCCTGGGAGCTCTACGTAAACCTTGACATGGTCTTCATCTTCGATGACATCGAAGAAGGGTTCCCTTGGGCCTTTAGGTATCTTTGGCTGCGTCGGCGTGTCGAGAGATTGGTCCATCCCTGACTTGAAGAAGCCTCGAGCTACATATCCCTTGGCGTCGGGCTTGTCGATGGGGGTGATTTCCCAGTCACCTTTCAACTTGCCTTGCCTCACAGCCTCCATCAGATCTTCGAAGCGCTTGAGGAACTTGCTCTCAAACATTTCGAATTCTCGGAACATTTCGTCATCCCATCTGGACATTTTTTCACCTCCTACCATTCTAACTCCTCACTCAATATGTTGAGCATCCTCCTGAGGGCTAGGCCCGCTGCCACAAACTTCCTCCGACCGAGCTCGGAGAGGCGATACTTACCTCTACCCGGGTTCTCGAGGAATCCTGCTTCTGAAAGCCTGTGGGCGTGCTCCCTCACGGACTTAGGGTTCATATTAAAACCTCTCAAAAAGTCGTTGAAGCTAAGCATAAAGTCCTCCTCTCCCAAGAGGCGTGTCATCATCCGCATCCTCGTCTCATTGGTGAGAGCCTCAAAGATCTTCGACAACTCTTCAATCTCTTCCTCTAACATGTGACATTCACTTTCCAGATCCTCTCTGGGCCACTCCCTCGGAGAGAGTGGCACCTCACACAGGATCTTTCCATTCTTAACCACTTGTAGTTTCAACCCCAAACATGTTCACCTAAACTTACCTTTAGGTAACATTCAATAAAATATTACTTAGAGGTAATATTTAAGTATATGGGTTGACAGAACATTTCTCGTGGAAAAATTCCGAGTCTATTTTTGGATGCGAGAGTTTTGCAAAGATTTCAATAAATCTATCAAACCTCTCTTCGACGAGTTACTCCTTAGGTTCTACGCCTGATTCAGCATATTAACCCTGTTTAAATATTCGACTCCATCCATTTTATGGAGAGAACGATCGAAGCGGGGTCGTGGCCTAAATAGTCGCCGTAAAAGGCTAGGGCATACCTGAGTGATGGGGCCCAGCTAGGTAGGGCGACAACGGCGTACCCGTCGCCAAGGGCTCCAGACGAAGTGATACGGGTTTACAGACCTTCGGGGATGATGAGAGTTTGGAGCAGGGAAACCCGTAGGCTAGGGGTTCAAATCCCCTCGACCCCACCAGAATAAACTCGTCCCTTTTAGCAGCCTTTGCACTATATCTACAGACTAAGGGTAATGCACTCTCAACCATAAGAGGTAAAATCAGACACCTTAAGAACTTGATATCAGTTGGACTTGACCTATATGATGTACAGGCTGTACAGAACACGATCGTTTCTCATCAACATTGGAAGGGTTCATATAAACAGAACCTCCCTAATGCCTACAGACATTTGTCAATGTATCTTCTTTATATTTACTTTAAGTCTATGCTGATTTCATGTGGGAAGGCTTGAAAGAATATCTCGAAGACTTTATCGACGATCTGGAGGACCTAGCAGAAGATTTTAAAAACCATCTCTTCAATCCGTTCAAGAAACCACGTAAAGCACACTATGAAGTCAAGAAAAAAGTGAGTAAACGTGGAAGGCCAGTCCTCAATCTTGCAGAGCGGATAAGAGGAACCATATATGTTGTCGTCGGTTTTAGCGTTGCCTATGCTACATTTATCGCATATACTGAAGGGGTGATAGGTGTACAAGAAATTGTGCTGTATCTCATTAATAGCTGGATTGGTAGGATACTCATATTCTTCATCGGTTTTGCCTACCTTATCTACGGTGTATGGAAAATTATTATGGGTAGCGACTAACATCTCTCTTTCCTATGTTTTTCTGGTTCATATAAATTTAGAATCCTGAGTTTTTGTATACCTAGCCTAGAGAGATGCAAAACTAATAGTCATTTAATAGCATTTGTAAAGATTATTGGTGGAGACTGGGTTTATGGAACATGTTAATGGTATGTTGGAACTGATTGGAAACACGCCTATAGCGAAATTGAATAAAGTGGCTAAAGATGTGGAGGCGAATGTGTTTGTTAAGCTTGAATACCTAAATCCCAGTGGAAGCTACAAGGACAGGATGGCTCTTTCAATGGTTGAGGCAGCGGAGAAGGGGCTTACTTGGAATGGTAGGAAGCTAAAACCTGGAGGTGTTGTGTGTGACGCTTCGGCTGGTAATACTGCTCCTGCTCTGGCGTTTGTTTGTGCCGTGAAGGGATACAAAGTCATATTATGTTCATATAAGACAATGCTTCACGGAGGAGAAGAGAGTGCAAGATTGAAGATTACTGATGCCTTCGGTGCTGAGGTTTACCAATGTCCGTTGCCATCTGAAGATATTTTAAAGCAGTGTTCAAACGAGAGAGAGCGTACGTATAGCTATATCCTTGCAGGTAAGCTGCACATGTACGAGTTAGAAAAGAATAATCCAGAAGTAGTGTGGGTTGATCAAATATATAATCCATACAACACGGTTGGCCAGATGGAGATGGGAAGAGAGATCTACAAACAGCTAGATGGAAAAATCGATGCTTGGGGGTGTTCTATAGGTTCTGGCGGTACCTTTCTGGGTGTTGCATTAGCATTAAAAGATGAAGGCGTGATACCAAAGACTTTCGGAATTGTACCTGCATACTCGACCATCGTTGATATAAGCGCCGATATAGCTAAGAGAAGTGAGATTGGGCGACCCAAGATACGAGAGAAACTAGTGAAGTTAATGGGGCTGAAAAAATGGGAGACAGAAGAATCAATCGTTGAAACAATGTACAAGATGGATTATCCTGACGATTTTTTCCAGGTGAGCTCTGAAGACGCAAGGCACATGGCAAATAGATTGTGTAGGGAAGAAGGAATCTACTGTGGCATGTCCTCTGGAGCAAATGTATTTGCGGCTTTGAAGGTAGCTGAAAGAATGAAGGCAGATCAGAACGTCGTCACCGTCATTGTAGACAGAAGGGATAGGTATTTGGATGAATATCCCGAAGACATCTATGTTGTATAACTCTTTAATTTCCAGTTTAGAAGATTTGTTTAGAGTCAGTCTTTCCAGTCCAAGAGTCTTTTTTCTCCTTCAATCTTTTTTATGTCTGTAATGTCTTGTGTCACCTCAATAGTTCCGAGGTACTTTCCGTCTTTGTCTCGCACAGCAAAGTATCGAATATGAATCAACCTATTATCTTGTTGAATCCAAAACTCTGCTACATCTTTTTTGCCGCTTTTGAAACCATCCACAATCTTATTGACTATATGGACACTTTTTTGTGGGTGGCATAGCTGGACCTTGCGACCGATAACCGCTTTCGTTCTTGGAAAGATTCTCTCTTTGCTTTGGCTGAAATATCGGACTGTATCCTCTTTATCTACAAAGGTGATATCTACAGGTAGAGTGTTGAGGGCGGTTTCAAGCTCTTCCTTTGATAGCTCACCTATCTCAAATAGGATCTTACCTTCTCCTACAGCTTCAGGGGCATGTACCTCCAATTCTTCAGCAACTTCCTTTGCCTGCTCAGGTGTAAAGCAACAATAACCAAGCTCATCAAATTGTTTCCTGATGTCTTTCCATTCATTCTCGGTGATAACTTTTAAAGCGGTTGGAAAGAGAATGTTATTTTCCTTGTAAAAATGAGTTGATAGCATATCAACCAAGGATGTCGTAATATCTCCCAACTCTTTGGTAAAGTCTTTAAAAGCCATATTTTCATGTGTATCAATCAGTCTGTAAAAATCCTTCTCCATCTTCCTTACCTTGTCATGCTCTGTCCACATAATTGCTGGAGGTTGGGTGATTCCATGCCTCTCAAGATAAGGAAAAATAACATTCTCTTCTCGTAGATAGTGGCTTTCCGAATCCTTTAAGTGTTCTTCGATATGTCTTATATGTTCCATCTCTCCTACTGCAGAGGCCAGATCTCTTCTCTCCTTTATCTTCTCTCCCATATCTTTAAGCTCGTTGGCATTCTTGAGGAGGATTTTATGTTCTTCCATAAGAATGTGGATTGGATGCCCAACCGGTGCTATGGTCTTCTCTTTTTCAAGAGTCTCTCTTAAGACGGCAAGGTGAATATCGCACAGTCTCTGGATCTCTTCTCTTGGCATTCCTTCTCTTATAAGTTCTTCTTCTATTTGGGCGATCTCAGTCGATGTGACATCCTTTACTATATCTCTAAACTTCTCTTTTATCTCCTCAGGTTTTGCGCCTTCATGCAGTCTTCTGATCAACTTTTTTAATATCTTCTTTTTTTCTGACTGTCCTTCCATAGTTTCACATCTTTACTTCCGATTCTCCTCTAACAGTTGATACACTTGACTTCGTATTTATTAAGGATGACTAGAGGATAGAAATAGGAAATGATTCGAAGATATTCTCACCAATTTATCACGGGAATTTCTTTTGGTTTAACCACTGCGGTAATTACATCCCTCGGAATGATTGTTGGGTTGCATTCAGCTACATCCTCCAAATTGGCAGTTGTTGCTGGAATTGTAATTATGGCAGTTGCTGACGGTCTATCCGATTCTGTAAGTCTACATATTGTCGAAGAAGCTGAAGTAGAAAAAGAGAGAGCCAAACACACCCCAAAGGAAATCTGGCTAACAACTCTTTTTACCTTTCTTGCAGTCTCTGGTTTTAGTTTGACCTTTCTTATTCCAATCTTAATTTTTACTCTAAAAACCGCTGTTGCTGTATCTATCGCTTGGGGAATACTGCTCCTTATCTTCCTTAATTTTTACATCGCTAAAATCAGAAAGGCTAATCCCGTAAAACTTATCTCTGAACATATTTTATTAGCAATAATTGTCATCATTATCTCTTATTTAATTGGTAATCTAATAGCTTCGGCGATTTGAGTTTTTTTGATCAAATTATTATGCTATCCTAGTGGGAAGCATTAGGAGATACAAAGTGAAACATGTAATTAGGCGTAGGGTTCGATGTGATAGAAGAAGAGTTTAAATTATGCGTGAAGCAAAAGGGTCACCACAAAACTGTAGCGGAGGTGTTAAACCCATATCCTGTACCCAAATATATGTCTAAGTGTTTTGAGGACGGAGCGAGTTATGCAACCGTTGTAGATGCTCAACCCAGCAAAACGAATATATGGAGAAATATTACGGATGCGCCCAGACCACTCTGGCTGCGGCCGCAGACACGCTCAACATGGAAGCTGACGATGTTTTCAAGGCTTTGATAGGGATCTCCGGAGGAGTCGGAGGTATGGGTTTAGGGGAATGCGGAGGCATGTGCGGAGCTGCGGCGGCGATAAGCTTTAGATTTGGCCATAATCCGAAGGAATTTGCGCAGAAACCAGAGACTAGATTCAAAATATATGATCTGGTTGAAAAAGTGTGTAAGAAGTTTTTAGAGGAGTATGGAAGCCTCATCTGCCGCGATATCCAAATGAAGCTCTTCGGCATGGCATTTAACCTTAGAGATCCCAAAATATATGAAGAGTTCACAAGGATAAGGAGTAAAGAGGATCCGTGTCCAAAGGTCACCGGAAAAGCCGCTGGCTGGGCTGTCGAGGCGATATTAGAGGCTGAAGAGAAAAACGAATAATTCTCTTGGGCGTAAAGAAACTTGTATGGGTCACAGGATCATCAACTCTTTACTACCTCGAACACACGGGGACTCTTGTTGGGATGTCTCTCTTTCCACGAGCACCTAACAAATATGGCTACTCGATGGAGACGAGTATTAGGGCGATGATCGCGAGAGCGACGCCTAAGCCCTGATACATAGTAATTCTTTCGTGAAGGAAGAAATGAGACAGTACTATAGTTATGACTGGGTAAAGGGATGTCAGCGGAACAACGATGGATGCCCTCCCAGTCTGAATAGCCACGTAGAACGAGACTAAGGCGATGGTGCCCAGTGCGCTAGCCAAGAGAGCATAGCGCAGCCCAGGGGAGCTCACATCGAATTGAGGCCTGATGTAAAGGTATATCAACATCGAGGCCGTTACGCTCACCAAGCTGGAGACGATCACAAGTTGGTGCCAATCAAAGTATGCTGAGGCTGCTTTCATAAAGAAGCCCCAGAAACCCCAGAACATCAGCGTAACTATACATGGAATCAGCCAGCTCACGTTACTCACCACAACAGCTCAGGACTCATGAAAGATAAAGATTAAACCCGTTGGCGTTCTCCTTTCTTAACCCTTCGGAACTAACGCTTAAATCTCCTCTTTTCGATATATTATAAGGTGCTTAGTATTATGAGCTGGTGGGACGACTGGTTCAGGAGACGGAGGCGACGCTCTCCTTTCTTTGAGGATATCGACAAGATGATCGAAGATATGTTCAAAGATATCTTCGAGGATATGCCCAAGGAGCTGTATAAAGAAGAGCAGCTTCCTGACGGAAGCACAGTTAGGAAATTTGGTCCTTTTGTCTATGGATACTCCATGACCCTTGATCCCGATGGCAAACCCGTCATAAGGGAGTTCGGCAACCTGAAGCCCTCGAGGCTCGGGGCTCCGAAGCCTGGGAAGCACAGGGAGCCTCTCGTCGATGTCATATCTGGAGACAAAGTCATACAGGTCTTGGCGGAGCTTCCAGGTGTAGAAAGATCCGATATAAACTTGGATGTGAGCGAGGAAAGCCTCAGTATATCCGTTGACACGGAGATCCGCAGGTATCACAAGGAAGTGAATCTGCCGGAGAAGGTAGACCCCGACACAGCTAAGGCCAGCTACAAGAACGGCGTCCTCGAAGTGACTCTTAACAAGCTTGAGGAGAAGAGGCCTCCAGGAAAGCGGATCACAATCGATTAATATGCCCATCGGCTTGATGTGGGAGTGAGCGGTCCAACGCCGTGTCAAGCCGCTTGCATCGGCCTTTATATTAAGCGTTGGTAGATAACTTACACCTTTACCGGAATGATTATCCACCATGGAAACCCTGATAAATTAGATTTCACGTGCCACGCTCGAACCTTCACGAATCGCCTCTAGGACTTTACGAGGTCTCACACAGTCTCCGACTGCGTAGAGCTCTCGAACTCTATCTCGCAACGCCTCTACGAGTTCTTTGTTTGACACCGATCCTAAGGCAAGCACCACCGTATCCGTTTTGTGTCTGTGCTTCCTCCCCTTTCCATCAATTAAATCTACGCTTCTCTCCGACACCTCAACCATCTCTGTATTGGTAAGTACCTTAACCCCTTGCCTACTAAGCCTCTCAGCAAGGAGTAGCTTGGAGCGCACAGGCATATCTGTTGCTATGTCGTCCAGCATCTCCACAATCACCACTTCTCTTCCCTTTTCTGCCAAGGACTCCGCAGCCTCGCAGCCGATCATCCCCCCGCCCGCCACTACAACTTTGTCCCCAACCTCAACTTTACCAGTCAAGATGTCCCAAGCCGTGACCACATTCTCCCGATGGATCCCAGGGATATTGGGGACGAGGGGCCTCCCACCGGTCGCCACGATCAACGCATCAGGTCTCATCGCCTTCACAGTCCTTGGAGTGACACTTACGCCCAGCTCAGCCTTTACTCCAAGCTTCTTAATCTGGTGGACGAGGTAGTTTGTTATATTGTTTACCTCTTCTTTATGCGGTGCAGCGGAAGCCAATAGCAACTGGCCGCCTAGACTGTCGCTTCTTTCGTACAGCGTCACCTCGTGACCCCTTAGAGCCGCGACTCGGGCCGCCTCTAAGCCCGCAGCCCCTCCACCCACCACGAGAACCTTTTTAGGCTTATCAGCGGGTTTTACCATGTATTCTTTCTCTCTCCCCACGGCAGGGTTAACGGTGCAGCTGATTCGTAGATAGGCGTTGAAGCGCTCAGAGCAACCTCGAAGACAAGCCATGCACATCCGTATATCATCTAACCTTCCTTCCGCCACCTTTCTGGGCAACTCGGGGTCTGCGATAAGCGCCCTGCCCATAGAAACGAGGTCAGCTCTTCCATCTCGCAGGATTTCTTCCGCAAGGGTTGGATTGTTAATCCTACCAACGGCGATAACCGGGATGCCAACGACTTCTTTGATCCCCTCTGCGAGGTGTACGAGGCAACCTCTAGGAACCGCCATCGGCTGAACAGGCCAGATCGTACCACCCACGCCAGCCGTGACGTGGAGGGCGTCGACTCCAGCTCTTTCTAACCTCTGCGCTATTCCCTTCGCCTCTTTCAGAGTTAGTCCATCTTCTACAAATTCTTCTCCGCTGAGTCTGAATATGATGGGGAAGTCTAGTCCCACTCTCTTCCTTGTCTCTTCTAAGACCTCCAACACAAATCTCATCCTCTTCTCTGGATCTCCACCATATTCATCGATCCTCTTGTTCACGTATGGAGAGAGGAACTGAGCTATCAGGTATCCGTGGGCGCCATGTATCTCTACGGCGTCGAAGCCAGCGGCCTTGGCCCTCTTGGCGGACTCACCAAACCTTCCCACGACGCACTCGATCCCCTCGGCTGGCAGCGCCCTAGCTTTCACATCCTTATACACGGTCTCTGAGGCTGAGACTGGCTGAGCTCCACCAGTGACCGCCAGCGTGGTCTGTCTCCCGGCGTGGTGTAATTGGAGAGATATCTTGGCGCCTTTTTCCTGGATAGCCTCGACCAAATCGTTTAGTCCGCCTATAAATTTATCGTCATCCACGCAAAGCTGAAGAGGTGAAAGCCTACCCACCGGGCTGTCGACGCAGGTCGCCTCAACCGTTACTAACCCTACACCGCCCCTCGCTCTCTCCACATAGTAGTCTATAAGCCGCTGAGTAACGGCACCCGTCTCGCTAGCGAAGTTGGTGCACATGGGCGGCATAACTATCCTGTTCCTCAGCTCCATGGCTCCTATCTTGACGGGTTCGAGTAGCTTAGTGAATGATGTCGCTTCCATCACCTCACCCTTATCTTATCTATTAAACCTAAAAACTCCCGGCTTATCCACCCACGATTTAATCGGCATTCTTTATAATGCATATTCTGCGAACTCTAGGTTGTTGCGATCCTTCTTGACTACAAATTATAAGATGAATATTAATATCCTAACAGGACTTCTAAGCTACGACCTCAGCTTTTGGTTTTCCCTGCAAGGTGACACGCGACAAGGTGGCCTTCCTTATGCTCCTCTAGACGTGGTTCTTCAGTCTTACACTTCTTAATGGCTATAGGGCAGCGGGGATGGAACACGCAGCCCGGAGGTACGGTGCTGGGGCTGGGGGGTTCGCCTGGAATCACACGTCTTTCCTTAAGCCGGTTAGCGGGGTCAGGCTCGGGTACCGCCTCTATTAGTGCTATGATGTAAGGGTGTAGAGGTTCCTGAATGACTTTGTCTGTGGGTCCCAGCTCCACTATTCTACCGAGGTACATGACCGCGATTCGATCGGAGAAGTGCCTCGCCGTCGCCATGTCATGGGTGATGTAGAAAAAAGTTATTCTGTATCTCTCTTGAAGACCCCTGAGAAGGTGGAGGATCTCTGCTCGGCTCGAGGCATCTATCATCGAGACCGGCTCATCGGCAACTATGTAGTCGGGGCTGAGTATCAGAGCCCTCGCTATGCCCACCCTCTGCCTCTGACCTCCAGACAGCGTATGGGGATAAAGGGTAGTGATCTCATCCACCGGTATGAGCTTGACATCTTCCAAGGCCTTATAAACAAGTTCTCTCCTCTCTTGTCTCTCCCCTACACCGTGAATGAGCAGTGACTCCTCCACGATCTGGTAGACGTTCATGAAGGGATCGATGCTTGAATAGGGATCTTGAAATATCGCTTGTGCTCTTCTCCTAAACCACATCAGCTCGCTCTCTCTTTGCCACGTAATATCACTACCGTTGAAGAAGACGCGGCCAGCAGTGGGTCGCAAAAGTCTGAGAGAAACACGGCCGAGTGTAGTCTTCCCACACCCCGACTCTCCCACCACCGCCACAGTCTCACCTCTCCTTATATTCAGGGATACGCCATCTACAGCCTTGACGGTGACCAACCTAAAGAAACCCTTCTTCGCATGGAAGTACATCCTTATGTTCTCTAGGCTTATCAGGTCGTTCATCCACATCCACGATGAAGCCAACAACGGGTCACATGTCCTTTACCAGTCTGGAAAAATTCCGGGGTCTCATGTCTACACAGCTCGAAGGCGTGTGGACACCTCGGGTGGAAGTGACAACCAGAGGGCGGGTTGATCAGATCTGGAGGCGCCCCAGGGATGAATGTGGGCCTTACGTCTCCACGCAGCATCGGAGTACTGGCCAGTAACTTCTCTGTGTATGGATGACTCGGGCTTGTGAGGACCTGCTCAGAGCTCCCCAGTTCAACCATTTCTCCTCCATACATGACGGCCAGCCTGTCAGAGATGTCGCTCGCAAGCGCTATGTCATGAGTAATGAAGACCATGGAGAGCCCCAGATCCCTCTTAAGCCTCTTGAGCAGGTTGGTGATCTGGGCTTGGACGCTGACATCGAGGGCTGAAGTAGGTTCATCCATGATAACGAGTTTGGGCTTGAGGATCAGAGACATGGCTATGATGACTCGTTGCTTCATGCCGCCGCTCAACTCGTGGGGGTACCTATTGAATACCTCTCCCGAGATGCCAACCATCTCCAGCAGACTGGTTGCCTCACGGCGTGCCTCCTCTTTGCCTGTGGAACCGTCTAGGAGCATGGGTTCGACCACCTGGTGACCGACCCTCATCACAGGGTTGAGAGAGCTCATAGCGCCCTGGAAGACCATAGATATTTTCCTCCACCTGATTCTTTTCCTGAATTCGTCGTCAGAGAGTTTCATAAGATCTACTCCCTCAAGGGCCATGAGGCCCTTGTATGTGTGAACGTTGGAAGGGAGCAACCTTATAATGGCTAGGGCTAGGCTGGTCTTCCCACACCCTGACTCGCCTACAATGCCTAAGGCCTCGCCACCTTCCACCGTGAACATCACTTGGTCCACAGCCTTGACGACACCTCGCGTGGTGTCGTAATACAGCCTTAGGTCGCGGACCTCAAGGAGGGACATCACTTCATCCTCCTCAGACGGGGATTGATGACAGGCTCCATTCCCAAGGCTATGAGCACGAAGGTCATGGCTGTGAGAACGATGAGGAGACCTGGAGGAAGGACCATCCACCAGTAGCCTACATAGACTCCTCCACTTCTGAAGCCGTACTCAAGGATCTGACCCCAGGTGGGCAGCGAGGGATCTCCCAGACCTAAGAAACTGAGTGCAGCCTCGGCCAGTATGGCCGATGGTACGAAGAAGATCAGCTGGGCGAAAACGAAGGGGGCAGTCTGAGGGAACACATGTCTGAGCATGATTCGACGCTGAGAGGCGCCTTGAGCCACGGCCGCCTCTATAAACTGGTTTTCTCTTATTTGTAGAACCATCGACCTGATGACAATCGTGAGGCCGGGCCATCCAAAGACTATGAGGATGAGGATCACCACCCAGAGTTTCTGTCCAAGGATGAAGGCTAGGAAAATAAGTATCGGCAGCAGAGGGATGTTGACCAATATGTCGCATCCACGTTGGATGATGGTATCTGTCTTTCCTCCCTTGTAGCCACTCACTATTCCCGAAAAGGCGCCGATTAGTGTCGTGAGCGTCGACGTCACAAGACCTATGAATAGCGCCACAGGAAAACCAAAGAGGAGGCCAACGGCTAGATCTCTTCCCAATCCATCGGTTCCCATCAACCCGTAAACCGAGCCACCTACAACAAACTTTACTCTGCCCACGGAGTCCGCTGGATCATACACCGTGGCTCTAATATTCACCCGATACATACCTTTCAATACATGGTAGCCCTCTGATCCTTCTGCTTTTGGAACGCCGAAGATCGCCTCATCTACTCCCTTGATTAGGAGCTCACTGGAAGGTACCGAGACCTCGAATTCTCGTCTCAGGAAGGTCGAGACCTCAGAGGCCACTTCGCTCGCACCGCTTAGATGGATCCTTAGGGGTGTCTCATGGTATCGAGCTATTGGAGTTGCTTCACCCGGTCTGGGGCCAGGCACGATCAACCTATACAGCCGTATCTCCCTGTTGTCAGGTCTCTCTAGGATTACTGTTATGACGGGTGGTTTGGCGTGGTATATGACGTTGGATACTGTGAAGGAGATAAAGGTAGGGGGATCGTCAAACGGGTGATCTATTGTGAAGACATATGAGTGAACTACACCTCTGGAATCTGCCATCACGCTCGTCGCCTCGTCTGCTTCGAAGACCTTGTGTTCAACCTCTCTAACGCCGCCGAGGAGGTTAACCCACGCCGGCTGAGCCGCTTTGGGGTTATCTGCCCACTCGGCTGGGTTGTTCCAAAGCCTCAGGCCGAAGTCAAGGGGATATGTAGCCAGCACGTATATCGAGACTGCTAGCAAAGTCAAGAGGAAAACGGTGCCCACTTTTCCTGATCCACTTCTGAGGAATTCTGAGGCGGCTTCTCTCAGCGGTGTAGGCTTCTCTTGACTCCTCTTATCCTCGCTCACTTAAGTATACCTCACCCGTGGATCCAAAACAATGTAGAGCAACTCCAGCACAAACCTGGCCACCACATAGAGTAATGTGAACATAAAGGTGAGAGCTATGATGACGTTCTCATCCAGAGCCAGTACAGCGTTATAATAAAGCCTACCCATACCCGGCCAGTTGAAGACCGTCTCCGTCAGGATCGCGCCCGCCAAGGAGCCAGCCAAGCCCAGGATGATGTTCGTCAGGATGGGCGGAGCGGCCACTCTGATGATGTGCCTACGCATAACCAAGCCCTCGGGAAGGCCTTTAGCCCTAGCGACGGTGACGAAGTCCTCTTGGGCGATGTTGAGAACTATCGTGCGAGCTACATAAGTCCAGCTCCCCACAGAGACCAAAACCAGCGTCAAGACAGGCAGGGCCGCGTGCCAAAGAAGATCCAAGAACCTCACCAGCCCGTCAGTAGGCGGAGGAGCGCTGTGCATCCCGCCGGAAGGAAAGACGCGGAACTGAAACGCAAAGATGAGTATGAATAAAATACCTATCCACCAGGTAGGAGTGGCGTAGGAGGCCGCCGAGAGATAGGACATTAACCTATCAAACTTGCTTCCCACACGTGTAGCCAGCTTGACTCCCAAGAACAGACCAACCGTGCCACTTATCACCAGCGCCACGGTAACGAGTAAGACGGTGTTGGGGAGGCGTTCAAGCACGATATCAGAGACTCTAGCGCTACCAGTAAAACTTTTAAGAGTTCTCGCCGAGCCCAGGTCCAACGTCAGAACCTTCCAGACCATACTAGGGAGCCTGAAATACCAAAGCCTGTCCAACCCATAGGACTCGATGAGCTGTTGGCGACGGCTCTGGAGGACACGCTCCAACTCCGCGGGATCCTTAATAGTCTGTGCCAGTACTTGTCGCAGCCCCCGCAGCTCCTCACTCACCACCGCACCCAACAACCTATCGGATAGGCCCGTAGCGCCGAGGGCCACGACAAGAATCAGTAAGACGGCTAGAAGTACACCCACCAAGGTCACTCCCTTGGCAGTCAGAGTTCTCCAGACTCCCATTCTACATCAATCACCGAATTTATGGCTATTAAGACCTGAAGCAAACATCCAATAAGACATTAATGACGGCTCAGCCTGCTCCTCTAGGCCATCTTTTCCAAAGGATAAGAACAGCGACTACAATAACAGCCACAACTAATCCCACCGTCAACAACATCGTATAGTCGGCGGTTACTGGCGTAGGTGTTGGTGTAGGCGTTGGGGTAGGTGTTGGTGTGGGGATGGGTGTGGGCGTAGGTGTTGGTGTAGGCGTTGGGGTAGGTGTTGGTGTGGGGATGGGTGTGGGCGTAGGTGTTGGTGTGGTTGGAGATATGACTGCTTCGACTAGCTCCGTCTTTTCCGCTACGAAGGAAACTTCATCACTGTAAGCCGTTAGAATGATCTGGTATGGTCCAGCCTCCATCTCGGCTGTTACCGAGGAGGGTAGCTTAACCACGAACTCGTCAGGAGCTGTCTGTTCAGCTTCTCCCATACTTAGAGTGTTGCCTCCGACTGGGTCGAAAAGGATATATCTAACGGCGAGCTTTCCCATGCCTTGCAGCTTGATGGAGAAGTGTCCTTCGGAGCCGATGACTATCTCATTGCCGTGGACATGGACGAACTCGGTGGGAGTCGGCGTGCCAAAATACCATTCACCGGGTTTGAAGGGGTATGTCGGATCGCGGAAGGCCTCAAGCCCCGCATATTGGGCGGCTGGGTCGAAGCGGGTGAGCATGAATGGTCCGTTGCTGATAACTATGATCCTGTACTTGTCATACCAGTCGACGGCAGCCATGTAACGCTCGGCGGCCTCGTCTTTACTGGTTAGAGGTTTTCCTCCTAAAGTAAGAATGTTCGCCGGGAAGAATTCATCGGCGAGAAACTCCATAAGGGTATCCTTGACGAGCAGGGCGTGCTTCTGCTCCACCAGGCTCAGCCATGGGACATTAAACCTCGTGGCGGCCGTATCGCTAAAAGCTGCCCGCCTTTTCTCAAAGACCAGCGTGTCCATGGCTGCATATATCTCCCAAGGCATGCTGAGCCCCGGGAGTCCCGCGTACTCAGCTATGTAGTCAGGGACGAAGTGCCAGTAGTCCACATAGACCTCCAGGGCAGAGTCATTAATTACATTGAATCCCTTGAAGGTGTCCAAGTATGGTCTGCTCACGGTGGCGATGGCGAACTCTATCTTGGACTTGTCAGAGTCGTAGGCTAAGTCGAAGGTCTGATACAGGGAGTATACAGCGTCAGCCATAGTTATGGGCTGACCGTGGTGCCATCTAGAGTTGGTGTATTTGGCATAGTTGAAGGTAACCTTACTCGTGGCCTTTACACCAGCCCCTACACTGCTCCACTCCTTAGATACGGCATTCCAGGTGAAGGCGTTCGTTGGGACATTCAGTTTTCCAGCTGGTCCCGCGGTTTCTACTTCATACTCGGCTCGGAAAGGTATTGGAAGCCCTGCGAAGGGATGTCTCCATATTGGAGGGTCGTGGAGGTTGCGCCATATATCCACGCTGTAGACATCCCCGAATCCCCCCACTGGATTCCACACGGTTCTCTCCGTCCAAACCCACAGGTGTCCAATGGTCAGCTCGGACTCGCCGGGTATATGTCCCTCTCTCAGAGTCCATAGTGCTCTAGGCCCCGAGGCGAGATCTCCTGTGACGCCCGTGAGCCGCGCATCCGCCGGGAAGTTGTTTAATACGGTGGCCACCCACAGCCTCACGGATTCCTTTATACCGATGTCGGTGGCCTGCCTGTAGAGTTCATTCCTCTCCTGTAGGTCTTCAAAGTCTCCTTTGAATATCCGTTGACCGATCTGATCTAGCTGGGAATGCTCGTACTGCCAGTAGCCTACCTCCTGCCACCCAGGCATATTGCCGAGCCAAGAAGCATACATCTGGTTGATTGTACCGTAGTCGTATCTCTCGGGGGATACTTTGCCCCATCCCTCGGTGTAGAGGTGCCAATCAAAGGCTCTAGGGTCTGTTCCATAGACCTTGTGGATCGCCGGGCCGAAGAGCTGGTAGAGACGGTCCACAGTGAACCCAAGCCTCTCAAGCTCCACCGCCACCAAGTCACCCATCTCTCGTCTCTCATCTTCAACCCTTATTATGAATTTCAGTCTGATGGGCTTTTCGCCGTAGAACCACTTACCCTCTCTCAGGGTTGCGCCTACCTTCACCAAGGTATTCGTGATTAACTCCTTGGCAAGCTCGGGGTCATAATGGATATTGTATTCCCTGACAATGTCGTGGACTGTGAGATAATCGAAGTCGTAGGGGCTCACATGGGCTACCATCGGCACTGCCAGACCCTTGTAGATTTGGCTAGCTACGAAGTCACGGTTGATGACATATTGGAGTGCGAACCTGACCTCTCTTATAGAGAGAGGGTTAAACTCTCCCTGAGGAGCTGGGGCGGGGTTTAAGATGATGGCGTTATAGGTGGCTGGAGCTCTATAGAGCTCTATACCTGGCTTATCCAAGATCTCTTTCGCTGTCTCCGTTCGCAGCGTATATAAGTATAAATCGATGTCGCCTTTTTCCAGCGCCGCGGGAACAATCTCTTGGGCAAAAGCTCTGAAGTTAACCTTGTCCGCCGCTGGACCGGGTCTAGTGTGGGGTGGCTGATACCGGGCATAGGCCGCGATGGATGAGGTGAGTATCAAAGTTATGATGATCGATAACAGGATAGATTTCTTTCCACTTTCCATCTTTCCACTCTCTTCACTTCTATAGAGGTATGTGACGTTCGCCTGATAAATTTATTCACCCAATAGTAGAGACATCTGATACTCTATGAAAGCGCGGCTTTGAGTTGTCGTCGTCTAGCGGAGTCTTCTGAGCAAGACGATCACAGCCGATACTGAGATTACGATGGATATAACAGCCAAGGCAATGGCGGTCCACAGCAGGTTTGTTATGCCTGATATCTGGGTGTTAACGTTTCTCTCCAAATCATCCAGTCTGCTTCTGAATGCTTCGGAGAAGCTACCTAGAGAGACCTCCAGCTTTTGAATGTCTGTCTCAATCGTTTCCGTGTCGACCTCTTTGACCTCTCGCTCTATGGAGCTCAGCTGCTCCTCCAATTTCTGTGTGTTCGTCTTGACCTCGTCTTGCAGCCTCTGAACATTCGTCTTGATCGCGTCTATGTTGACTTCTTCGATGCCTTGTTCGATGATGGTTAGCCGATCCTCTATGTCTCCGAAGGTCTTTCGGAACTCGTCTCTGACGGTGTCAAAGCCGAACTCTGTGTAGAACGTCGCCTCTGCGATGTTCCCTGATACGTCCATCGCNNCCTTCATCATTCGTCAGCACCGAGGAAACGATCGCACCTTCCACCTCTATGTAGACCTCGCGGAGTCTCGGCGCGAAGTTGAAGCCCATTATCGTAACACTTGTGCCCGCTGAACCTGAGGGTGGGCTTAAGAATATGGATGGAGAAGAGACGAATCGTTTGCGGGCGAAGGCTATAGCCTCGTTAGGGGCGCGCTTTCCGAGTCGTGTATCCGTCCAGACGATGTTTACGTCTTCGTCGCTGGCAGCTATCGCGAAGTAGTCCCCTATGAAGAAGGGTATCCCATAGTTGGGATTCGACGGAGAATCTGAAACTCTTCCGTTGGGCCCCCAAGTCAACCCTCCATCAGAGGAATTGGTGTAATATATGTGATATTGGACATCGTTCGGGTCGTCGCGTTTATCACCAAAGATTACGTGGATGTTTCCTCTCTTATCCGTCGCTAGGGCGGGAAAGAACTGGTCATGCGTTGTTAAGTCATCGTTGATCTTCTTGACTCGGCTCCATGTCCTGCCGTCGTCGAGGGAGCGGGTGAAATATATGTCTGAGTCGTCGGGCCCAGTAGGGTTTGCGGCGAAGACCACGTATACCGTGCCTTCCGGCCCCACTGCCATCTGAGGAAACATGGATGACCAAGCTCTGAAGAGGGAAGGGGGTAAGATGTAGTCGGTCTCAGAGAGATGATCTATGGCGACGGCCTTAGTGAAGCTTTGACCTCCATCTACCGACCACGTAACCATGGGGGCGAATAGACCTTTCCATGGGCCGTCATCCAGCGAGTCGTAGTAAGCAACGTAGAGCTTTCCGTCTGGCGCCACAGCAGGCAAGGAGCCTTGGACTATCCTGCGCTCCTCTATACCTGACGGATATGAGTAGGTGGGGCTCACGGCAACCGGAGGGCTAAACGTCGCTCCTCCATCCGTGGATCGGGCGAGTTTCACTGTTATCTCAATGGTGGGAGCTAGGACGTAGGGATATTCTTCGATTAATGGGTAGTTTTGCATGAACTCTGTGTAGGTCACGTATATGTTGTCTTGATCGGGATTCTTGGGGTCGGGGCCTATGGTCATCCAAGGCTTGTCTAAGAAGCCGCTGACCACCACGCCCTCCTCCGTCCATCTCGCAGTTCCTGCCGCAGCCATCACCGGGTCAGACCAAGTACGGCCCTCATCGACTGAGTTAGATACGACTATGCTGCCTATCTCTGCTATGAGTACTATGTTGCCTACTCTCACCGGCCGTGTTCCGACGGATAGGTAGGCGAAGTAGGCTGTCCCGTCTCTGCTGAAGCCCACGACAGGGTCTGCTCCGAAGTAGTCTCCTTGAAGAGGCTTCATAGCCATCGGTCCCTCCCACGTCTCTCCACCGTCGATGCTAGAGTAGGCTGCGACCCCATCAACATTGTAGTCAATCAGGCCCACCACGAGCTTATCGGGGCTGGTGGGGTTGAAGGCTATATGGGGCTCGGTTTGGTACGGGTATCTACCGATGTCGTGCGAAACTATGATGTTCCTAGAGAACCTGGGTGATGGCTCTCTGTAAGGTATCATCACTGCTCCGCCCGGGGGCTGTGCGGTTTCTGAAGGGGATCCTTTGTAATCGTTTGCGGCGTGGATGGGATCTAGCTCTTTAAGCCTCAACCAGACAGGCCCTGATAGGGCTTCCGCTATAGGCATCAGGAGGTGTTTCTCACGTTCAGGGATAACTCCTCCTTCTTTGCCAAGAGCTGAGATGAGTAGAGTGGAGGAAAGCAGTAAAGCTGCGAGCACGATTACAGTCTTTTTCATCATTATCAAACTAAGCAATTGTCAGAGAATATATAAAACATTCCCGAACCTTTGAGAAGCCCACTGGAGAGAGAAAGCGGACATCTTGACCAACAAGCCCGAGACCTATATCTTGATGGCATGGTCACGTCTAAAGCATTAGATCATTCACAGTAGAGAAGGAGGTTTGATCAGCTAATCAAGTCGACGGCGGTCCTGATGTGGTTTATGACTGTCAGATAGACCTCTCCACGGAAGTCGGATACAGCTTGGTCATACTCGTAGGCCTCGGGTGGATAGGTGAAAAGCCACATGCAGTACTCTGTTATGGTGCTGTCGGCTCCCGGCATCGTCTCGAGCCAGTCGTAATAACCGTCGATATTAGCTATGATCGCATCCACCGAGAAACCCAACGATGGATCCGACTGAACGGAAAGGTTTCTGACGTCACTCCAGTAGTCATGTGTCTCATTCCTAGTTTCAGGCACCTTCATCCTCAACTGGATCAGCAGCTTTCTGTCATTATCCAGCCGAGTCAGAACCTTGCTCAGCGAGGAGACCTTCTCATCCTTCAGAGCGACCTCCTTTTCCAAGGTAGTTATATTCTTCTCCATCAAGGCCATGTTCTTGTCCATAGCCTCGATCTGCTCCCTGGCGGTCTGAAGTTCATCAAGGGATTTCGCAAGCTCAGCCTGCTTGACCACAAGCTCCTGTGAGACCTTTGAGAGGCTTGTATTGGTATCTAAAAGAAGCGTTTCCAACCTTGACTTCTCGATCTGCTCATCTCTCAGACTTGACTGGAGCTGTGTGTTTCTCTCCTCGGTAACTGTCAGCTTCTCCGTTGTTACCGATAGACTCGTGTTAAGACTGGCCAGCTTCTTCTCGGTAGCAGACAGCTTCTCTGTGGTGTCTAACAACTTCGTGTTGAGATCTATAAGCTTTTCCTCAGCTGCCTTAAGTTCCTCCGTTGTGCTCGATAGATTCATGTTAAGGAAGGTCAACTTGGTCTCGGCGTAAGATAGCTGAAGATACATGTAACCAGCCACGACGCACGCAACTATCACAATCACTATGGCGGCTATAAGCGTTATCTTTCGCGAAGACATCTCGCCCATATCTCTCAACTCTCTTCCACAGATATTTCTAGGCCTGATCTTATTAGTATTATCAGTATCAGCATGATAGGTGAGTATGAATGGTTAAAGCAAGCACGATAGCCATTGTGTCATTAGCAATCCTGTTCATCGCGTCCTCCTTGGCATGGGGATTTGTCACTTCACAGCTGAACGATCTAAGATATGACTATGACAAGTTAGACTCTGATCGTACCGCCTTGGATAAGGAGTTCACCCGTTTAAAGGAAAGCCATAGAGATCTGGATTCAGAAAACAAGGGTCTTAACAAAGAGTTAATCGGTTTGAAGGAGATACACGTCGAGCTGAAATCGGACAACAAGGAGCTGAACAAGGACTATGACGAGTTAAAGCAGACAAATACTGAGTTGAACTCTGACTATGAGGATTTAGACCAGGTCTTCAAGGAAATGAAAGAAATGTATGCTAAGCTAAACTCAGACTACGAGGAGCTGAGCAAAGAATTAGGTCAACTAGAGACGACAAACACCGCGCTGGAGGATAGATATGATGAGATAAAGATCGAACTTCTCAACTCCAAAGCCAGCTATTCCCTATTAGCCAGCGACTACGGCTCCCTGAGAAGCGACTACTCGCTACTAGAGTTGAAACTTGCCTCTCTCGAAGGAAACTACTCCACGCTGAAGAGGAACTATACATCACTAAACAGCAGCTACTCATCACTATCATCCGACTATACACTTCTTGAGGAGAGCTACACAGCGCTAGAAGACTACCTTAAGAGACTCGAGGCCGCAAAGAAGTTCGTGTTCGATGAAACGCTGGCAGTAAGAGTCAACATAATAAGGGGTCAATACTGGGACACCCTCGTAGGAAACGTCACAAACATAGGCTATGTCCCGGTGAAGAGGGCCATGGTGCTGGCCTTCTCATACAACCCCGATGGATCCCTGGACTACGCCGCCGCCGAAGTCATAGACGACCTTTACATAAACGAGTCCGTCAGCTTCAGCTTCGACTATTTCCTCGCCAAGGGTCAAACCTTCAAGATACTAGCTATTGGCAACTACTGAGCAAAGATAACGACATGCAGGAATAGAGAGGTTCATTTAAAACATAGTGACAAATGAAACTCCGAGAATGATGATGAAGGTTCCTATGAGGAGTTTCAAGGTTATCTTCTCCAAACCTTTGAGAAAAACGTAAGAGAGAAGTAAGATGAAGAAGGGCTCAGAGGCAAACAGCGGAACAACGACTGATACATCCCCGTATCTAAGAGCGTAAAACGCGAAGAACCAGCCGCCGCAGAGACATAGCCCCGCCCTCCAAAATAGTCGAAAAGTCTGAAGTCCCAATGATACAGACTTCCGCAGCTTGGCTGACAAGGCGATCAAGGCGGCAAAGAGACACAGCGCAGTCAAGTATCCGAGAGCAACCCCTATAATCGGCTCATTGTATAGATTCAACCCTATCTTTCTGAAGGCTTGGCTCGATGCAAACGTAACAGCTCCAAGCAAGGGAAAAATCATGTTCACTCTGCTAAGCTTCGTAGACTGTCCACCACCATGTAGGTTTCTCTCGATTAACACGGCGCCCAAAACGATAAAGCCGATTCCCGCTCCGATCCCGTAGGTGGGACGTTCATTCAGCAGCACGATGGCGACGATGGCCCCGAAGATGGGATAGGTAGTGAAGACGGATGCGTTAATGGAAGCTCCAAGTCTCGACATACCATTATAGTAAAACAATCTACCCAATCCTGGAGCCAAGAGGCCTGCGAAGGCGAAGAAGAGGACACTCCAGAACGTAACGGCGTTCAACGGAACCAGCAATAAGGTAAGAACTCCAAAGAAGATGGTCCCGATAATTGTTATAACTAAAATGGCAGAGAAAAAATTCGCCTTCTCCAACCCTTTCCTGATAATAATTATGCCAACACTCCAAAAGAGGGCAGCCAAAATCGCAAGTGCCGCTTCTATCATAGCCAAACCTCTTGTAATGAAAAGCTTATAACACTCATCTAAACCTAGAGCTAATTAAAGTTAGAATAAAACTCTTCATCCCGCCGGTTACAGAGCAGAAAGATTCTCTCTACTCTTCATCGAGGAGGAAGACTCAGCCATATAGGAAGATGGTTAAAGGGATGAGCTATGATCTGTTACACAGGTTCGCTGTACGGAGGCAGGTGACGTGGGCAGCGCTTTGTCTTTCATCTATGTCTCCATATTCTTCTTCTCCCTCAGCATCGGAATATTTAACCCTCTCCTACCTCTCTACGCTCAGAGCTTCGGCGCCTCCTACCTAGACCTCGGCCTCATAGGCACGATCTACGCCCTTCCCTTTCTCCTACTCTCAGCACCCATCGGAATCCTCTCGGACAAGTTTGGGAGAAAGCCCTTTCTCTTAACTGGACTGATTTGCAGTGTCTTCGCCACAGGGAGCCTGTCACTTGCATCTGATGTACAACAGGTGGCGATCTTTAGACTCTTCGGCGGCCTGACCTACTGCATGGTGTGGCCGACGGTGGAGGCCTTGATCATAGACATAACTTCAGCCGGGGATAGGGCAAAGGCTATGGGGAGATACAGCTTCTCTTGGTCGGCTGGCTACCTAAGCGGCCCTCCCATCGGGGGCCTCATCATGGAGAACTTGGGCTTCCACCCCCTTTTCACGGTGGCGGCGTTGGTGGCAGCTGCTTCGCCGTTCACCACTTTCTACGGCCTACGAGTTGCCCGAAAAACCCACTGGTCGGCCAGTGCGGAGATTGAAAAAGCTCGGAAAACCGTTGACTGGAAGGTCTTTGCGGCGGTCTACACCGTGGTCATAACCTATAGCATAGCCTTCAGCGTGGTCTTCTCAATATTCCCGGCCTACGCCAGCAACGCTGGCATCACCTCTTTCGAGATCGGAATTTTATTTGCGGTTCTCGAAGCAGCGAGAACCTTTACCTTTCTGAGTTCAGAGAGCTTATCAAGGGTGGGAGAGGGTCGATCTATGGGCCTAGCCTTAGTGCTCTTAGGGGCCAATATGGTCGGTTTGTCCTATCTGAGAGGTTTTACACACCTTCTGGTGTTGATGGTCTTCAACGGTCTAGCCATAGGCGTGATATTTCCCATCGCTCTGTCTGCCATCTCGAAGCTGGCGCCGAGTGGGAGACGAGGGATGACCATAGGATTCATAGAAGCCTCCATCGGCCTAGGAATGACCTTGGGCCCTCTTATAGGAGGAGTGGCTGCAGAGGCTCTGGGTGCATCATCACCCTACTTGATCATAGCCTTCATAAGCGGCTTGACCCTGCTACCCGTGGCCTTCTGGAGAAGAAGATTCAATGTCGAGTTTGACTCTGCTTAAGACTTGGTCTCGAAAAGCGTTGATGTTTCTAGAGAATTGGGTACACACGTCTTTCAGAGTAGAAACAGCTACTGTGCAATAATTATACTCAACGTGTCAAGTCTTTATTTGTTTTGGTTAAGCGGTTTAGAATCACTAGGTATAGAATAGAGAGGATTTTGAAGAGCAGATAAAATATCCAGATTATGATGAAGAAGAGGAAGAATCCATAGAGAGCCGGGTGAATGGGAGCAAGGAGGGGCCAGTAAAGCAGAGCGATGATGAAGGATGAGATGACGAGAATCAGGTTTTTGAAGAGAAGCTTGGATTCTTGGTAATTCAGTTCCCTCTTTTTATACTTCTTGGCTAGTAGAGATGAAAACAACTCGACGCCGGAGCCAAGTCTCTTCGAGGTTTTGTAGATGAGTACTGAGAAGGCGGATAGAATGATTAGCCCTAGTGTTAGGGTGGTGTTGCCACTCGCGTCGATAGTGTTTGAAATAGGTAAATAGATCAGCACCCATAGGAGCCAAATCAACAACATAACGATAAAGTTGACTAATGATCTAGGTGCGTCTTCTCTGAAGGCCTTAAAGAGGCGGTCTAGTTCCTCTCTCTGTGTCATCTACTGGATCTCCTCTATACCTTTGTAGATGAAGTAGAGTATCACAGCGGACAATGTGATGGCTAGGATCAAACCTATAATGATGGCGAATCCCTCCGCATATACTAGAGGAAAAATTGCAGAGAAAGTCCTCAAGATCCTTTGATATACCAGAGGAAAATTAGTCTTGACCACACTGAAGAACAGGATGTCAATCAACAACAAAAAAATGAGGAAGGTGATCCTACCCGAATGCTTCAAGCGGATCCCTTAGCTTTCCTTTACACGCTTCTCCAAGTCCTTAGCCCACTTGTCGGTAGACCTCTTCACTTCCCCTGCGATGGCTCTTCCTGCTCTCCACAGAGCAAGCACAGCCCAGACCACTATGACGACCAACACTATGCCTGCAAGGGCCGGATGCAGTAATGCCAGGTAGTCGGCGAAGATCAGGTATGCAGCGGAAGCCACAACCACATATAGGATGCCGTTTAGAAACGCTTTATAGTTCTTGAAGGATTCGGTAAGAGCTTCACCTCTAGCCTTACCAAACTCATATGCCAATATCCCAGCTGCTCCTTCAACTAATCCTCGAATATCTATAAAGACTCTTAACACCAAAAAGATCAAAGCCACCAGTATGATGAAGTCTACGATCTGCGTAACAGGATATCCGAAAAACTCTATGCCTTGGGATATGGGAATGAAGATGAGTTTTCCAATGATCCATATGAGTACAGCCACTCCTATGGAGATGAAGATGGATGGTCCTGCCTCCCTCAACTTCCTGGCACTATCTATGTATGCTGTCCTGCCAAAATCTTCCGTCGTCTCCTCAGGTTCCTCCTCAGCCATTTAAAACCACCAAAACACGCAAATACAGTCTAAAATATATAAACCTTGTGTCATTTAAGTAATTTTTCAATATTTTGACGAAATATACAATTTAAGGAGAATTTTATCCCAATAGAGCTTGAAAGATCTTTTTTTGGGTTCGTCTTTCCTAAGGTGTCTTCTCCCATTAGCGAAATATGCAAACGTAGTAGATTCTTGTTTGCTCAAGGCGATACTGGATAGTTCGATGAGTGTTCCTACAAGTTACAGGACTTAGTCTACATTTCAACTAAGAACTATCTAACCTTGAAACTTCTTTTCAACCTTGATTCAACCTTGAATTCATCTATTGATAAGTGTCGGGACTTCCATAAATGGAATTGTAATCGACGAATTCAGAATCATGGTTTTGATAGTTGGAGCCCCGGGCGGGATTTGAACCCGCGATCTGCTGCTCTCTCACTGTGGTACGAGGCAGCCGCCTTACCACTAGGCCACCGAGGCATCAAATACATACGCCGATCTTAGAATTATAAGCTTAAACATGGATGCATAAATCTCACAGCAGGCTAATACCAGTTGGAAGACCATGATCCTGGAGCGGGAGATCATCAACCTCTTGGCGAGGCGTCTCTACCAGAGAGACTGGAAACCCAACGATGTTGCCCAACTTCCTCTGAACGATGGAAGGTCTCTCATATGCAGTATAGACACCCTCGTCAGCAGCACTGACATCCCTCCCGGGTTGTCCCTCCGCTACGCGGCGCGAAAAGCCGCTGTCTCGGTGATCAGTGACTTCGCCTCCAAAGGCGTCGGAGTCGATGGGATGCTTCTCTCGCTTTCATTGCCACCAACACACGCCAAAAGAGATATAGAGGAAATCGGTCGAGGATTGAGTGAGGCATCCAGGGAGTACGGCTTCAAGGTGTTGGCAGGCGACACCAACGAAGCCTCAGACCTAGTGATCACCTGCTGTGGCCTCGGCTTCACTGAAAGATCGATCCCTAATCGGGGGAGCGCCAGAGTTGGCGATACAGTAGTCACTACAGGGCTCTTTGGTCTACACGCCCTAGGTCTAGAGATCTTACTTGAAGGCATTCAACCCAAGTCAAATTTAGAGCGGCTCGCAGTGCAGAAGTTCACTAGCCCAATGGCTAGGGTCGATGAGGGAGGATTGGCTGTCTCAAGCGGAGCTGTAACAGCCTCCATAGACTCCAGCGATGGGCTGCTCTACAGCCTCTACGAGATAGCAGAACACAGTGACGTAAAGATATCAATCGATTCTCTTCCAGCATACCCTGGAATTAAGGAGGCAGCTCTGAGGTATGGATTTTCTTGGGAGAGACTTGTCCTCGGAGGCGGAGAGGAATATGAGTTGATCTTTACCGTCATAAGAGACCGATGGGAGGAACTGGAGAATATGTTCTCATCAAGGGGTCTCGAGCTTCTCAAGATCGGGAGGGTGGAAGAAGGATCAGGAGTATACCTAATCGAAGAAGGCATGCATCGAAGACTTGAAAGGACTGGATGGGAGCACTTCGGAGAGGATAGGAATACGGTTAAATCTTAGCGGGTCTCTAAAGAATCACCCGATGTTCTTTAATATACCCTAAGTGACAGTAGACTATGGAAAAAGAACGAACTATGTTATAATGATTCATTCTTCTAATAGTTCTCTCCTTTCAGACAAGTTTTTTTTAAAAAAAACTCCTTTCTCTACAATGCAGAGTTTGGCGAGGTCACAAACATCCTACTAAACAGTTTCCTATCCGCTTATCATGGGTTTTTCAGATCGGCCCTAAATTCCTTCAGAGAAATAATCGAATGGCTTCTTCTCACAGTATTCATCGATACTGAAAATAAGGTTGACTCCAAAGGTTTCATACCTTGCCTCTTCAGTTCATCGACAAGCAGACCGCAGATACTATCAAAGGCGTTGACCTTGGGAGGAAGATTCATCAGGTACCGTCCATAAAATATATGGACAGTTTTAATGGCGTCCAAGAGAATTTTATTTAGCTCCTCCCCTCCCTTCTCACTAAGTCGGTATACCCTCTTCCTAGGCCCAAAGCGACTTCTCTCCCAAGAGCCTTCAAGCAACCCTTCCTTCAACATCTCATTGAGAACCCGATAGAGACGACTGGTATTAACCTTAACGTCTTCAGCCACAAGCCTTTTACTAACCTCGTAGCCGTAGAACTCCTTATCTCCACCTATCTTCAGGATAATTCTCTTAAGATCCACCGTCCGCGTAGACTTTAACCTAACTATGTGTAATTCAATACTATAGTAAAAATTCCATATATCCTTATTAAAAAGAATATAACAATCGTTATAATTACGTGGATGTGAGAATGTGAGATTCGTAATACAGTTTGAGCTCCCCGTCGAGGTGGGGAACGCCTTCGAGAAAGATCCCAAATTCTTAGAGATTTTGGCTCAATGGTTGGAACAGTTGAAGCCTGAAGCGGCATACTTCAGCTCCTCAAGAAGGTATGTGATAGTCATCTCGGAAGCTGAGAGCCACGAGGAACTGTCAAAACTGCTTGTGCCCATATGGCACACTTTTAAGGTCTACCCTCAAGTCGAACCCGTCATTACTGCAGAAGAGGCCAAAGCCGTCTTCCCCAAGTTAGCCGAAATAATAAAGAACCTCTAAGATTAAAGATCGGAACTTTTTTGTCGAGGGCAAAAAGATTTGAATTTCACTCTAAGCGAGGAACAGAAGACAATTCAACGCACCATCAGGGAGTTTGCCCAGAAAGAGCTGGTGCCGAAGGCGGCTGAGATCGATCGAACAGCTCAAATCCCTGAGGGCATCGTGGAGAAGATGGCCGGGATGGGCCTATTTGGAATGACTGTACCACCTCCATTAGGAGGTTCCGGGGCCGGAGCAGTAAGTCTTCTGGTGGCGGTAGAGGAGGTGGCCGCCGCATGCGCCTCATCTACGATGCTTATTATCCCCCAAATAATGGTGGAGCAAGGACTATTAGCCTTCGGTACAGAGGCCCAGAAGAGGTATATCACATCTCTAGCCAAAGGGGAAAAGCTGTGCACTCTTTCGTTGACAGAGCCTGTGGCAGGCTCTGACATCGCCGCCCTCCAGTGCAAGGCTACGCCAAAGGGAGACCAATATGTCTTAAATGGGACAAAGAGCTTCGCCTGTAACGCTGGCGAGGCTGATCTAAACCTGGTGTTGGTGAGAACCTCTGAGAAGCCAGGGGCAAGTGGATTATCCTTTATCATAGTCGAGAAAGGAGTGCCGGGTCTCAGCTTCGGCGAACCTTTAGAGAAGCTCGGTGTGCGGGGCATCCCCAGCAAGGAGATGATCTTCAAGGACTGCGCAGTTCCAAGAGATAATCTCCTGGGAAAGGAGGGTATGGGTCTGGTTCAGCTCTTTGCCATAGCGGGCTTGGGAGGCCTCTCAGCTGGAACCATCTCAGTCGGAATAGCAAGAACCGCCTTCCAAAAGGCTGTGGAGTATGCAAAAGAGAGGAGCGCCTTCGACAAGAAGCTGAGGGAATTTGAGGCAACCCAGTTCGCCGTCGCCGACATGGCTATCTCCATAGATGCGGCGAGGCTCCTCCTATACCGTGCAGCCAAATCCATCGAAGATGGAAGACCCAATCCCGTAGAGGTCTTCATGGCGAAGACCCTAGCAGGAGAGATGGCCGTTGAAGTGGCAGACCGGGCGCTCCAGATCTTCGGTGGATATGGATACACAAGGGAGTTCGAGGTAGAGAGACACTATAGGGATGCCCGGGCCTTCACACTCTATCCCCTCACGGCAGAAGTATATAGACTGCTACTAGGGAGAACACTTCTAGATCTAGGGCTGCCCTGGAAGGGTACGCCCCCTATAGGACCTCCTAGTCGCCCTGGTACTAAAAGGTATTAAAAGTAATGAAAATGGAAGATTCCAGCTAAATACCGGGAGCTGATAGGGCTAGCGGTAGCGGCCAACATCAAGTGCCCCTACTGCCAGCTCTTCCATACGGGAACAGCGAAACTGCACGGTGCTAGTGACGAGGAACAAGCAGAGCTCTATTTCCTAGCAAGCTTCACAGCTAGGTGGAGCTCCATGTTACACGCCCAACACTACGACTACGACCAGTTCGCAAAGGAACTCGCCAAGATAGCCGAACACCTACACAAATAGGCCAGCACCTAAAGAAAGAATCCGAGTACAAATATGGCTTCAATTCCCCCCTCTTTTTTTCTTTTTTCTAATATACCTTAAATTCCAGAAATAACTCCTATTCATCAGAACCATTGACATCTTCAGGGTGAAGGAGTCGCGTTTTTGAGATGTTCCGACCTTTCGTCACCATTGGTGGTCTCCTGATCACTGTTGGCGTCGTATTGATCCTTCTCGGTATCGCGACTAAGTATATGCCTCCTCTAGAAAGGCTGCCCCCCATCTTAGTGTACGTCTACCGCCGTGGGAACTTTTACTTCGTTACTTCACCCATTCTTATATTGTTAGGTATCTTGTTTATCATAATATTGATCCTAGGCCGCCTTCCTAGGTGGTTCTAAACCTTTTCATCGAAAACTTTTTAGACTGATTAACCCATTTTTGTTTTAGATGGTCTTCGACAAGGATATGTGTCTGGGCTGCGAGTACAAGGGAGGCTCCTATTGCTGGCAGTCCTGTCCCTATAACGAGTGGAGGGACCAATATAGAGAGTGGTGAGAGGGTCCCCAATTTGCTCTTCGAACAGATTCGGAGACTGCACTGATAAACAATAATCAACGCACAACTAAAGTAGGAAAGGGATGAGCGGTCGCTGTGACGATTTTATTCTCCAGAGTAGACTTGAATAAGATTATCGAGCACTGCTGGGCCGAGTATCCTTACGAGGCCTGTGGTATACTGGCCGGACTAATAAGAGGCGAGGAGAAAACTGTGACAAGGATATACAGCACGAGGAACACGCTTCGATCCGCCACCCGATACCAAGTAGACCCTGAGGAGCAGGTCAGGGTTTTTGAGGAAATAGAGGAGTCGAGACTGGATTTGATAGGCTTCTACCATAGCCACCCCTCCTTCACCGCTCAGCCTTCGGGGATCGACGAGAAACACGCATATTACCCCGAGCAATCTTATGTGATAATATCTCTTATGGGTGGAGAAGCTGAGGTGAGATCTTATGTTTGGAGGGACAGATTCTTGGAAGAAGCTGTCCAAGTCGTTGAATAGATATCTAGTTTCTATTCTCTTAGGGCTATAGTGCCTCCTTCGCAAGTTCCGCGATGTCTCTCACCAGGATCTCCTCATCTCTACCTATGACTTTTACAGCGTCCTCGAGGTTAATGAGGCAGAATGGACATGCCGTAGCTATGATGTCAGGCTCAAGATTCACTGCTTCTTTGACTCTATCGATGGAAGGACGCTCTTCGGCGGTTTCTTCCATCCATATTCTTCCTCCTCCTCCACCGCAGCAGAAGCTGTTTTCCTTTGTTCTCTTCATCTCCACTAGCTTTAACCCAGGTATCGCCTCTAGAATTCTCCTAGGTTCTTCGTAGATCTCGTTGTTGCGCCCTAAGAAGCAAGGGTCGTGGTACGTGACCTTCTTCTCCAGACTCCCTGAAAATCTCAGTTCTCCTTTATCTAGAAGGTCCGCTACGAGCTGGGTGTAGTGTCGAGGCACAAGGTCTAGGCCGAGGCTCGGGTAGTCTTTCGTGAAGGTGTTGTAGCAGTGGGGGGAAGATGTTATAACCTTATGCACATCGTACTTTCTGAAGGACTCTATGTTCTGCTCCGCCAGCATCTCGAAGAGCCCTTTTTCCCCAATCCTGAGGACTGGGTCTCCGCAGCATCTCTCTTCGTTGCCCAGGACGCCGAAGTCCACCTCTGCTCTTTCGAAGATCTCCACCATGGATCTGGCTAATTCTTGACTCCTGGTATCATAGGAGGGGGTGCAGCCAACGAAGTAAAGTATCTCCGCCTTTTCACCTTTAGACAGGTCTTTTACCTTTATGCCCTCAGCCCACTGATCTCTCTTTTTCATAGGGCCTCCCCAGGGGTTGCCGTGCCTATAGGAGTTGTTCAAGGCGTCCTGCAGGGTTCGAGGGAAGTATCCACTCTCCACAACATGGCTGCGCATCTCGTTTATTCCTTCGGCGATGGTGATCGTCTTAGGGCATCGGGAGTCGCAGGTTTGGCAGATGATGCAGAGCCACAGGTCATCCCCCACCGTTTTTAATCGTCTATCCTTTCCCTCATCTCTAGAGTCGGCGAAAAACCTATAGGCTGTGGTTAAGGCTCCTGGGCCTATGAACTCCTCGCCCGCTGTGATAGCAGGGCAAGCAGCGTAGCAAGAGGTGCATTGAATGCAGAGGCTATAAGATCGGTATCTACCGAAGTCTTGAGGGGATTGAGGTAGCTCCCTGTCGGACAGAGTCTTGCGCACCCTCACGAGATGGGGTTCTATTTTCTCGTAGCGATCGAAGAACGTCTTTGTGTCAACTACCAAGTCTTTTATGACGGGGAGATTTGGCAGAGGTTTAATGGTTATTGTTGCGGTGTTCAGGGAGCGGATCTGGATCTTACAAGCTAACCGCGGCGTCCCGTTGACCTCTACGGCACATGAACCACATACGGAGGACCTGCATGAGTACCTGAAGCTGAGAGTGCGGTCTAACTCGTCCTTGACGTATAAAAGGGCGTCTAGCACCGTCATCCCCTTCGTCACGGGTACCTCATAGATGGAGTAATGGGGCTGTTTATCTACCTCTGGGTTAAACCTCAACACTCTGAGGGTTATTTTCTGGTTTTTCAGATGATCCACTTCACACTCCTCCTAGTATCTCCTCTCTACAGGCCTCCAATTTGTTATCTTCACGTCGCAGTATTCAAGCCTGGGTCCTTCTTCGGTGTAGTAGGCTAACGTATGCTTGAGCCAGTTCTCATCATCTCTCCTGGGATAATCTTTCCTGTAGTGGGAGCCTCTGCTCTCCCGGCGACTGAGGGCGCTGACCATAATGACCTCACATACGTCGAGCATGTTTCCCAACTCCAGGACACTCAGCAGATCCGTATTGAAGATTTTTCCCTTGTCAGCGACACCTAACTCTCTGTATCTCTTTCTCAGCTCTTTTAGCTTCTTCAGACCCTCGGCCATTCCGGCCTCATCGCGGAAGATGCCATAGCTTTTCCACATCGTCTCGCTAAGTTCCCTTCTTATGGGTGAGATCCCTTCTCCACCTTCTCTTTCCAGCAGATCAGCTATGTGAGCTTCATACGTCTCAAAATTTTTCACGTGCAGCCTCGGTGAAGAGGCATCTTTAACGTATTGAGCGACGATGCGCCCAGCTCTCCTTCCAAACACAAGAGTATCTAACATGGAGTTGCAGCCCAACCTGTTGGCGCCATGGACGCTTATACAGGCTGTCTCTCCGGCCGCGTAGAGCCCTCTCATAGGTGTTTCTCCGTTCACATTGGTCGATATTCCACCCATCGAGTAGTGGGCTGCCGGCTGTGTAGGTATGGGAGTATCGATAAGATCGACGTCCAAGAGATCTATCCCCAACTCCCTGATCTGGGGGAGCTTGTCCAAGATTTCTTCTCTGCCTAGGTGTCTTACATCTAAATATATGTATTTGTCTTCTATCCCTCTTCCCTCTAAGATCTCGGTTTGAATGGCCCTCGCCACTATGTCTCTGGGAGCCAGCTCCATTCTCTCTGGAGCATACCTCTCCATGAACCGCTCACCTCTGTTGTTAATGAGGTATCCACCTTCGCCTCTGGCTCCTTCAGTGATCAAAACATTCGATCCAAAGAAAGACGTGGGATGAAATTGGACGAACTCCATGTCCTTGAGAGGAGTACCTGCGCGGTACGCCATAGCTATCCCATCTCCTGTACTCGTCAGGGAGTTTGTGGTGTGACTGTATACTCTTCCATATCCGCCAGTGGCCAAGATGACAGCCTTCGTTTGCAGAGCTTTTAACTCACCGTTCGAGATATCTATGATTGCAACTCCAAGGCAATTATCATCCTTGACTATGAGAGAGGTCGCATACCACTCGCTGTATATAGCGACATCTACAGTAAGTAGGCTCTGATAGAGGGTGTGTAGGAGAGCGTGACCCGTATAATCCGCCGCGTAGCAGGCCCTCGGGAAACTGTGACCACCAAAAGGTCTCTGAGCTATCTTTTCATCCTCTAATCTACTGAAGGGGGTTCCTCGGTTCTCCATATCGATGATGACTTCTGGAGCCTCCTTGCATATCACCTCGACGGCATCTTGATCCGCCAAATAGTCGCTGCCCTTAACCGTGTCGAAGGCATGCCGTTCCCAGCTGTCTCCTTTCCTCATGGCCGCTGCTATCCCTCCCTGAGCGCAGACGGAATGTGATCTCAAGGGATGAATCTTAGAGACTAAGACAACGTCGACCTCAGCCTCAGTGATCTCGTAGGCTGCTCTCATTCCCGCCAATCCTGCGCCTACAACGACGACATCGTGACTTATCACATCGGGCACTTCTCTCTTCACCGTCCACTCATGAATTATTGAGTTAGTCGGGTATACTCACATGGGTTGTTGACCACTCCATGGACGGCAAAGTTCGGCTCTCGACTAGCTGAATGATTGCTAATGTCTATCCATATGGTGGATTTCACGTCCTTCATCGCCTCTCAATCATTTATCAAAACTGGATTCATATATCCCGACAAATAAGAATCCTTTAAACTACGTGAATTGAAGATCTAATCTTAAGGCCTCTAAAACCTTATTTTTTCTTCCTCTCGATCTTTAGACGGGGATACGAAAGTTGAACATCATCGTCTGTGTCAAACACGTTCCTGATACTACGGAAGCCGAGTTCGATATCAATGAAGACGGACGGACGGTAAAGACAGAGAGTTTCCCTTTCGTGATCAACGAGTGGGACGAGTATGCAATAGAAGAGGCGATCATAAAAAAGGAGCAATTAGGCGGTTCAGTTATAGCTATAACCGTCGGCCCTGAAGACGCAGACGCAACACTTAGGAGGTGCCTAGCCAAGGGCGCCGATCAGGCGATCAGACTAACAGATGCGGCCTTCGAGGGCTCCGACGCCTATGCTCTCGCCAAGACTCTGCACAGCGTGATCAAAGACTTGTCCTTTGACTTGGTGCTGACCGGTGCTCAAGCCAGTGACGACGGCTACGCTCAGCTAGGTGTTATGTTGGCGGAGCTGCTGGAAATTCCTCACGCGAGCTTTGTTAAGAGATTTGATGTTAAAGAGGGAGGCGCCCTCATAAATAGAGAGCTGGAAGGAGGGATGGAAGAGACCCTTGAGATCGATCTCCCAGCGTTACTCACGATTCAAACCGGAATCAACGAGCCCAGATATGTATCGATAATGGGCATCAGAAGGGCCAGAGACAAGGAAATAAAGGTCCTCGGGCTGAAGGATTTAGGACTAAGGAGGGAAGAGGTCGGTGAGGCCGGGTCCTGGCTGAAGATAGAGGAGTTCCATATTCCCTCACCGAAGAAGGAGGCGGTGATTTTAAGAGGTGGATCATCTGACACCGCAGTGCAACTCACCGAGATATTGAGGTCCAAGGGGCTGGTCTGAGTGAGAACCCTTTTAGTTCTAGCTGAACATAGGATGGGAGAGCTCAGGGACATCACATTCGAGATGCTGACCAAAGGCAGACAATTGGCTAAGGATAAAGGAACCCGACTAACGACCCTACTCTTAGGCTGTGAGCTCAATGGGTTTGCTGACAAGCTTGCCGAACACGCCGATAGAGTTTTAGTCGTGGAAGATAAGAAACTGAGGAACTTCAACGCCGAGGCCTATCAAAAAACTATCGCAAATATCATCAAGAAGCATAAACCTCTTCTAACCATGATTGGACACACAGGCTTCGGCCTAGACCTGGCCCCTAGCCTGGCGGTTGAGCTAAAGATGCCGCTTGCCACGGGCTGCATAGACCTGGGCTTTGAGGATGAAGGACTAGTGGTGTTCCGACAAATGTACGGCGGCAAGGTGACCGCCAAGGCATCGCTACAGAGGTCTGAAGGCTATTTGGTGACGATTCAACCGGCGTCTTTCGAGGTGGAAGAGGCGCAGCCGATGAAGGGCGAGATCGTCCCTGTGGAGTCGCCGCTAGAGGAGAAGGTTGAACGTCGTAGATTCATTGAATACGTCGAGCCTCCGAAGGGTGAGGTCGACATAACAGATGCGGATATTCTGGTCTCTGTGGGCCGTGGAATCAAGGATGAAGAGAACATTGAGGTGATCAGTGAGTTGGCTGAAGCTCTCGGAGGAGTGCTGGCCTGTTCACGTCCCGTGATCGATAAGGGATGGCTTCCTAAGGACCGTCAGGTCGGCAGCTCCGGGAAGACCGTGAAGCCAAAACTGTATATAGCCATCGGGATCAGCGGGGCATTTCAGCATGTGCTCGGGATGAAGGACTCTGAACTCATCGTAGCGATAAACAGAGATTCAAAGGCCCCCGTCTTCAACGTGGCCGACTACGGGATCGTAGACGACCTCTTCAAGCTGGTCCCCGAGTTGGTCAACAAAATTCATGAACTAAAGACCTCATAGCGGTGAGAAGATGGAATTCGAGTTAACTACCGAGCAGGTCGACATCAAGACAGCCGCCCGAGAGTTCTGCGAGAGAGAGTTCACTAGGGAAATCGCGATGGAACATGATCGAGAGGAGAAATTCCCAGCAGAGCTGTACAGGAAGGCCGCTGGGCTAGGTTTCATAGGGATACATTTTCCAGAGGAATATGGAGGCGGTGGATTCGGAACCCTCGAGAACATATTGGTCGTCGAGGAGATGTGCAGAGTTGACTCGAGTCTAGGGGCTGCGGTGATGCTTGGTGGGTTCGCCTGCGAACTCATCATGAGGCACGGGACTGAGGAGGAGAAGGCGAGGTATCTACCTAAGGTGGCTAGAGGCGAGTACATCTCGGCCGGAGCGTTCACCGAGCCAGCTCATGGAAGTGACCTTACGCGCCTAGATACCGCAGCCGTAAAAGATGGGGATGAGTGGGTAGTCAATGGAACTAAGACATTGATAACGAATGCCCCAGTAGCGGACTTCTTCATTGTACTGTGTCAGACGGAGTTGGAGGCTGCCCCTCCATATAGAGGTCAAAGCCTCTTCGTGATAGATAAGGGCACCCCAGGCCTCGATGTCACCAAGATCGGGGACAAGTTAGGTATTAGGCCTTCACTTACCGGAGAGGTCTCGCTCAGCGATGTCCACGTGTCAGGGGAGAACCTGGTAGGAGAGTTTAACAGAGGCTTCTACCACAGCCTATCCTTCTTTGATGAGAGTAGAGCTATGGTAGCGGCTCAGGCAGTAGGTACCGCTCAAGGGGTATTTGAACGAGCTCTAAGTTACGCCCGGGAGAGGGAGGCATTCGGTAGACGCATCACTGAATTTCAGGCAGTCTCCCATAAGTTGGCAGACATGGCCATAAAAATAGAGGCCGCACGGCTTCTGACATACAAAGCATCATGGCTGATCGACCAGGGGAAGATGGATCCCGTGATGACCTCGATCGCTAAGACCTATGCGGGTAGGGCCGCGGTCGAGGTTGCGGATGAGGCGGTTCAGATTCTAGGCGGCTATGGCTACATCGCTGAGTACGAGGTAGAGAGGTTCTACCGAGACGCCAAGATAACTGAGATATATGAGGGAACCAGAGAGATCCAGAAGAACACGATAGTTAGAAGCCTGTTGAGGCGATGAGTTGAAGGAACACGCTATAACCAGAGGTTTTCGGCTTAAATTCTTTAAGGGTTGTGTAGTCTGGGACCTAGATCCTGATGTGGAGGAGACGATCCATCAGTCAACGATAGAAGCAGGGACAGGTTGATGTGAGATGAGCTTCAGGCTGAACGCCGAGCAGGTCGACATCAAGACAGCCGCCCGAGAGTTCTGCGAGAGAGAGGTCAAACCCATCGCCGCCCAAGTAGACCGAGACCGACAATTCCCGATGGAGACGATCCGGAAGATGGCACCCCTTGGATTTATGGGCATGGCGATTTCCCAGGAATACGGGGGCTGTGGATTCGGAACCCTCGAGAACACATTAGTCATCGAGGAGGTGTCGAGATGTTGTGCTTCAACAGGAGCAACAGTTGTTGTTCATAACGCCTTTGTATGCCCTGTTATAGAGAGATGCGGAACAGAGGAACAGAAGAGGAAGTTCCTCATCCCCTTAGCTCAAGGCGAGAAGTTAGGAGCTTATGCGCTCACAGAACCCGACTCAGGTTCGGATATAAGCTCCATAAGGACGAGGGCTCAGCTCAGAGATGAAAAATTCGTGGTGAACGGGTCGAAGTGTTTCGTTACAAATGGGGGGAAGGCTGACATCTACATCGTATTTGCTAAAGGTGAAGAAGGCTTCATGGCCCTCATAGCCGAGAGAGGTCATGAAGAACTTTTCTTCGGAAAGCCTGAGAGACTCTTAGGTATGAGAGCGACTTCCACCAGTTCTCTTTATCTCAATGACTGCATGATACCGAGGGAGAACCTAATTGGGAGGCCAGGCCAGGCCCTTGAGATTGCGAAGGAGGGTCTCGTCGACCTAAGAATCGGAATCGCAGCGCAGGCGGTAGGTATTGCCCAGGCTGCTTTAGAGACAAGTGTAGGGTACGCTGGGCAGAGGGTGCAGTTCGGTCAGCCTATAGGTAGATTTCAGGCAATTCAACGTATGCTTGTGGATATGGCGACCGAGATCGAGGCAGCGCGGTCTTTGATCTATAGATGTGCGGCAATGAGGGATCGAGGTGAAGATTCGGTGAAGGAGGCCTCTATGGCCAAGCTCTTCGCATCCGAAGTCGCGGTGAGATCCACTAAGAAGGCCATCAAGGTTCACGGAGGCTATGGATACATGAGGGATTTTCCGCTGGAGCGCTTTGCCCGGGACGCCAGAGTCACTGCCATCTACGGTGATCCCTCTGAGATCCAGAGGAACATCATTGCAAACATACTCTTGGGCTACAAGGATTAGTTGGGTAGCTCATTGTCGAGTCTGCGCATCTATACAATGGGGTTGAAAGTCTCCTTAACCCTGTGGAGAAAAATTTACTTTGTTCTTATTGGCTTTCCTTCTCTCTGAGAGCTCTCCTTAGTATCTTTCCTATGAGTGTCTTAGGGAGTTCATCTTTGAACTCGATGAGGCTAGGTGCTTTATATGAGGCGATTTTCTCTCTGCAGAAGTTGATGAGTTCCTCTTTGTCAATCTTTTCCTTATATTCTTCCTTCAAGGAGACGAAAGCTTTCACCGTCTCACCCCGATAGGGGTCAGGGACTCCGATCACTGCGGCCTCCCTCACTCCTGGATGTTCATACAGTACGTCTTCCACCTCTCTGGGCCAGACCTTGAGCCCTGATGCGTCAATCATATCTTTCTTCCGGTCTACGATGTAGAAATACCCGTCTTCATCTATCTTCGCGATGTCCCCGGTGAGAAGCCAATCTCCTCGGAGGACGTTCTCAGTCTCCTCAGACATTTTCCAATAACCCTTCATCACCTGTGGCCCTTTGATGGCGAGTTCCCCTGCTTCACCCGGTTCAACTTCTTTCTCACTCTTATCTAGGTCTACGATCCTTGAGTCGGTATCGGGGAAAGGTATCCCGATCGAACCTGAGCGCACCTTCTCCTTTTTATCGAGGGGGTTGCAGTGAGTCACCGGACTGGCTTCTGTAAGCCCATAGCCTTCGACTAGGTTTCCATTCGTCAGCTCGTTGAATTTATTCATAACAGCCAAGGGAAGAGGTGCGGCGCCGGAGACGCATTTGCGGATAGAGGTGAGATCGTATCTTGAGGTGTCCGGGTGGTTGATAAGAGCTACATACATGGTGGGGACGCCGCAGAAGAGGGTGACCCTATAACTCTGGATTACCTCGAGGACCTTTTTTGCGGTGAAGCGGGGAAGAGGGATGATGGTGTTCCCGGCGGAGAGAGGCGCGGTCATGGCGCAAGTTAATCCAAAGATATGGAAGAAGGGCAGCACGGCCAAGTGGATGTCTCTCTCTGTGAATGGGAGCCAATTACTCACCATCAACGTGTTGGAGACCAAGTTACCATGGGTCAGCATGGCGCCTTTTGACACGCCAGTGGTGCCACCTGTATACTGGAGCACAGCCAAATCCTCCTTAGGGTCGATCTCCACCTTAGGAGGTCTTGGAGGTCTTTTAATGAGGTCAAAGAAGTTCAAGGTGTCAGGGAAAGTCCTCTTCCTCAGCTCCTTCTTGAAGAGAGGTCCAATAATGCGCTTGGCCGAAGGCAAATAATCCCTCACGTTGGTGACGGCAGCGCTTCTTAGCTTGGTCTCGCTTCTAATCTTCTCAACTGTGGAGTAAAGAAGGTCGAGAGCTATGATGGTCTCGGCTCCAGAGTCGTTGAGCTGATATCTCAACTCCCTTTCCCTGTAGAGGGAGTTACAGGGAACCACGACGGCTCCAGCCTTTAGAGCGCCGTAGAAGCCGATGGGAAACTGTGGGACATTGGGCAGGAGGAGCGCGACTCTGTCGCCCTTCTCCACGTTCAAGTCCACAAGGGCAGCCGCCACCCGATCGGAAAGCTCATCCAACTCCCTAAAGGACATCTTTCTCCCCTCGAAAACGATGGCGGAGGCCTCTGGGTGTTTGTCCACCGCCTGCCTCAAGAGATCGTGAAGAGGTACCTCGGGGTACTCCAAAGATCTAGGCAATCCTTCAGGCCAGAATCTAAACCAAGGCTTTTCCTCCATAAAAGCCCCCTCGTTAAGCTGATGTCAACGAAAATAATTGAGACTAAGCTTTTATCCTTATGTATTCCCATGAAGCTGATATATTGATCATATCCACTCTTCCACATCGACGCTGTTACTCTTAAATCGGAGTGGTGATTGAAAGTTTATTTCTCTTTGTGAACAAACCTAGGTAGAAGAGTCATGAGGAGTGTCTATGTTTTAGCTGCGGCGCAGACCAAGTTCGGAAAGATGAGGAAGACCGCCCGAGAGGCCGCTGTCATCGCCGCGAAGGAAGCCATAGAGCTCGCAGGTATTGAGGCAGACGAGGTAGAGGGTGCCTTCGTCACCAACGCCTTCGGCGTAGCTGAGCGACAAGGCCACTTGGGGCCCATTATCATGAGCTCCTTGGGTATACCTGAGGCCCCGGCCACCACGGTAGAATCGGCTTGTGCTAGCGGAGGATCTGCCCTGAGGGAGGCCTTCATCAACGTGGCCGCAGGATTCTATGATGTAATGCTAGTGGTGGGGTCAGAGAAGGTCAGCCATCTTGATACTCTCACAGCTACTACTTACTTCTCCTATGGATCCGACTACCTTTTAGAAGGAGGTAACGCGGCAGGCTTCCCCGGTCTCTACGCGGCCATGGCGACGGCTCACATGAACAGGTACGGCACCACCGAGGAACAGATGGCCTTTGTCTCCGTCAAGAACCACAAGAACGCGATGTTCAACCCTAAGGCCCACTTTCACAAAGAGGTTACAGTAGAGGATGTCCTAAACTCTATGGTGGTGACCAGCCCTCTGAAGCTCTTCGACTGCTGCCCCTTCTCCGACGGAGCGGCTGCCGCCGTCCTCTGCTCTGAGGAAATCGCAAAGAGACACACTGACACCCCTATAAGCATAATCGGCTCAGGCCGAGCTGGAACCTCAGGTGCTCTCCACGACAGGGAGGAACTCACGACAATAGCCTCTACCGTACTGGCGGTGAGACAAGCCCTAAAGCAAGCTCACATAGCTCTTGAGGAGGTGAACTTCGCCGAGGTCCACGACTGCTTCACTATCGCCGAGATCATGGCCATAGAGGACATCGGCTTCGTGGAGAAGGGCGAAGGAGGAAAAGCGACTGAAGAGGGTTTGACAGACTTGGATGGAAATATACCCATCAACCCCTCAGGTGGACTCAAAGCTAAAGGCCATCCAGTGGCAGCCACAGGTATAGGACAAGTGGTTGAAGCCTTCGAGCAACTCAGGGTTGAGGCTGGAAAGAGACAAATAGACGGAGCTGAAGTTGCCCTACTTCACAACATTGGCGCCACAGGCGGAAGTTGCGCTGTTCACATTTTGAGGAGAGATTAGATTGGAAGAGACTCCTCCTATAGAGGAGCTGAAAGAGGCCCTAAGGCAGGGAAGGATCAAAGGCTATGAGTGCACGAACTGTGGCCATCGACAAGTGACTCCCATCGTCTTTTGCCCTAAGTGTCGAGGAAGAGACTTGAAGAGAGTTGATCTCGGTAACACCGGCAGTATCGTATCTTACACGGTTCAGAGAATCTCCCCTGAGGCCTTCATCAACGAAACGCCCTTTGCCTGGGTCGTCGTGGACCTAGACGGCGGAGGCAGAATTACAGGATGGATACCCTTCATCAGCGACCATGAAGAGCTCTCCGTCGGCCAGAGGGTGAGGTACACTCGATCCTATAGGCCGGGTGTGGTCTTCGAGAAAATAGACTAAAAATCTTCAAATCGGAAGGTTTCTAATCTAAGTAATTGTGATTGAGTTTATCACAATTACTTAGAAATGATTCATTCTTCAAATATTTGAAATTTGAGGATTGAATACTTATTTGATATTCAACCAATCGAGATATGTAGAACTCCCGACCGAACAGGGGAACAGTCATATGGTTCTCTTTGTGAAGAAAATAGGCGTCGTAGGGGCTGGTGCCATGGGTCACCAGATCGCGGACATCATGGCCCTCAACGAGAAGCAGGTTATTATCAAGGACGTAAACATGGAGCTGGTGAACAAAGCCCTGCGGAATGTTGAGAAACTCCTTGACGACCTAGTGGGCTTTCACATCACCAAGGCCGATCGTGAGATCGAGAGGATTGAAAAGCAGGATGGCGTAATGCTAACAGAGGAGCAGAAGAAGAAGATCCGCGAGAGGCTGAGGCCTACCTACGACGAGGAGAGGAAGAAGGAGATAATGAGTAGAATCAAGGGCACCGAAAGCTGGGATGGCTTCAGAGATGTCGACCTGGTCGTAGAGGCTATCGCCGAAAACATAGATGCAAAGAAGGAGCTCTTCAGGAGGCTCGACGAGATCTGCCCTCGCCACGCCATCCTAGCCACGAACACCTCCACTCTCTCCATTACGGAAATCGCTTCCGCCACCCAACGTCCACAGAGGGTCATCGGCATGCACTTCTTCAATCCACCTGTAACGCTTCCACTCATCGAGGTTATCGCGGGGCTGGAGACTAGCGAGGAAACAGTCAACGACATCATAGACTTTGCCCAGACTCTCAGAAACCACCGGTATTTCATGCAACCCATCTGTGTCAAAGAAACCCCTGGCTTCTTGGTTAACAGGATACTAGGCGCCATGCTTCGTGAAGCCTTTGCCTGCTACGAAGAGAATGTAGCCTCCCTCCGGGACATCGACTTAGCTATGAAAGCCGGTGCAGGGATGCCTATGGGACCTTTTGAACTAGCGGACTTGATTGGCATAGACATCCTCTACCAAGTGGATGAGAGCATGAAGAGGATGCAGGGAGGTCTTCTCCAACAAAGACCCATCCAGATCATCAAGAGGATGTATTACGCCAGGCGTTGGGGAAGGAAAACCGGCAGGGGGTTCTACGAATATCCGTCGGTAGAGACAGGCTGAGGGAAGAATGAATATAGAGGAGTACAAGTTCATTAAGGTAAAGGTGGAGGACGGGCTGGGTATCGTCACCCTTGACAACCCTCCTGTGAACGTCCTCAACCTCGAGGTCCTCAGAGAGATAGAAGACATCATGAGTGAGATGGAAGAGGACGAAGAAGCGAAGGCGGTGGTTATCACCGGGGCGGGAACCTATGCTTTCTGTGCCGGCGCCGACATCAAGATGATCCAAAAACTAGATCCGTCGAAGGCCGAGGGCATCGTCAGGTTCGGGCATCGCGTCTTCAATAAAGTGGAGAATCTCTCAAAACCCGTGATCGCCGCGATCAACGGCCTCTCCTTAGGCGGAGGAAACGAGCTTTGCATGGCTTGTGACATCCGTATCTCTTCTGACAGGGCGAGGTTCTCCCAGCCTGAGGTGGGGCTGGGGCTGATTCCGGCGTGGGGTGGAACTCAGAGGATGGCTAGACTTATCGGCAAAGCTAAGGCTAAAGAGCTTATCTTCACAGGAGAGATGATTACAGCACAAGAGGCTCTTAGGATAGGACTCGTGAACAAAGTGGTGCCTGATGGGGAGGAACTTAGGGCCTCTATGGACATCGCTAGGAGGATCACGACGAGGTCCGCACCCCTGGCTGTGATGGCAGCTAAAAAGGCAATCAATGAAGGGCTTCAGAAACAATCCTTAGAGGAAGCTCTGGAAGTTGAAGTCAACTTTATAAAGGACATAGCGGAGAGCGAAGACCTGAGAGAGGGCCTCGAGGCCTTCTTCTCCAAGAGATCTCCAAGGTTCAAAGGGAGATGAGAGGCCTAGGCCTCTAAAAACCACACGTCGAGGGGTAGAGTTGCCGTTTGAATTCAGCTTCACTAAAGAACAGGAGTTCTTCAGAAAGACCTGTAGGGATTTCTTCAGAGACGAGATCCAGCCCACTGTTGAGGCAATAGACAAGGCCGAAGAGTTCCCAGAGGATAACATAGAGAAGATGGCCGAGAAGGGGCTGCTGGGCGTCCCAATACCCAGAGAGTATGGAGGAGCCGAAATGGGAGAGGTAGGATACGCCATCATGCTAGAGGAGCTGGGAAAAGTCTGCTCATCCCACGCCACCATCATAGGGGCTCACATAGGTCTCTGCGCTATACCCCTCTGGCTCTTCGGAACCGAGGAGCAGCGACAGAGGTACCTTATTCCCTTGGCTAGAGGGAAAAAGTTGGGAGCCTTCGCGCTGACCGAGCCTGAAGCCGGGAGCGACGCCGCCGCCATAAGCACTACCGCTGAGAGAGAGGGTGAAGAGTTCGTCCTCAACGGGCAGAAAATCTTTATCACAAACGGCGACCGAGCCGACGTTATCATCGTCCTAGCATTGACGGAGAAGATGCTAGGTCCGGCTGGTGGGGTCACTGCTTTCATCGTTGAGAGAGACTACCCCGGCTTCACCGTGGCGAAGACCGAGGAGAAGATGGGGATCTGGGCTTCCACAACAGCCGAACTCCTTTTCGAAGAATGTAAAATCCCAAAGGAGAATGTATTAGGACCATTTGGGTCAGGTTTCATCGTAGCACTAACCACCCTAGATGGTTGTAGATGCGGCCTCGCCGCCGGCACAGTCGGCGGAGCCCAGGCTGCCTTAGAGGCCGCTGTGAGGTTTGCCTCAGAGAGAAGGCGCTTCGGCCGCCCCATCGCTGAGAATCAGGCTGTTCAATGGTTGCTGGCCGACACCGCTACAGAGATCCATGCGGCCAGATATATGGTCTATCACACCGCTTCGATGGTCGACAAATATTTTGGTATGGTGGCGAGGAGGAAAAGAGTACCCAAGGCTTTCAGAGAAATGGTGACTAGGAACGCGGCCATGGCGAAGACTTTTTGCTCCGAACTCGCCACCCACGCCATTGACCGATGCCTTCAGATATATGGAGGCCTGGGCTTCGTAGAAGGGTTAAACATGGAAAAGGCCTATAGAGACTCCATCATTGCAGAGATCTACGAAGGGACCAACGAGATACAGCGCCTCATCATAGCGCGAGACGTGTTGAATAGGGGAGGCTACTAAGACTTCATGAACATCATTGCCTGTGCTAAATCCATACACACCCCTGAAAAGGTGTCTATGGATAAGAGAACCGGAAAAGCCGTGTTCAAAGACGTCCCCTTGATCTTGAACCCCCCTGACAGAGTCGCAGTCGAGGCAGCACTCCGACTAAGGGATACACACGGAGGCAAAGTATCAATAATATCGATGGGTCGATCAGAGGCCGAGGACACCCTCAGAGGAGCTTTAGCTATGGGTGCTGACGAGGCCTTCCTACTATGTGATGAAACATTTAAAGACGATCCTCATGTAACGGCGTTTGTGTTAGCCAAGGCCGCCGAGAAGATCAGAGACTTCGATCTAATTCTCTGCGGCAGAAGGAGCTTCGACGGGAATAATGTTCAAGTCGGCCCCCAGCTGGCAGGGCTATTGACCCTGCCCGTGGTCACCGAAGTTGAGAGAATAGAGGTATCCAACGGCAAAATTGTGGTTGAGGAGAGGCTGATCTTAGGAGTTAGAGTCGTTGAGCTACCCCTCCCAGCTCTAGTAACTCTCACTGAGGACGCTTATAAAGCACGCCACCCCTCATCCTGGGACATCTACGAGGCCTACCACATTAAAAGCGTCACCATGTGGACCAGGAAGGACTTAGGAGTCGACGAGAGATCTGAGGAGATCGAGAACCCCCCTATCCAGACTCGAAGAATTTTCCAGATTGAGGAGGAAAAACGACGAGAGACTCTGAGCGGTACCCTCGACGAGGTGGCGAAAGATCTGGCCAAGAGGCTAATAAGGTTTAGGAGAGTCGTTTAAGGTGTCTCTTACGGTGTTGAGGGAGAGGTGCACCGGCTGTGAGCTCTGTGTCCCCTCATGCCCCTTTGGCGCCATCGTGATGAAAGAAGGAAACGCGGAGATCCTTGAGGTTTGCAACGAATGCGGCCTCTGCATGGAGTACTGCCCGGAGAACGCCATCCTCCATCTGATAGAGGTAGAAGCTGCGGAGGCCGCTCTGAGCGCTAAGGAAGAACATAGAAACATCTGGGTGTTCATAGAAGGAATGAAAGGCGACTTAGAGGAGTACTGCCTCGGCGTCCTAGGAAAAGCCAGGGAGCTCGCAGATCTACTTGGAACAAAGGTTGAGGCCATTCTGATGGGTGGGCAAGTGAAGCACTACGCTCCTTCACTGATCCACCACGGCGCCGACTCTGTCTACTTGGTTGAAAATCCTCTGCTAGAGGCCTTCCAGCTTGACGTCTATGATGAAGTCCTCGTAAAGCTTATACTGGATTATAGACCTGAGATAGTGCTTTTTGCCGCAACCAGCAGGGGTAACGCACTAGCATCAGTAGCTGCCGCCCATCTCAAGACAGCAGCGGCCACCAACTGCCTCCAACTGGACATTGACACCTCGGAGAGACTCCTCCTCGCCACCATACCTATCTACGAGGCACGACTCCAAATTGTTGTGGCAACGCCAAAACACCGACCACAGATCGTCACAATCCAAACCCACATACTAAAAAGACCCTTCCTCGAACCCTCTAGGAGAGGACGCCTTATAAAGGTCAAACCCGATGTCGAGGCATCCAAGACGCAGATCATCGACGTAGCCGAGAGAGATAGGGGTGAGAGACGCCTCGAGACAGCCCCCATAGTCGTGGTCGGTGGTAGAGGTCTGGGCTCCGCCGAGGGCTTCAAAAAAGTTGAGGAACTTGCAGAAGTGTTTGGATGTGCGGTAGGGGCCTCGAAAGCGGCTGTGGATCTGGATTGGGCTCCGAGGGACTACCTCATAGAGTGGTCGGGAAGCAACATCAGACCCAGGCTCTATATCGCTTGTGGGGTCTCCGGCTCTCTCGAGCACCTCAAAGCTGTGCAAGGCTCTCCTTTCATAGTCGCCATCCACAGTTACCTCGAAGATCCAATCTTCAAAGTCGCGGATCTCGCCGTTGAGAAGGACCCAAAGGAAATTATACCTAAGCTGATCAAGGAACTAAGTAAATTTAGATAAGAAAACACGATGACTGGGGTCGATGAGGCCCTTAATACCTGTGGACATTCTGTGACATCTCCGAGTCGTCTCTAAAGAGAAACGCTAAGTCCCCTAGGAAGTTGTTAGCGAGATCGAAGACCCTCGTGTTGTCCTCGAGGAGATCGAAGTCCCTAAGCACAGCAAGCCTCTTCCTCAAATCGCTACGAGAAAAGAGATAGCAACCCAGGGAGTTGAATGAAGGGAGAACAATGATCCTCGTACTATGATCGCTTTCAACACCACGCCTCAGGGCGTCGCTCTCCAAGAAGACCCGCAGTATCGAAGGCCTCCCTGACCTAAGTGTCACGCGAACGCAGGGATGAAGATGCCCCATCACGATATGGGTCAGGGGAAGAGGAGTGGATGGAGGAAGCCTCCTGTGGCCATGGACTATTAGAATCGAGCCCCCTTCTGATGTCGATAATTCTATCCAGGGCCTCTGGGAGAGATGGACGTTGGGGAGACCTCTAATGAAATTTTGTATCCCGGGGTCGTGATTGCCTCTGACCAGTTGGACCTCCAGGTCTAGAGCTCGGAACACGTCGAAGAGAGTATTCACCAGATTCTTCTCTTCTAGAGGCGGTCTTATTATGGAATGTTTTACATCGCCGAGGATGATGAGGCTCTCCAGCGAGTAGGTCTCTGCGAAAGCCCTGACCTCCTCTATCAGACCCTGAGAGAGGAAGGAGGAGAAAAGAGGAGAGGTGCGGAGGAAGGCCGTCTCCAGCCCGAGGTGTAGGTCCCCGACCACGCCATGACGCTTCCCCGTAGGGTCTTCCACCGTCACCGCTGGGAAGGGCGAGGCGAACCTTATCATCTCCCTCACCTATTAACCAAGATTCACCTTATTTTAAGGTGGAGATGGTTAGATAAGCGAGACCATCTAATGGAGATTCCAAAAGGGAAAGTGTAAAAGAGCGATGAGCGGCGTCTTCACCCCCTTAGTAGAGGAAATCAAGATACAGCTCAGCCAGATGGGTCTAGTTCAACCCACCGAGATCCAGAGAGTTGCCATACCCGTCGTCCTCTCCGGCTCCGATGCCCTCATCGTTTCCTCTACTGGCATGGGGAAGACCGAAGCTGCTTTACTGCCCATCTTCCATAACATAATTAAGGCTCAAGACCGGAAGCCCATAACATCCCTCTACATTACACCTCTGAGGGCGCTTAACAGGGACATCTTCAAGAGGATGAAGGCCTTCGGGGAGCAGCTAGGAATGAATGTTCAGATCCGTCACTCTGACACACCTAGAAAGGAGAAGAGGGCTCAGGTCGAGAACCCCCCTGAAATCCTAATCACCACCCCTGAGACCTTGGGAATCATTCTAAACGTGAAATCTATCAGTCCCCGACTGAAGAACGTGAGGCATGTGGTGGTTGACGAGTACCACGAACTCATGGAGTCCAAGCGAGGCGTTCAGCTCTCCCTCCTCCTCGAAAGGCTGAAGAAGACTACGAGAGGTAAGATCCAGATCATAGGTCTATCTGCCACCATCGGAGACTGTCCAACAGCTCTTAAGGGCCTCTTGGGGAACAACACAGGCGGCAGGGTTATGGAGGCCGCCTCAGAGAGGGAGTCTAAGGTCTCCATCGTGTATGCGCCACGAGAGGAGGGAGGAGAGTCGTCTGAGGCCGAGGAGGCGTTGGCGAACCACATTAAGGAGACGGGTAAAACCCTTGTCTTCACTAATACAAGAGGGCAGGCGGAAGCCCTCTCCCTCAAGCTGAAGATGGGAAGCTCAGGTCTGAGGATTGGGGTGCACCACGGCTCTCTCTCAGCCTCCATCAGAGAGGAGATCGAAGCGGCTTTCAACGAAGACAGGCTGGACGCCGTGATCTGTACCTCCTCTATGGAGCTTGGCGTAGACATAACCGGTGTGAAAAGCGTGGTTCAGTGGAGCTCACCGAGGAGGATAACGAAGCTTGCCCAGCGTATCGGGAGGAGTGAACACAAGCCGGAGATGCCTGCCAGAGGCCTTGTCTTTGCCCGTTCTATCGACGACTTCTTCGAATCTCTAGCGGCTATAAAACTCCTCCGCACTAGCGAGATCGAGAGGCCCGTTCTCCATAAAAACTCTTTGGATGTGCTGGCCCACCAAATCATAGGCATGGCGTTGAACGAAAGCGGTATCAGCATAGATGAGATTTACGAGACCGTCAATCAGTCTTACTTCTATTCTTCCTTGGAGCTGAGAGAGCTTGAGGAGATGGTGGGTTTCCTCGTCGACCTGGGGTTGCTGGCGGTGAGAGGTGGGCGGTGCTATCCTCGCAGAGGTAGCATTCAGTACTATTTCGAGAACGTCTCCACCATTCCCGAGGTCGTCAGCTACCGGATGAGGGACGTACTAGAAAGAAGGAACATTGCGACACTAGACGAGAGCTTCGTCGGCGAGTATTGCGATCGCAACTCCAAGATACTGGTAAACGGGGAGACCTGGAGAGTGGTGAAGGTCGACGAGGAGGAGATGAGGGTTCATGCGGCCCGAGACAACTTCGACGCCGCCGTCATACCTCAATGGGTTGGAGAGCTCCTGCTGGTGGATAAGTCAGTAGCTAACAAGGCGTCGGAGCTACAAGGAGACTGGGTCGCCTCTAAGGGAAATAGCGAAGAAGCCATCGACGAGAGGGTGATAGGAGGGAGAGCCTTAGACGAGTTGAGGGCTACAGTTAAGACTCTCTTAGAGACCCATGGTAGGCTCCCCGGTGTCGGGAACGTGATGATCTCTATGAAGAAAGGGGAAAAGGCAAATCTCCTTATCCTCCATGTCCATGAGGGAGACAGAGTGGACGAGACCTTGGCACAACTGATGAGAGCTATGATCAAGGCGACCCACGGCTTCGAACTAAACTATGCCTCAAGTCCCTATAGGGTCATCTTCCTTGACAAATCTAGGATCGTCAGTTTAGAATCAATGATTGATATAATGAAGAGGCTAAGCGACTTCAGAGACAAGGTCGAGGACATGTTGGAAGTGGAGTCGGTAAGGCAGGGTAAGTTCCTCTGGATCCTCTGGAATGTCTGCAAAAGGATGGGCGCCGTCAAGAGAGGAACTCGATATAAAAAGAGACTCGCCTTAGACCTTCACCGCTACCTAAAGAATAAACCGCCTGTCAAGGAGGCCATCAACGAGCTTTTCACCCGATATTATGATGTGGAAGCCGCAAAAACCTTCTTGGAAGGGATACACCGAGGAGACATCCCGCTTTACTCCGAACCGCTTTCGCCTTGGAGCCGATTGGAGATGGAGTACATCCTCGGCAACGAGACCCCTGCTTACAGAGAGTTCATCGAGGAGAGGGAAGCCCTGGAGCTCCTCAAGCAGAGGGTGAGGGACTCCAGAGTGAGGCTTCTATGCCTCAATTGCGGCACAAAGCTGGGCCCGTACACAGTGAAACGGTTGGAGGAAAGAAAGCTCCGATGCATCATCTGCGGTGCCTCCCTACTGGGCGTCTTCTGGCCCTCGGAGCATGGACATAGGCTAGCCCAGAAGATCAAGCAGAGGAAGAAACTTTCTGATGAGGAGAGGAGAGAGATGGAAAGAGTCAAGGCCTCGGCTAGGCTTATCTCCTACTCAGGAGTGAGGGCTCTCTTTTGTCTTCAGGCCTACGGCGTCGGAATAGAAACGGCAAAGAGGATCCTGAGATATGGGTCGAGCGATGAAGAAGCACTCTTCAAAAGAATTCTAGAGGCTCAGCGAAAGTATTTTGAGACACGGATGTATTGGGAATAAACGATTACGATTATTTGTATAAAAAAGAAACTAACTAAAAAAGTTAGGTTTTCTAGGGATCACTAATTATCATTATCTCAATTAAGGTAACGCTTTTCTGGGTTTATACAATTATGTTACACGTATACTTCACAGGACTTTAGTCCAACGAAACGACATAAACCTATGTTCTACGTTATTTACTAAATGCCCTAATTAGGCTTCGATCCATTAAAAAGGAGTGTATGAATGTTGAAAGGATATAAGGATGATGACAACAGGGATAAACACGATGAAGACTGGAAGCACAAAATCAAGCGACTTCTAGGGTTCTATAACTTCTACGGCTGAGTTTGAATTTTGAAAATGGGTTTCTGTTCTTAGGACACTATTAGTCAGAGTTATCTTTCCTTATTTTTTTAACAATCTCTTTTAATAACACTTTACTCTGTTATTAATTTCGCCGCAGTAAGAGAATAATTAAAAATTTGAAGAGTGGCAAGGATAATGAACAAGTATGACCCTGTGACTCTAGGAATACTTTGGGATAAGCTCCTTTCCATAGCTGACGATACCTATAAAACTTTCTGCAGGACCTCCTTTACGCCTCTCGTCCGAGAGGCCTTGGACGCCGTTTCCGTGATATTCGACGAGCAGGGTAGGTTGTTGGCGCAGGCAAACTTCGGCCCACCTTCTTTCTTAGGTACCTTGCCTCAGACCCTTCAAATATTCCTCAAGAAGTTCCCAAAGGA
>JABAOH010161374.1_pt3 | contig 60260 bp, 48 predicted proteins | sample 7062181 | NCBI WGS metagenome assembly JABAOH01 (sample SAMN14538630, study PRJNA623070) | marine sediment metagenome | biome: marine biome [ENVO:00000428]; feature: marine pelagic biome [ENVO:01000023]; material: deep marine sediment [ENVO:00002113]; isolation source: pool of 5 deep marine... | reverse complement strand
GCAACCGCATTGGCTCGGTGCTGATCACGGGCGATTTTTTCGTCACCCCGCCGCGCGTCGTGTATGACCTGGAGGGCGTGCTGCGGGGGCTGCCGCTGGACCGGCTGCCCGGCACGCTGGACTGCTTTTTCCGGGATACCGACATCGAGGTGCTGTCGGTCGGCAAGGACGACTTCCTGTCCTCGCTGCAGGCCGCGATCGATACGCAGGGGGCTCCGCACGATGGCCACTGAACGGCCCGTTACGGTCGCGCTGGTGTCCGACACCCACGGTCACATCTCCCCCGAGGTGCTGGCGGTGGTGGCCCGCTGTGACAAGGTGGTGCATGCCGGTGACATCTGTGGCCGGCACATCCTCGAGGCGTTGCGACAGCACAACGACCATGTCACCGCCGTGGCCGGCAACAACGATGTGCCAGAGCGCTGGCCGGAGGCAGAGCGAGACACGGTGATCGCCCTGCCACGTATCGCGGAACTCGAGCTGCCGGGCGGGGTGCTGTCGGTGGAACACGGCCACGAGCATGGCTGGGCGAATCCGGACCACGCCGGCCTGCGCGCGGCCCACCCGCACGCGAAAATGATCGTCTATGGCCACACCCACCAGCGCATGGTGGACAAGTCCGAGAACCCCTGGATCGTCAATCCGGGTGCGGCTGGCCAGGTTCGCAATTACGGTGGACCATCCTGCCTGGTGGTGCACGCCAGCACCGAACACTGGGAGCTCGAGGCGTTCAGGTTCTGACGGCCGTACGATCCACGTTCGGACTGCGCGTGTAACGCGACCCATCCAGCGGGGGCCGCACGGATTTTTGGGCTCGTGCTGCCGGGGCGCTTACGGCTTTTTCGGGGTGGTGTACGGGACCTCTTTCTGAAACGGCTCCCAGGTGGTTTCATACCCGACAAAACCCTTCTCGTTGGGTTCCTTCTGACGGGTTGTCACGAAACGCGCCTTGCCTTCAGGAACTTTGGGCCTGGTTTTGGGTTGTTCGCTCATGATTCTTGCCTCTCGCTAACAAAATTCACACGTGACGTCAGGCTAATTGAGAAACTCGTGAATACTGGGCCCCGTTTCGATATCCGGGCCTTGTTCGACTTTCCCGCCGGCCGCAATCTCTTCTTCGGTGGCATCGCGGACCAGCAGGATGTCGAGCTTGAAAATGACCTCTCTGCCGCACAGCGGGTTATTTCCATCGATGGTGATGGTTTTTCTGTCCTTCCGGGTGACCAGGAAAGTCTTGGTTTCACCCCTGTCGTTTTCCATCAGGATGGCGGTGCCGACTTCACGATATTCCTCGGGAACGTTCCTGATGTACTCGGTGATGACCAGCGACTCGTCCCGGGGGCCGAATATCTTGTTGCAGTCCAGGGGAACTTCTATGGTTTCGCCTGCGGATCTGCCCTCCAGCTCGGCGCTGACCTGGGGGGACAGGACCATGTTGACCCCGTGGACATACCCCAGCGGAAACTCGACCGAGGTCAGTACCTGGCCGGACTTCTGGTCGATGACCTCGTAGGTCAGTTCAACGTACTTGTTGGTTTCGATCACGTCTTTCATCAGAATATGGAAGCGGAGAATATCCGGATTTCACCCTTTTCATAACCCAGGACCAGGCGCCCGAGCCATTCACCTTCTTTTTCGGTGCTCCTCACGCGGTAGAGAACCGTCACGTGCTCACCGCGGCGGATGGTGCCGAGATAATCCCATTCCTTGGACAGCTTACGCGCCAGCACGCTTTTCTTGAACTGCTTGCCCAGCTCCACTTCGTTCAGGCCGAGCAGCAGGTCATAGGAGAATTTCCTGATGAATTTCCCGTACTGGCCCTTGTTGGAGTACTTGATCAGGTCGTCCCACATCGGGTGGGCAACCGCCAGGATCTCTTCGTCGGTGTGATCAATAATGTTCATCTGGCAAGAATGGGGTCAGAGTGAAGTGCCAGAGTGAGTGTGCTCTGGCACTTTACCCTGACCCCGGTTTCCGTTCCTTACGCCGCTTCCTCGCTTTCGCTGACCAGGTGATAGAGGGGCGCCTTCTCCATGGTGTATTCACCGGTTTCCGGATCACGGCGGGAAACGGTCAGCACATGCCAGTTCTCGTCGTCCAGCTTCATGGCATCACCGCGGTAGTAGTAACCCGGCCAGCGGGTTTCCTTGCGGAACAGCGTGTGCTGCAGGACCGACTCGGAGGTGAGAACCCGATGCTTCAGCTCCCATGCGCGCAACAGTTCGTGGATGTTCTCGGCGCCGATCTTGTCGAGGTCCTCTTCCAGCGTTTTCAGTTTCTTCAGGCCGATGTTCAACAGCTTGTCGTTGGTCATGTAGTTGACCGTGGCGCCGCCACCGTACTCGTCCATCAGCTTCTGCAGGCGATCCAGGCCCTGGCGCGGGTTGATGTAGTTCGGGTTGACGTCGCCGGCGACGATTTCATTGCGGAAGATCTTGTAATGTTCCAGCGGCTTGTAGATCTCGGCCTTGCGGCGATCGATCTGCTCCTGCGATACACGAATGCCCTCGGCCTTGCCGTCGTCGATGTACTTGCAGGCGGCCTTGGCAGCCAGGCGGCCCTCGGTGAACGAGCCCGAAGAAAACGCATGGGGTGTGCCGCCGACGGCGTCGCCCGCACCGAACAGGCCCTCGACCGTGGTCATGCGGTTGTAGCCCCAGAAATATTCGGGCGGAGACACGTCTTCGGGGCCGGAGCACCAGGCGCCGCTGCCGGTCGCGTGCGAACCCATCACGTACGGTTCGGAGGTCGTCAGTTCCGGGTTTTCGTATTTCGGATTGACGTCGGTTGCCGCCCACAACACGGCCTGGCCGACGGTCATGCCGAGGAAGTTGTGCCAGCCGATCTCCTCGAGATGCGGATCCTGGAAGGCTTCCATGGTCACCATGTGAATGGGGCCACGTCCCGCGTTGACCTCGCAGATCAGCGCATGGTTGCGCAGACAGGTCGGGATCGGACGATGCGTCAGGTGCGAAGCTTCCGGATCCAGGTACTCCTTGCCCACCATTTTCTGCAGCTCGGGGAACCACTTGGACTCGTACTCCTCGCCGTAAGCGTTCTGGGTGTAGGTCTTCAGGTGCAGGAAGTAGGCGCCGACCGGGCCGTAGCCGTCCTTGAAGCGGGCCAGCACGATGCGGTTTTCCATCTGGGTCATTTTCGCGCCGGCCTGGATCATCAGCCCGTAGGCCGAGCCCGACGACCAGGGGGCGTACCAGACGCGGCCCGCGCCTTCGCCGACCGAGCGCGGCCGGAAGATGTTGGATGCGCCACCGGCGCCGACGATAACGGTCTTGGCCTTGAATACGTGGTAGTTGCCGGTACGCACGTTGAAGCCGACGGCGCCGGCGACACGGTTCTCCTTGGCGTCGTCCATCAGCAGGTGGGTGACGCAGATGCGGTTGAAGACCTTGTCCGCCGACTTTTTCGCCGCTTCGGCCACGATCGGCTTGTAGGACTCGCCGTGGATCATGATCTGCCAGCGGCCCTCGCGCTGGTAGGCGCCGGTCTTGGGGTCGCGCATGATCGGCAGACCCCATTCCTCGAACTGGTGCACCGTCGAATCGACGTGACGCGCCATGTCGAACAGCAGGTCTTCGCGCACCATGCCCATCAGGTCGATGCGCGCATAGCGAACGTGGTCTTCCGGGTTGTTCTCGCCGAAGCGGGTTCCCATGTAGCAGTTGATCGCGTACAGGCCCTGCGCCACGGCGCCGGAACGGTCGATGTTCGCTTTTTCGGCGATGACGATCTTCTTGTCCTGACCCCAGTAGCGCGCTTCGAAAGCAGCGCCGGTACCGCCGAGGCCGGCACCCGCGACCAGGATGTCGATGTTGTCTTCTACGATCGTTTTGTAGGCCATCAGTAGTACACCCCTGATTTCATCTTGAGCCCGGCGGATTCCAGGGTATGAATGTCACCGTCATCCATGCGGATATACTTCGGCTCGTTGAACAGTAACTGGCTGTCCCGCTCTTCCTGGGTGGGCCCGGCCTCGTCCTTCAGTTGCGGAATGGCCTTGCCCCAGGGCTTGGTCGTGATCGGCGCCAGCAGGTTCAGGTCGGTTTCACCGTTGCGGGACTTGATGCGCCAGGCGATGACACCCTTTTCCTCGTCACGCTGGACTCGCACCGAGTGTCCCAGCGGGGCGAAGTCCGCGTAGCCGCGAACGTCAATGGCGTCCATGGGGCAGGCTTTGACACAGGAGTAACACTCCCAGCACATGTTGGGTTCGATGTTGTAGGCGCGCCGCAGGGTCGGATCGATGTGCATGATGTCTGAAGGGCAGATATCAACGCAGTGTCCACAGCCGTCACAACGGGTCATGTATACGAAAGTAGGCATATTAATCTTCTCTCAAAAAATTCGATCAGTTGAAACGGCTCAGTAGTGGTTCGGCGCTTCACGCTTGATGCCAAGGCCCATGTCGGGCGGGTTTTTGCCCAGATATTCCGGAATATCGGGATACCTTTCATGTACGGCAGGATCCGCCAAATCGGGCACTTCCGGCAGATTCTCGAGTGAACCATCGGCTTTGGTCACCCGTTTCTGGAATGCCGCGGCGGGCTTGAAGAACATGTGTGCGAACTTCGACCACGGCACACCGGCGAACAACACGGTCGTCGCAGCCGCGAACAGGCCGAAGGCCACCTTCGTCCACGAACTGTCCGCCGACTGCAGCCAGGACCATAGCAGTGCGAAGGTGGCGCTGCCCAGCAGGGACAGGACGAACAGGTCGGCGTGGACCACCCGGAACGGCGAGTTGCCCTCGGCCGCCACGTCCACGCGGATGAAAAACCAGAACCAGTAACCCCCGACACAGACCATCAGCGCGCCGACGTGCCAGAGCTGCGGCCAGATGGCCGGCGTGTCTGCTGCCGCCGGGTAGGCGTAGATCATCACCGCGGTGGCCAGGGCGAAGGCGATGAAGCCGTACATGGTCAGAAGGTGGGCGATGCGGCGCTTCGGGTTGCAGAATTCTCCGGAAGCGGCGACATCGACCACGGCGGTCCTGATGGCGCTGGAGACCATTTCGCCACCGCCCACGGATCGCTTGGCATTGGCTTTCTGTTTGCGCATGTTTTCCGAAAAATACCGGGCGCTCTTCTTGTGCAGCACATCGAATATCGTACCGGCCACCACCAGGAGGATCATCAAGGTGATATAGCCCTGCATGATGGAAGGAGACAGCCAGGAGGAGAGTTCGGCGAAGGGGTTGCTGGTGAACATCGGGTCGTCCTCGTTGATAATCCTGTTGGGGGTCGGACCGAAAACTCGCTTGCATCATAATATATTCGCTTTTGTTAATGTATGCGAATCAAACAGACGAATTGCGCACGAAAACACTGGCCGGAGTGTCCGTCATTCGGACCCGGCGGCCGGATTCCATGACCTGGAGGCAATGACCGTGTCGAAACTGGTGGAACCGCATGGCGGCGAAGGGCTGAAAATCCTGCTGTTGCCGCAGGCCGAGCGCGCCGAGGAAAGGGAACGTGCCCGTAATCTCAAGAAGGTGCCGATGACCAGCCGCGAGGTGTCGGACACGCTGATGATGGCGATGGGTGCCTATACCCCGCTGGACGGGTTCATGGGCGAGGCGGACTGGCGCGGCGTCTGCCTGGACATGCAGCTGCAAAACGGCCTGTTCTGGCCGATTCCGATCACGCTGTCCTGCGAGCGGGGGTTGGCCGAGCGCATCCACATCGAGGAAGAGGTAGCGCTGGTCGACGGCGAGAGCGACGAGGTCCTCGCGATCATGGAGGTCACCGAGAAGTATTCGCCGGACCGGCTGCTGGAATGCGAGCACGTGTACCGCACGGCGGACCGGGCCCATCCGGGGGTCGAAAAGGTGCTGGACCAGGGCCCGGTGAATCTCGCCGGGCGGGTCAACTGCCTGTCCGAGGGGGTTTACCCGGAGCGCTATCCCGAGCTGTACATCCGGCCTGCCGAGGCGCGCGCGCTGTTCCTGGAAAACGGCTGGTCCCGGGTCGCGGCCTTCCAGACGCGCAACCCGATGCAACGCGCCCACGAACACCTGGTGAAAATCGCCATCGAAGTGACCGACGGGGTGTTCATCCACCAGGTCCTGGGCAAGCTGAAACCCGGGGACATACCGGCCGATGTGCGGACCCGCGCCATTCAGGCGATGATCGACCACTATTTCGTGCCGGGCACCGTGATCCAGGCCGGCTACCCGATCGAAATGCGTTATGCCGGGCCCCGCGAGGCGTTGTTCCATGCCCTGATCCGGCAGAATTACGGCTGTTCACACCTGATCGTCGGGCGGGACCACGCCGGCGTAGGCAACTATTACGGCCCCTTCGATGCGCACCACGTGTTCGACACGCTGTGGGATGGGGCACTGCACACGCGCGCGCTGAAGATCGACATCACGTTTTTCTGCCGGAAATGCTTCGGCATGGCGACCGGCAAGACCTGTCCACACGGTGAGGAGCACCGCATTCACATCTCCGGGACCGAGCAGCGGGCCATGCTGGCGGAGGATGCGCCGGTGCCCAGGGAATTCGGCCGCCCGGAGGTCATCGAGATCCTGCGCGAGTACTATCGGAGCCTGCAGGATGCCTGATGGCAGGGCGGGATGAGTACCCTCGACGTCATACAGCACACCTCGGCGGATTATCTCGGCCTGATGGAGGATCATCTGGAGGGCCGTCGCATCCGCTTCCGCTACCATCGGCCATTCACGGAACAGGGGCGGGTGCCGGCGCCGGGCGAATGCGGCGATGGGCTGATTCTGCTCGGGGGCGGCCCCTGGGGCAGCGCCGGCGGGCGCGACGTGCCGTCGCTGGCGGAGGAGGTGGCCCTGGCGCGCTCGTTTCTCAGCCTCGGCCGGCCGGTCATCGGCATCGAGCTGGGTGCGCAGATTCTGTGCCTGGCCGGCGGCGGCAGCTCGCGACCGCGAGCGCTGAGCTTCGAGGTCGGCAGCGCGGTGCGGACCCGCAGCGATGCGCTCAATGGCTTCCTGCCGGAACGCGTGCCGCGGGTCTCCTACATGCGCGACTGGCCGGTGCCGCCGCCCGACGCGGCAGTGCTGGCGGTCGATGAGCGCGAGCGCCCGGCCATTTTCCAGCTCGGCGCGAACGCGATCGGCTTTACCGGCCATCCCGGTTTCAAGCCGGCGATCGCCGAGGACCTGATCATGGAGTTCGAGGAAGGCCCCGAGGACCCGGTGCCGACCCTGGAGGAATTGCGCCTGCGCGTGCGCGACATCGAAGATGCACTGGTTCCGATCATGACCGGGCTGGTGCAGGTGACCGGGCTGATGCAGGTCAAACATCGCATTCCGGTCACATTGGAGAATAAGTGACCGCGGAGGGCCGCAGGAGGTCAATTGATTCCGGATTGATTCGCGATTTACATTAGAATAACTTAATATTATTTTGATGACGCGCTGAGGGCGCCCGGTGCGGGGTGATGGCATCCTGCACGGCCCGCTCCGCGTTTCGCAACAGGAGTACCGAGCTGATGGCAGAGAAACTGATCATCGTCATGGCCAACACCGACACCCGTAACGGCGAGGAACTGGGTGCGCCGATCTTCCAGGCGACGGTGGCGGCCGCCATGGAATACGAAGTCGACGTCATCTGCACCGCCACCTCCGGGCGCCTGATGAAGAAGGGCGTGGCGGAGAAGCTGTTCGTGAAGGAGGGCTCTCCCAAGTCGGTGCTCGACTTCATCAAGGATGCCCACGAGGCGGGCGTCAAGTTCTATTGCTGCTCGCCCAACCTGGACCTGTTCGACATGACCCAGGAAGACCTGATTCCCGAATGCGAGGGCATCATCGGCGGCGCCCACCTGATCGGCGAGATCATGGAGGATGACGAATGCCGGGTGCTGACCTACTGAGGCCGCGCGCGACCCGGCGGCCGGAGGATTGACGAACACCATGTCCCATGCCCATGGAACACGCGTCCAGGCGCACATCGGCGACCCGGTCTCCGATGCCACGCCGCTCGGGCGCGAGAAGCTGAAGGAAATCTTCGACGACATCCAGTCGGACATCCGCTACGACCATGAACTCAATGGCTGTCTGAATTGCGGCATCTGTACCGCCACCTGTCCGGCCGCGCATTACTACGATTTCAGCCCCCGCGAAATCGTCCAGTTGCTGTGGACCGAAAACCTGGAGGGCATCTACGACGCCATGCAGGAAAAGATCTGGGCCTGCGCCCAGTGCTATACCTGCGCGGCGCGCTGCCCGTTCAACAATTCACCGGGCGGGCTGGTCATGCTGATGCGCGAGGCGGCGATCAAGCATGGCATGGAATCGGCCAAGAACGTGCTGCGCCCCTTCTCGCGCGTCATGCTCAAGCTGATTTCCACCGGCAACCAGCTGTCGCCGGACATGATCACCGCGGACGGCTTCGCCGACTGGGGCCCCAACGTTTCCAAGATCGACGCGCCGCTCGAGGTGTTGCGCAAGGCCATCCCGATGCCCACCCTCAACACCACCAAAACCGCGTGGGAGGTCAACCTCACCACCTCGGTCGAGCTCTACACCATCTGGGAGGAGACCGGCGTGCTCGACCAGCTCGAGACCATCGACGAGAACCTGTTCGACGTGATCATCGACATCATGGACGAGAAGCGCGAGGACCTCGAGGACTGGCAGGACGAGCAGGACGAGCAGGATTAAGCGAGGCAGCGGCGCCGAGGGCGAACCCAATATAACGGAGAGAGCACAACATGAGCACGGGTAACGACAACAACCAGGGCGAGCGCTTCACCGGACACGGGTCCGAGTGGCGCGATGCCAACCTGAGCCCCCAGGACGCGCGCACCGCCACCGCCTGGGTGGAGCAGGTCATCGACAAGCGCTCACTGATGACCAACAAGGAACGCGTCGAGGATGTGCGTGACGCGATGTGGGAACTGGAACGCGACGGCGAGATCGTCGTGCACCGCGTCCAGGAACAACACGCGCCCAAGACCGCCAAGACCATCTACGGCTGGGACAAGCGGGTGCCCACCCAACAGCTTTGGCACCACAAGTCCTGCGGCCAGTGCGGCAACATTCCGGGTTACCCCACCTCGCTGTTGTGGCTGATGAACAAGATGGACATCCGCTACCTGGACGAGACCGACCAGACCTCCTGCACGGCCTGGAATTACCACGGCTCGGGTATCGGCAATCTCGAGAGCCTGGCGGCCGTGTTCCTGCGCAATTTCCACCAGGCCTACGTGTCCGCGCGCGCGCAGGGCCTGCCCGACGGCTACTACTACCCGCTGGTGCACTGCGGCACGTCGTTCGGCAACTACAAGGAGGTGCGCGGCTACCTGCTGCAGTCGGCCCCGCTGCGCGAGAAGGTCAGGAAGATCCTGGCCAAGCTGGGTCGCCTGGTGGACGGCAAGCTGCTGATTCCCGAGGAGGTGGTGCACTACTCCGAATGGGTGCACATGATGCGCGATGAGATCGCCGAGCATCAGGTCATCGACTGCAGCAACGTTCGCGCCACCATTCACCCGGCCTGCCACGTGTACAAGATGGTGCCCGAGGACGCGATCTACGACGACAACATCCTGGGCGGCAACCGGGTCGCGGTGTCCACCGGCATCATGGAATCGCTCGGCGCCCAGGTCATCGATTATTCGACCTGGTACGACTGCTGCGGCTTCGGCTTTCGACACATCATCTCCGAGCGCGAATTCACCCGGTCGTTCGCCATCGACCGCAAGATCAAGGTGGCGGTCGAAGAGGCCGAAGCCGACGTCATGATCGGGCACGACACCGGCTGCATCACGACCCTGGACAAGAACCAGTGGATCGGCAAGGCGGCCGGCAAGGATTACAACCTGCCGGTGCTGGCGGACGTGCAGTTCGCGGCGCTCGCCTGCGGCGCGCACCCGTACCGCATCGTGCAGTCACACTGGCACGCCTCGGCCACCGAGCGCCTGATGGAGAAACTCGGCATCGACTGGCAGGCCAAGAAGGTCGAATTCGAGGCGTATCTCAAGGAAGTCGAGGCCGGCAAGTACGACAGCCTCTACGATCCGCGGCTGGCCATTACCGGCGGGCCGGGATTCCAACGAATCGAGCAGAGATAGATGAGCAAGCCAACACTGATCGTGGGCGGGGGCCCGGCCGGGCTCGCGGCGGCGCATGCCCTGGCGAGCGTGGGACATTCCTGCATCCTGGTGGAGAAGGAGGACCGCCTCGGCGGGGCCCCGATCCTGTCGGGTTATGCGCGGCTGGTGCCGTCTGGCGAATGGGCCGCCGATGCCATCGGCGGCATGGTAAACCGGGTGACGGGCGTGGCGCAGGTCGACATCCGCACCGGCACGACGGTGACGGCCTTCGACGGCGAGCCGGGCGGTTTCACGGCGACGCTGTCGGACGGCAGCAGCGTCGAGGCCGGTGCCGCCATTCTGTGTACCGGCTTCACCCACTTCGACTCGCTCAACAAGCCCGAGTGGGGCTTCGGGACTTACCCCGATGTGGTGACGACCACCCAGGTCGAGCAGATGATGTCATCCGGCCAGGGCGTGCGGTGTCCGTCCGACGGACGCAAGCCCAAGCGCGTGGCGATCCTGTTGTGCGTGGGTTCGCGCGACCGCCAGATCGGCCGGGAATGGTGCTCTAAAATCTGCTGCACGGTGTCCAGCAACATGGCGATGGAGATCCGCGAGGAACTGCCGGACTGCCACGTCTACATCTACTACATGGACATCCGCACCTTCGGCCTCTACGAGACGAAGTACTACTGGCGCAGCCAGGAGGAGTTCAAGGTCAAGTACATCAAGGCGCGGATCGCCGAGGTGACCTCCGACGGCGAACGCCTGATCGTCAAGGGCGAAGACACGCTGGTCAAACGGCCGATCACCATCCCGTTCGACATGGTCGTGCACGCCATCGGCATGGATCCCAACGTGGACAACGCGCGCATCGCCACCACGTTTGGCGTGGGCCTGGAGCGCCACGGTTACATCGACCAGGGCAGCACCTACTCGGCGTTCGGCCAGACGACGCGTCCCGGCGTGTTCGTTGCGGGATCGGCCACCGGGCCGGAGACCATCGACGATTCCATCGCGCAGGGCACCGCAGCCGCGATGGCTGCCCTCGACCTGCAACAGCGGGCGGCGTGACATCGGTGTTCCGCTTCCCGGCCACCCGCATGGAGGGCGAACTCGAGCGGCCTCAGCTGGAGCTCAGCGGGCCCTTGCTCAACAGCGCATTCACCGCGCTGGTGGCGGGCACCGAAGCGCAAGGCGGGGTGGAAACCTGGATCGACGCGCTCAAGCTCAAGAGCCGCATGTTCCGGCAGGCGCTGCAGGACAGCGAATCACAGGCGCCGACGCTGGATTCTTTCAAGTGCCTGTGCGCCTTCATGGCCAGCGTCCGGCGCCGGGTCGGGCCGTGGCTCGAGCAGCCGGCGTACGGGGGCATGGCCGAGGCCATCGTCGAGCTGCTGGCCGGCGCGGAGGACACCACCACGGCGGACGATCGCCTGCGGGCATTCTGCGAGCGCTTTCCTGCCGATCGCGAGCATCGCTGGGTGCGGGACCTGGCAACTGAAATCCTGCACCAGGTGGATCCGGAGCGCTATCCGTTGATGAATCGCTGGGTGTGGGACGCGCGCACCAACACCGGCGTCATTCGCGAGATCTGGTACGGCGACGATGTCGATCACATCAGCATTCCGATCGGTGACGGCTATGGAACCTACCTGATGCTGCGCGAAGAGCTGAGCCAGTTCCTCTCCGCCAATGGCGTGTTCCGCGACGTGATCTGGTACGTGGACCTGCTGTGCGCCCAGGTCTACGCCGGCTACATTGCATCCCAGGGCAGCGTGTACCTGCGCGCCGATTTCTCTGCCCCCGGGGACCCCATGGAACACGCGCGCCGCATGCTGGGGCTGGACGGGGTGCGCGCCGATTCCGGGCGCACGCGCCTGAAGCCGATCAGCGGCGAGGCGCACGTGCTGGACGATGCCGCGGTGACGGAAAACTGAGCCATGCCGATCCACGAAAAATCGCTGATCCGCCCCGAGAACCTGCTGGTCCACGAAAAGCTCGAACTCGAGGGGGTGGACGTCTCGGGGCACTGGAGCACGTTCATCGAGGATCGCGTGGTCAGCGACTACAACGAGGCGCTGGAAGAAGAGATCGGAGCGCTGCCGGGGGGCGAGTATATCCACCGATGCTGGCAGTGCGGTTCCTGCACCAATTCCTGCACCGTGCACGCGCTCAATCCGGACTTCAACCCGCGCTACTGGATTTACCTGATCCGCCAGGGCATGGAGTCCGAACTGCTGCGCGACAAGGACATCATCTGGCAATGCGTGTCCTGCAACAAATGCACCTACGTCTGCCCGCGCGACGTGTTCCCCGAGGGCGTCATGAAGGCCACCGCGCATTGGCTGGAGCTCAAGGGCCACACGCCGAAATCCGATTCCATGGTGTTCGATGAAATTTTCAGCGAGCAGGTGTTCGCAACCGGCAAGATCGAGGACGGCCGCACGCTGCGTCGCTTCCTGCAGCGCACCGGGCAGGCGCTCNNCCATGATTGGTAACCTGCTCAAGCATCTGCCCGTCGCCCTGCTCACCAGGATGGGTCTGGCCACGTTCGTCGCGCCGCGCACGCGCGGCTGGTCCGGGGCGCGGGCGGCCATCGAGGAGTATGTGGAGGAACAGCAGCGGCATCACCGCCGGGCGCTGGGACTCGGGCAGCAAGCCGCCGCGACGGGCGAGGAACGGGAGCCGATGCATGACTGACACGAAATCCAGGTATCGGGAAGTGGCCTACTACCCCGGCTGTGCGCTGGAAGGCAGCGGGCATGCGTACAACCGCTCCACGCGCGCCCTCGGCAAGGCCCTCGGGCTGAAGCTGAAGGACGTCAAGAACTGGAATTGCTGCGGGGCGATGGAGGTCAAGAACATCGACCCGAAGCTGCAGACCTACCTGTCGTCCCGCGTGATGTCCATGGCCGCCAACGAGATGGGCCAGGAAGTCGTGATGGCGCCTTGCAACGGTTGTTACCACAACCTCAAGAAGGCGGAGTATGACCTGCAGCACGATGCCGACTCACGGGACGTGGTCGGCCGGCTGTCGGAAAAGGCCGGCCATACCGCCTACCAGGCCGGACAGGTGGAAACCATCCACGCCCTGGACTGGATCAAGCAGGCCATCGGCGAGGACGGCTTGCGGGAGCGGGTCCGCAATTCCCTGCAGGGGATGCGCATCGCCAACTATTATGGGTGTATGTACACGCGTCCGCGCCATATCTTTCCCGAAAAAGATTCCGGGCCCGGCAGCGAATCGACCTCCAAGCCGCATTTCATGGACGATCTGCTGGCGGCCGCCGGTGCCGAGAACGTCGACTTCCCGCTCAAGACGGCTTGTTGCGGCGGAGCGCATACGCTGTCCGACAGCGACACCTCGACACGGCTTGTTGCGAATATCCTGCAGGCGGCGGAGGCCGCCGGCGCGGAAGTGATCGCCACCGAGTGCCCGACCTGCCACAGCGGGCTGGAGATGCACCAGATTCGTGCCGAGAAACGCCTCGGCATCAAAACCGATGTCAAGATCCTCTATTTCACCCAGCTGCTCGGCCTGGCCCTGGGCCTGAAACCCCGCAAGGTGGGCGTACAGGAAAACATTTCCGATTCCATGGGCTTCCTGAAGGAGCGGGGCCTCGCGTGAGCACCCTGGCGGACATCGGCGCGCGCCTCGATACCCTCACTGCGGGCGAGGGGGAGGCCGGCGAACTGCTGGAGCTCGGCGAGCAGGTCCTGGAGCATTGGTTGCAGGCCCACGGTCGGCAGCCGCTCGATGAGCGGCGCGAAGGTTTTCGAATCCTGGCCCTGCACCGTCAGGGGGCTGCCGGGGAGCCGAGTTTCAACGCCTGCCGCGAGACCTGTCGCGAACTGGTCTACCATTACAACCTGATCACCATGCAACCGGATCATCCGGACACGGCGCGGCGCAAGCGCATGATGGCACTGATCGCCAATCACCTGTTCCTGTTCATCAGCGGCAAGCTGCAGACGGCAGGACTGGGTGAGTTCTGCTGCTCATCGAGGCCATTGCGCGCCGAAGCGTGAACATGCGCGAGGGAGATTGAAATCATGCCAACTGTACGCGGATGCCATTTACCCGATGAACTGCTCTACGACGTCGAGAACCATACCTGGTTCCAGGAAACCGGCGACGGCAATGTCAAGATCGGCATGACCACCATCGCCACTGCCATGGCGGGCCAGCTGGTGGCATTCACGCCCAAGAAGGTCGGCCGGTCGGTGCGCGCCGGGAAGTCCTGCGCCACCGTGGAATCCGGCAAGTGGGTGGGGCCCGCGAAGTCCGCCGCCGCCGGTGAAGTGATCGAGGTCAACCAGGAACTGGTGAACCAGCCCAATCTCGCCAACGACGACCCCTACGCCGCCTGGATGGTGATTCTCAGGCCGGAGGACTGGGGCGCCGTCAAGCCCACCCTGGTCGTCGGTTCCGAGGTGGCGGGGCCCTATGAGGCCAAGATGGAGGCCGAAGGCTTCGCGGGCTGCGCCTGAGATTCCAGTGATCGGGGCGGGTGGCCCGGCTCAGGCCGAGCGCCGGGCCAGACCCTGCGACTGCTCGCCAAGGCTGAGTTCGGGCAGGGGAAAAAACTGTAGCGCACCCAGCGCGCCCTCCAGCTCGACCAGTGCCGCCGCCGGGCCCTTGGCCAGCGCCGCGGATGCCTGCCGGGCCTCGTCGAGCGCTCGGCCGTAGGCCGCACGCCGTTCATCCAGCGCCAGGGAAGTGCAGCAGGGCCCCTCGTAGCCCAGCGCCGCATCCAGCGCGAACCGCTCCAGCTCCACGGGATTCTCCCGGTGCTGCCAGGCGCCGGTGTGGATGTCGAAGTCGTAACCGGACAGGAAATGGTGGGCGTGGTCGGCGGCGAATTCCACCGCATCGAGGATGTAAGCGAATTCGAGCTCGTCCATCACGTAGTTGAAGCTCACGCGGCACCAGCCCGGCTTGATCCCCGAGTAGCCGCGGGCGATCCATTCGCGATAACGCTCGGAGGTGGCATCGTCAATGCCCAGCAGGCGGTGGCCGTACGGCCCCGCGCAGGAACAGCCGGCGCGCGTCTGGATGCCGAACAGGTCGTTCAGCAGCGTGGTGACGAATTTCGGGTGCAGCACGCGAGCGCCCCCCGCGCGGATGTTGAACGAGACGATGCCGATGCGCCGGGCCGGGTCCGGGTTGCCGAGGATGTCGATGTTCGGATGGGCCGACCAGCGTGCGAAGGCGCGTTCCAGCATGGCGCCCTCGGCCGCTTCGATCCGGTCCGCCGTCAGGCGGTCCTTGACCTGGAACGCCAGCGCCGCCTTCAGCGTCTGCAGCACACCCGGGGTGCCGGCCTTTTCCCGTTCCTCGATGTGCTGGATGAAATCCTGGTCGCGCGGGCCCACGTAGTCGACTGTCCCGCCGGCGCTGACGCTGGGCGGCAGTTCGCGGTGGTAGAGACGTTCGTTGAAGACCAGAATGCCGCTGGAGCCGGGCCCGCCGAGGAACTTGTGCGGGGAGACGAACACCGCGTCCAGCGAGGGGTCGCCGTCGAACGGATGGCCGACGGGGTTCATGTCGATTTCGACATAGGGTGCGCAGGCGGCGTAGTCGAAGCAGGCGATGGCGTCGTGGCGATGCAGCAGGCAGGCGATCTCGTGTACCGGTGAGCGCATCCCGGTGACGTTGGAGGCGGCGGAAAACGAGCCGATCCTCATGCGGCCCTGGTAGGCGCGGTCCTGCAGCAGCTGTTCCAGGTGCTGCAGGTCGATGCCGCCGTCGGCGGCCAGTTCCACCGGCACCACCGTGGCCAGGCCCTGGCGCCAGCTGATTTCGTTGGAATGGTGCTCGTAGGGGCCCACGAACACCACCGGCTCGTGGCGCCGGATGAAATTCCGGAAGGTGTTCAGGTGCTCGTGGCCGAGGCAGCCGGCCAGCAGTTCATCCAGCTTCTGCCGGCTCGCCGGGGGCAGCGCCACGCCGATGATCTGCTGGAACTTGTCGATGGCGCCCGTCGCCCCGGTCCCGCAGGCCACCAGCCGGCCACCGGGGCCCGCATTGACGGAGCGCTTGATGTGCGCTTCCGCCTCGTCCAGCAGCCGCGTCATGGAGCGACCGCTGATGTCGTCCTCGGTATGGGTGTTGGCGTAAATGCGCTGCAGGTTCTGCAGGTAATCCTCGATGAACTTCAGGCAGCGCCCGGAGGCGGTGTAGTCCGCGTAGACCATCAGGCGTTCGCCGAAGGGCGTGCAGATCGCCGCGTCGGCCCCGATCAACTGGTCTCGCAGGTAGTGGAAATCGAATGTGTCGTGCTGGGTGTGCACCGCCGGCATCGCCCTTCGGAATTCTCCACCACATTGTAACGCCTGAGCCGGGTCGATGCGGTTCGACCCGCTTAATTGATCGCCAGCATTGACAAGCGGGGCGCGAGGATTGAACGTAGGATCTTCGCGCACGACGATGGTGGATCGACATGTTGGACAAGACCCAGGCAGCGCTGAAACTCGATAACCCGGACCTGTTCAGGACCCAGGCCTACATCGACGGCGAATGGGTGGACGCCGACGACGGGGCCGTGTTCGCGGTCACCAACCCGGCCGACGGTTCCGTGCTGGCCGAGGTTCCGAACCTGGGCGTGGCGGAAACGCGCCGCGCGATCGAGGCCGCCAATGCCGCCTGGGCCGAGTGGCGGGGCAAAACGGCCAAGCAGCGGGCTGTACTGCTGCGCCGCTGGTTCGAGTTGATGGTGGCCAGCCAGGACGACCTGGCCGCGCTGATGACCGCCGAGCAGGGCAAGCCGCTGGCGGAGTCCGCCGGCGAGATCCTCTACGGCGCTTCGTTCATCGAGTGGTTCGCCGAGGAAGGCAAGCGGGTCTATGGCGACGTCATCCCGACCCACCTGCCGGACCGCCGCATCGTGGTGATCAAGCAGCCGGTCGGCGTGGTCGCGGCGATCACGCCGTGGAATTTCCCCAACGCGATGATCACCCGCAAGGCCGGCCCGGCGCTGGCGGCCGGCTGCCCGGTGGTCATCAAGCCCGCCTCGGAAACGCCGCTGTCGGCGCTGGCCCTGGCCGAACTGGCCGCGCAGGCCGGTATCCCGGCGGGGGTTTTCAACGTCCTCACCACCAGGCATTCCTCCGAGGTCGGAAGGGAACTCACGGAGAGTCCGCTGGTACGGAAATTCTCCTTCACCGGCTCCACCGAGATCGGCAAGCTGCTGATTCGCCAGTGTGCCTCCACGGTGAAGAAGGTGTCCATGGAGCTGGGCGGCAACGCGCCCTTCATCGTGTTCGACGACGCCGACCTCGACGCCGCGGTGCAGGGCGCGATCCTGTCGAAGTACCGCAATGCCGGCCAGACCTGCGTGTGCGCCAATCGCATTTACGTCCAGGACGGGGTCTACGAGGCGTTCGTCGAGCGGTTCACGGCGGCCGTGCGGGCGCTGAAAGTGGGCCGGGGCGAGGAGGAAGGAGTCAGCATCGGGCCGCTGATTTCCGCCAGTGCGGTGGACAAGGTGGAAACCCTGCTGGACGATGCGCTCGGCAAGGGTGCCAGCGTGGTCGAGGGCGGTGAGCGGCATGCGCTGGGAGGTTATTTCTATCAGCCGACCGTGGTCCGGGACGTCACCGCCGACATGGCCTTCGCCACCGAGGAAATCTTCGGGCCCGTGGCGCCCATTTTCCGCTTCGGTGACGAGCAGGAAGTGATCGAACTCGCCAACGCCACCGAGTACGGCCTCGCCTCGTACTTTTATGCCCGTGACCTGGGCCGCGTGTGGCGGGTGGCCGAGGGACTCGAGTATGGGATGGTGTGCATCAACGACGGGATCCTTTCGACCGAGGTGGCGCCGTTCGGCGGGGTCAAGGAATCCGGCATCGGGCGCGAGGGATCCCGTTACGGCATCGACGAGTTCATCGAGATCAAGTACATCACCATGGCGGGCCTGGGGGCGTGAGCGACTGCCCGGCCCCATCGCCGAGCCGAGCGGGGCCCGGGGCCATGACCGGCGCCATGCCCGAGCTCGACCTGCACTTCGTGCGCAGCCAGTTCCCGGCTTTCCGCGAGCCGACGCTCGAGGGCTTTGCCCATTTCGAGAATGCGGGCGGTTCCTATGCCTGCGGGCAGGTGATCGAACACCTCGATCGTTATTACCGGGAGACCAAGGTACAGCCCTACTACGCCTTTGCGCCGTCCCGGCGCGCGGGCGAACTGATGGATGCCGCCCGCCAGCGCATGGCGGCCTGGCTCGGCGTCGACGGCGACGAGTTGCATTTCGGGCCGTCGACTTCGCAAAACAGTTACGTGATTGCGCAGGCGCTGCGCGAATACCTGCAGGCGGGGGACGAAATCATCGTCACCAACCAGGACCACGAGGCCAACGTGGGCGTGTGGCGCTGGCTGGAAGCCGCGGGCGTGGTGATCCGCGAGTGGCCGGTGGATGGCGACAGTGGTGCGCTGGACCCGGGGCGGCTGGACGGGCTGCTCGGCGAAAGGACGCGGGCGGTGGCTTTCACCCACTGTTCCAACGTGGTGGGCAGCATGCACCCGGTCGCGGACATCGCGGAGCGCATCCACGCCGCGGGCGCCATTGCCATCGTGGATGGCGTGTCCTACTGTCCGCATGGCCTGCCGGATCTCGGCACGCTGGGCGCGGACATCTACTTCTTCTCGCTGTACAAGGTATATGGCCCGCACCTGGGTGCCATGTACCTCAGCCGTTCGCTGAACGAGGCGCTGCCCAACCAGGGGCATTTCTTCAACGCGGGCAAGCCGACCGCGCGCTTTACGCCGGCCGGCCCGGACCATGCCCAGGTGGCTGCGGTGAACGGCGTCATGGATTACCTGGAGCTGGTGCACGACCATCATTTCGACGAGCCGGAGGCGCCGCCTCGGCACAAGGCCCGCCGCGTGCACGACCTGTTCCAGGCACGCGAACGCCACCTGCTGCCGGCGCTGCTGGAGTTCCTTGCCGGGCGTGACGATGTGCGCCTGATCGGGCGCGCTGACCCCGCCGACCGGGCGCCGACGGTGTCGTTCACCGTGGCCGGGCAGGACGCCGGCGCCCTGGCCGCTCGTCTCGGCGAGCGCAAACTGGGGGTCGGCTGCGGCAATTTTTACGCCTGGCGGTTGGTGGAAGCGCTGGGCATCGCGCCGGAGGAGGGCGTGTTGCGGGCCTCCTTCGTGCATTACACCAGCGAGGACGAGGTGGGGCGGCTGGTGGAGGCGTTGCAGCAGTTGCTCTGAGCCGCCTTACGGGCAGCCGCGTCCTGCGCGCGGGTCTGGCGGTGTTACAGCCCGGTCAGCACCGCGGCGTAGGTTTCGATGGCATCCCACAGGTTCTGCAGGCGCAGGTTCTCGTTGGCGCCGTGCTGGTTGTTGTCGTGGTTGGCCACCGGCAGGATCAGCACGGGCGTAGCGAGCACTTCGTCGACGATGTAGATGGGCAGGCTGCCGCCCATGGTGGGCGTCTGGATCAGGGTGCCGTCGGCAAGCTCGTTGAGCAGGGCGGAAACCTGGCGCGCCAGTGGATGATCGAAAGGTGCCCGGTAGGCGGGATAACCGCCCGAACCGGACCAGTCCAACCGGGCCAGTCGCGGGTAACGGACACGCTCGGCGGGGGTCGGCTCGGCGGACAGGATGTGGAAGCCCTGGGCTCGGACATGTCGTTCCAGGACCGCGCTCAGCTGCGCGGGCGTCTGGTCGGGAACCAGCCGGAGCCCGATGGATGCGGTGGCGTGCGGATGGATGGCGTTGCGCGAGGCTGCGCCCACGCCTCCGGAGCTGATGCCCCGCAGGTTCAGGCCCGGGCGCAGAATGGCCTGTTCGATGCGATCGCCGGTTTCGGGCTGTGCGATTCCCAGTTCCAGCTTCAGCAGGTCGTCCATGCGCGGGGAGGCGTCCACGGCCGCCTGCTCGGCTGCGGACAGGCCCCGCACCTGGTCGTAGAAACCCTCGATGAGCACCTGGCCGCTGCTATCGCGCATGCTCAGCAGCAACTCGGACAGCAGCAGGATCGGGTTGGGCGCCCAGTTGCCGTAATGGCCGCTGTGCAGCGGCCGGTTGGCGCCGTACACGGTGAGATTGAGGCCATAACTGCCGCGCACGCCGTAGACCAGCTGTGGCCGGCGGCTCTGATGCATGGGCCCGTCGCAGAACAGCCACAGGTCGGCGGCCAGTGCCTCGGCATGGGTCTCGAGGACGCGGCGCAGGTTGGGCGAGCCGGCTTCCTCCTCGCCATCCAGGAACACCTTGAGGTTCACCGTCGGTTCCAGGCCAGCCCATGCCAGCGCCTGCAGCGCTCCCTGCAGGGCGATGATCGGCGCCTTGTCGTCGCCCGCGGAGCGCGCAAAAATCCGCCATTCGGGATCGAACGGACCCTGCATCGGCACCTCCCGCCCGCCGTTCTCCACGCTGTCGGTGCGCAGCACCGGCGTCCAGGGTTCCGAGGCCCAGTCCGCCGGGTTGACGGGTTGTCCGTCATAGTGGATGTAGATCATTACCGTCCGCGCCGCGCCCGGCACGAGCCGCTGGGCGAACACCGCCGGGTTGGCATCGGCCACCTCTAGCAGGCGCACCTCCATGCCGGCGGCCTCCAGCAGGTCGCCGATATGCTCCGCGTTGCGTCGGATATGGGCCCGGTCACGGGCTACGTTCGGAATGCTCAACAGGGCGGCAAAACGATCCACGAGCTGCTGCTCGTGGGCCATGCGCCAATCCCGCACGCGCTCGGCCACCTCCACGGGACCCGCCGCCGCCGTGGCCGCCATTCCGGACACGGCGAGCAGGCAGGCGAGTGCAGCTGATCGGGGCGGAACGCGCATGGCGAGCATACTCCACGTGTAACCGGGCGCAATCGACACATTAGGGTAGCAGTCGCGCCGCCGCAAGCGCCGCGCGGGGCATGATGCGGACCCGTCTCAAAACGGGTATCCTTGCGCCGTGACGCGGTTCCAGTAACCGTGATGGCGGAGCGTTGCCAAGCACGATGAAACGCACGGATACCTCCAATCCGGATTTCTACCACCAGGTAGTGGATTGCCAGTGGGGTTGCCCGGCGCACACCGACGTGCCGGAGTACATTCGCCTGATCGCCCAGGGCCGCTTCACCGATGCCTACATGCTCAACCGGGAAAGCAACGTGTTTCCCGGCATCCTCGGCCGTGTGTGCGACCGGCCCTGCGAACCCGCCTGCCGGCGTGGGCGCATGGATCAGAAGCCGGTCGCCATCTGTCGGCTGAAGCGGGTGGCCGCCGATCATCGCGATGCGATCGAACACCTGTTGCCGGTGATTCCCGAACGCAAGAATGGCAAGCGGATCGCGCTGATCGGCGCCGGTTGCGCTTCGCTGGCGGTGGCCAATGATCTCATGCCGCTGGGCTACGAGTGCACGGTGTTCGAGGCCCTGCCGGTGCCCGGCGGTCTCATGCGTTCCAACATACCCGCCTTTCGCTTGCCGGTGAGCGTGCTCAACGAGGAAATCGACTACATCGTGGACATGGGCGTGGACCTGCGCCTCAATCACCCCGTGGAGAGCATGCGGGCTTTGCTCGAGGAGGATTTCGACGCGGTGTTCGTCGGGTCCGGCGCCCCCAAGGGCAAGGAGCTCAAGCTGCCGGGCCGCGAGGAGGGCGCTGCCAACATCCACATTGGCATCACCTGGCTGGAATCGGTGGCATTCGGCCACGTGGAAGCCATCGGCGAGCGGGTGCTGATCATCGGGGTGGGCAACACGGCCATGGATTGCTGCCGCTCCTCTCTGCGGCTGGGCGCCCGTGACGTGAAGGTCATGGCCCGCAAGCCACGCGGGTTCTTCAAGGCCTCCGACTGGGAGCTGGAGGATGCCGAGGAAGAGCAGGTTGAAATCGTCGTCAACCACTCACCCAAGGCCTTCGTGATGGAGGACGGCCGGCTGGTGGGGATGAAATTCGATGTCATGGAATACGATATCGAGAACGGGCGCATCCTGGAACAGCGCGCGGTCGAGGAGGTGTTCTTCCCCTGCGACGACGTGGTGCTCGCCATCGGCCAGGAAAACGCGTTCCCATGGATCGAGCGCGACCTGGGCATCGAGTTCGACCAGTGGGAAGTGCCGGTGGTGGACGAGGTGACCTTCGAATCGACGCGGCCGGGCGTGTTTTTCGGCGGGGACGCGGCGTTCGGGCCCAAGAACATCATCTGGGCGGTGGAGCATGGGCACCAGGCGGCCATTTCCATCCACCGCCACTGCCACGAACGGGCGCTGACCGAACGCCTGCCGGTCACCATGAACCTCGGCAGTCGCAAGATGGGGCTCCACGAGTGGAGCTATTCGAACGACTTCGATCCCGCCGCGCGTCGCATCATGAACCACGTTTCATTGCAGCGGCGTTTCGAGGAACTCACCACCGAGGTGGAGCTCGGCTTTACCGCCGACCAGGTAGCGACCGAAGTGGAGCGTTGCCTGAACTGCGACATCCAGACCGTGTTCGCCGATGACCTGTGCATCGAGTGCGATGCGTGCCTCGATATCTGCCCCACCCAGTGCCTCAGCATCGTTCCCAACGGCAAAGAACCCGAGCTGGTGACCCGCCTCAAGGCGCCGCGCCTGGAGCCGGATCAGCCCCTGTTCGTATCGGACCCGCTGGTGCAGACCGCGCGGGTGATGGTCAAGGACGAGAACCTGTGCGTGCACTGCGGGCTGTGTGCGGAGCGCTGTCCCACCGCCGCCTGGGACATGCAGAAATCCCTGTTCCATTTTCCGCGCGCCGCAGACCACGACGGAAGCGTGCCATGCCAGCAACGCAAAGCCGGATAAACGATTTCGTCATCAAGATCGCGACGGTCAACGGCACCGGTTCGGCCAGTGCCAACGGCTTGCTCATGAAGGCGCTGTTCCGGATGGGCATCCCGGTCACCGGCAAGAACCTGTTTCCGTCCAACATCCAGGGCCTGCCCACCTGGTACGAGGTGCGCGCCAACCGCGACGGTTACATCTCCCGCTCGGGGCGGGTGGACGTGATGGTGGCCATGAACGCGCAGACCTACGAGCGGGACATGCGGGAAGTGACCCCGGGCGGCTTCCTCATCTACGACTCCACCTGGCCGCGGCGTGCCGTGGAGGTGCGCGAGGACATCACGGTGCTGGGGGTCCCGCTGGCGGCGATGTGCAACGAGCGTTTCAAGGCGTCCCGGGTGCGCATCCTGATGAAAAACATTGCCTACGTGGGGGTGTTGTCCGCCCTGATGGGGATCGACCGCAGCATCCTGCAGGCCCTGCTCGAGGAAACCTTCGCCACCAAGCCCAAGCTGGTGGAAAGCAACCTGGAGGCGATCGACATTGGCTACCAATATGCCCTCGAAAATTTCACCTGCCCGTTACCGGTGCGGGCGCAGACCATGGGCGACAATGCCGGCAAGATCCTGATCGATGGCAACGCCGCCGCCGCGCTGGGCTGCCTCTATGCGGGGGCCACGGTGGGCGCCTGGTATCCCATCACGCCCTCCACTTCACTGATGGATGCTTTCAAGGGTTACTGCCAACAGTTCCGGCGCGACCCGGAAAACGGTCGCAACAACTACTGCATCGTGCAGGCCGAGGACGAACTGGCCGCCGCCGGCATCGTGCTGGGCGCGAGCTGGTGCGGCGCGCGCGCCTTCACACCCACCTCCGGGCCGGGCATCTCGTTGATGAGCGAATTCATCGGCTTCGCTTACTATGCCGAAATTCCCTCGGTGTTCTTCGACGTGCAGCGGGTCGGTCCGTCGACCGGCATGCCCACGCGTACCCAGCAGTGCGACATCCTGCTGTGCGCGTATGCCTCGCACGGCGACACGCGCCATCCCCTGCTGTTGCCGTCCGACCCGGCGGAATGTTTCGAAATGGCGGTGCATGCCTTCGACATGGCCGAGCGTCTCCAGACCCCTATATTCGTGCTGTCGGACCTCGATGTCGGCATGAACGACTGGATGATCCCGGAACTGGCCTGGGACGACAGTTACCGCCCGGATCGCGGCAAGGTGCTGGGGCCGGCCGACCTCGACGAACTGGAGAAGTTCTACCGCTACCTGGACCGGGACGGCGATGGCATACCCTACCGCACCTATCCCGGCGAGGATGCGCGCGGCGCCTATTTCGTGCGTGGTTCGGGGCACAACCGCTTCGGTGGCTACACCGAGGACGGCGAGGAGTACCGGGACGTATTGGACCGGCTGCTGGTCAAATGGGACACCGCGCGCGGCCTGGTGCCGGAGCCCGTGCTGCAGGCGGCGGCGGAGAAGACCTCCGTCGGACTGATCGCGTTCGGCAGTTCCGATGGCGCGGTGACCGAGGCGCTGGACGAACTGGCCGAGGAGGGCATCGACGTCGACTACCTGCGCATCCGGGGGTTTCCGTTCAACAGCGAGGTGCAGGCGTTCCTGGACGGGCACGAGACGGTGTTCGTCGTGGAGCAGAACCGCGATGCGCAGATGCGCTCGCTGCTGTTGATGGAAACCCAGGCGTGCAGCACCAAGCTGATCCCGATCCTGCATTACAACGGCATGCCCATCCCCAGTGACTGCGTGGTGCAGGGCGTGGCATCGAACCTCGGCAACCGCAAGAAGGAGGCTGCGGCATGACCTTTATCGCCAAGCCCAGGGTGGAGCTGCCCAATGAGCCGGTCAACGCGATCGGACTGCGCCTGCGGGATTACGAGGGCGTCGGCTCCACGCTGTGCGCCGGCTGCGGGCACGACTCGATCACCGCCGCCATCATCCAGGCGTTCTGGGAGCTGTCGCTACGCCCCGAGCGCGTCATCAAGCTGTCCGGAATCGGGTGCTCGTCGAAGACGCCGGCATACTTCATTTCCGGGGCCCACGGCTTCAATTCCGTGCACGGTCGCATGCCCTCGGTGGCTACCGGCGCGCTGGCTGCCAATCGGGACCTGGTGTGCATCGGCGTGTCTGGCGATGGAGATTCGCTGTCCATCGGTTTCGGCCAGTTCGGCCATGCCGTGCGGCGCAATCTCAACATGCTCTACATCATCGAGAACAACGGGGTCTACGGGCTGACCAAGGGCCAGTTCTCCGCCTCCGCCGACCCGGGCAGCAAGGCCAAGCGCGGTGAGGTGAACCAGATGCAGTGCATCGATGCGGCCGAGACCGCGATCGCGCTGGGCGGCGCATTTGCCGCGCGCAGCTTCTCCGGCGACCGCGAACAGCTGGTGCCACTGATCAAGGCGGGCATCTCCCACCCAGGCTGTGCGGTGCTGGATGTGGTGTCGCCCTGCGTGACCTTCAACGATCACGAGGGCTCCACCAAGAGTTATGCGTACACGCGCGAACATTACGCACCCGCCGTGCAAACCGACTACATTCCGCGGGCCGAGCAGATCACGGCGGAGTACGAGGAAGGCCAGACGCTGCCCGTCACCATGCACGACGGCTCCACCCTGCTGTTGCGGAAGGTCGACGCGGAGTACGACCCGACCGATCGCAGCGCGGTGCTGCGTTATCTCGAGGCCCACCGCAGTCGTGGTGAGGTGGTCACCGGCCTGCTATTCATCAACGAGGACCTGCCCGAGATGCACGAAATTGCCGGCACCCGGCAGGGCGCACTGACCGCGCTGCCGTTCGAGACGCTCAACCCGGGTTCAGCGGCGCTGGCGGAATTGCAACGACGCATGCGTTGAAACCTGCGTCCGCTCCGAATCGAGGCGTGCCCGCCCCCCCCGACCCCGCGAGAGCCGCGGAGCTCCCGGGGCGGGGACAGCGCCTTCGGCAACTCGGCCTGCTGAGCGTTGCGGAATTGCTCGCGATGTCGCTGTGGTTCTCGGCCTCCGCCGCCGTCCCCCAACTGATCGAGGCCTGGCAGCTGAGCCCGGGGCAGCAGGGCTGGATGACCGTCAGCGTGCAGCTGGGGTTCGTCACGGGCGCCCTGGCCATCGCGCTGCTGACGCTGGCCGACCGGGTCAACACCAGCCGCCTGATTGCGGTCTGCGCGCTGGGCGGCGCATTCGCGAACGCACTCATCCCGTGGCTGGAACCGGGTGTATGGCCGGTCGTGGGCTTGCGTTTCGTGACCGGCGCATGCCTGGCTGGCGTGTATCCACCCGCGATGCGGCTGGTGGTGACCTGGACGCGAGGCAGCCGGGGGCTGTGGGTGGGGATCCTGGTTGGCGCCCTGACGCTGGGATCGGCGCTGCCGCACCTGCTCAACGGCCTGTCCGCAGCCGGCATGCCCCCATGGCAGGACATGCTGTGGGGGTCCTCGCTGTTGGCCGCGGTCGCCGCACTGGTGGTTTCGCGGGTGAGGCAGGGGCCCTGGCACCCGCCCACGGCCCGATTCAACTGGCGCTACGTGGTGACGGTGTTCCGTGATCGTCCTGTGCGCTTGGCCAACCTGGGCTACCTGGGCCATATGTGGGAGCTCTATGCCATGTGGGCCTGGGTGCCACTGTTCCTGCTGGCCAGTTTCGATGCCGCCGGCCTCCCCCGTGCCGGGGCGCGACTGGCGGGTTTCGCCGTGATCGGTGTGGGCGCCGTGGGCTGCGTCGTGGCGGGCCGCCTGGCGGATCGTTGGGGCCGCACCACCCTGACGATGGCCAGCTTGGTGGTATCTGGCGCCTGTGCGCTGACCGCGGGACTGCTGTTTGCGCACCCTGCCTGGCTCGTCGCCCTGTGCCTGTTATGGGGCTTCGCGGTGGTGGCGGACAGCGCCCAGTTCAGCGCCGCCGTGTCCGAACTGTCCGACCCGGCCTACGTGGGCACCGCGCTCACCCTCCAGACCAGCCTGGGGTTCCTGTTGACGGTGGTGACCATCCAGTGGGTGCCCTGGGCCCTGGCCGCGTTGGGCTGGGAACGAACCTTCATGCTGTTGGCATTGGGGCCGGCCTGGGGCGTGCTCTGCATGTGGCGCCTTCGGGGCTTGCCACAGGCCCGGTTGATGGCGTCCGGAAACCGCTGAATCAGTCCGCGCTGGCGGTTTCCTCGACATACGCCGCGCATGGGTTGCTGGACTTGGCAATCCGGTCCAGTGCCGCCTTGGCCAGGATCGACAGACCCCCGGTGGTAAACGCCGCGCCGCCGAACAGCAAGGCGCGGCCCGCGTCCAGGGAAATCCTCGGTTGCGCCAGCGTGCCGCCGATCTTGACGTAGGGGTTGATCAGTTCGGTGGCGGTGGCGGATAAGGCCTTGTTGACGGTGGTCTGAAAGTTGAAGTCCAGCCTCTCGGTCTTGAGGTTGACCTTGCCATCCGCCACCAGCTGGATGCGGGCGGTCTGGAGCGCGATGCCCGGCGCGGTCTTGAGCATGCCATCGGTGGCCTCCAGCTTGGCGGCGAAACATCTGAGCACCATCTCATCTTCCGGTTTCAGGCCGGGGAACACGGCCCCCAGAACCTGGCTGGTCAGGGGCGCCTGCAGAATCTGCAGATTCTTGCCCGGCAGGATGCCGCCTTCCTGGCTGATCACCGCGAGGTGTCCATTCAGAGAGCCGGCCAGCTCGCGCGTGGTATGGCCGCGGGCATCTAGGCGAATGTCGATGTCGAACACCGGCAACTTGGCGCGCTCCGTGGCCAGCAGCTCGTGCAGGTTGAGCGACAGGCCGTCGCCCGTCAGGTCCGCTTGCACGATTGCGCCGCCCTCCTGGGCGGGGGTCAGCGATCCGCTGCCCTCCAGATAGCCGCTCGCGCCCTCGCCGCGGAAATAGTCGATGTCCAGCGCACCGCTCTCGAGGCGGCCGCGTAGCTCGGTGTTCAGGTAACTGCCCCGCTCGAGCATCAGCTTGCCGATGTGCAGGTCGACCTCGGCATTCAATTGCGCCAGGGCCTCGAGCGGCAGCGGTATATCCGGGATCAGCCGGTTGTCATCCGCCGCGGCCGCCTTGCCGGCCGGTGGCTCCGGCTCGCTGTGCAGAAGGGGGCGGAGGTCCAGCACCTCGCCGCGCCCCTGCAACGAGACCCGCGGTACCGCGCTGCCCAGATCGACGATGACAGTGCCCTTCAGGTCGCTGTCCCCGAGCGCGAGCTCAAAGCGTTCACTCTCGAACGCGGTGGTGTTGCCGGCCAACCGGGCCAGCAAGCGCGCGGATGCGGCCGGCAGGGGCTGGCCATCGAATGTCCCCAGCGCCGCGAGATCGGGGATGTCGATCTCCAGTTGCAGCCCGGTGGCGGACATGTCCGGCGGCGCGTCCAGCTGACCGGACAGGTTCAGACGCGCCTGGTCGAGAGCCAGGCTGAGGCGCTCGAATTTCCAGCGCCCGTCGCTCCAGTCCCCGTGCGCATTGAGCTCCAACGGCAATGCTTCGATCGCGAAGCCGCCGGCCTGCGGGAGAAAGTTTTGGGCGTTTCCGGCCGTGGCCTCGATGGTGAAGCGCCCGAACCGGTTGGACAGTGGCCAGGCCAGCGCCAGGTCAGCGCGCAGATCGGCGTCTGGCCCGCTCAAGCGGGTGTCCCGAAACTCCAGCGTGTCGCCCCGGCCCAGGGCATGCACGGAAAACCGGAACGGCGTGGGCGGCCATTGCCATTCCTCGCTCTGGACCAGCAGTTCGCCGAGGTTCGGGCCCTCCGCGGTCAGGCGCATGTCGAGCCCATCGAACACGCTCTCCTTGCTGACCATGCCGTCGGCGGTCATTTCGGTCCTGCCGATGCGCCCTGCGAGTCCATCGAAACGGAAGGCGTCCTCCAGCACCTGCAAACGCCCACCGATATCGAATTCGGCCGGCTGCAGTGCCGCGGAAATTTCCGATAGTGCCAGCACCACCGTCACGTCCGGGCCGTTCAGCCGGAATCGAATGTCGGTAGACCGTTCCAGGGGCTGCATGTGTACATAACCCGACAGCTCGATGCGGGTATCGGCCACCTGCAGGAATGCGCCAGGCTCCAGGGTGATCCCGGCCTTTTCCACGACGATTCCGCTTCGAGCCGTGAACGGTCTGGGTCGGAAACCGGGCACGCCGAAGGCGGTGCCCACCGCGGCCGCGTCCGGGCCGTCCATCCCGATCTGCAAGCGGGTGCCGACGAATCCGCCATCGCCACCCAGGGTTCCGGAGACCACCACGCTGCCGAGCCCGGTGCTGCCTCGAAATTCGATCAGCTCAACGCCCTCGGGGGACACCTCGAGGCTGCCATCGATCTCGAAGGGCCCTTCCGCCACCCCGTACACGCCCAGCAGTTGGCGGAACGAGGCCACGTCCGGCCCTTGCACGAGCAAACGGATGCTTGCACCGTCGAGGGTCGGGAAGCGGGCGATTTCGGCGTTGAGGCTGAACTTGCTGGGCCCCACCTGCAATTCCATGTCCGATATCGAGATGTGGGGACCGTCGCGGGCGATGGCGCCCTCGAGCTCAAAGGGCTCGTGTGGCCACGCTCCCAGGCCCAGCAGGTGGGTGAACACACCGAGGTCATGGCCGGCGGCACGCACTTCGAGGTTGCCGGAGTCAAGCTGGGAGAGATTCTCGGTCTCGCCACGCACGGCTATCCGGTAGGGGCCCATGTTGCCGTCGAGCTGGGAGACCAGCCGGCCCTCTTGCGGCTGTGCCTGCAGTTCCAGTCGGTAGGGCCCCGTTCCGAGGTCGTCCAGGCCGAGCAGCCGCGTCACGTCGGCAATCTCCGGGCCTTCGAGGATCAGGGCCGCGCTCGGTTGCTCCGGTGCGAGGAGGTTGTCGAGGACGGCCTCGCCCCGGATCTGGAGGCTTCCCAGGTAGCCCGCACCGTCGAAGGTGACGCCGGTACCTGCCAGCAGGTTCGCGTAGGGGCCGATGCTGCCCTCGTAGCCGAGGTCGGTGCCGTTCACCTCGCCCGCGATCCATATCTCGAGCAGGTCTTTCTCGGCATGGCGTTGTTCGAGGGATTCGATGCGCAAATCCAGTGGCCGCGCCAGGGCCGGGGTCGTCAAGGTGAGCCGGACATTGCGGAAGGCCGCCGAACGCAGCAGCAAGCCGAGTGCCGCCGCGGCCTCGGGCTCCGCCTTTGCTGGCCCGGGCGCGAACGCCCAGGTTTGGCGCCCGCTGTCGTCTTCCTCCAGGTTGGCCCGCAGGCCTTCCACGCTCAGCGAGTCGATCACCAGCGGGCCGCGAAACAGGGATGCAGTATCGAGGGTCAGTTCCAGGCGCTCCAGGGTCACCAGCTCCGGCTCCGAGGCCCATGCGGGGTTGCCCAGCCGGATTCCGCTCGCCACCACGTTCAGCTGTCGGCCCCACTGCAGGTCGAAATCGCCCTCGATGGTGAAGGTCCGGCCGGTCCGGCTGCTGATCAGCGTCTGCAGGGGATCCCGCAGCAGACCCGGGTTGAACAGCAACACCAGAAGGGCAGCGATCGCCAGGATCGCCGCCATCAGGGCCCCCCTCAGTATCCACCTGCGCAGCATCGATTGAATCCGTGCCGGGAAAGAACCCGATCATTCTGCCATTGATTGGCGACGGAGATTAAGACCGCGATCAAGCCATCAAATTCCGCGGCCCCATGCATGCGCCAGCCGTCGGAAAGACGCACCCGAGCATTCAATCGACCACGCGCTCCACGTATCATTGGGGGTTTGGCAAACCCGGTGTTGCAGAGGTCAGAGGATGTGTTCGGTTTTCGGTGTGCTTGAGATCCAGCAGGATTATCAGGCGATCCGTTCCATGGCGTTGCGCCAGTCGCGGCTGTTACGCCATCGCGGTCCCGACTGGAGCGGTATCTACGCCCATCCGCGGGCGGTGCTGGCGCACGAGCGGCTGTCCATCGTGGACGTCAACACCGGCGCCCAGCCGTTGTACTCGGAAGACGGGCACCAGGTGCTGGCCGTCAATGGCGAGATTTACAACCACCGCCAGTTGCGAGGTTCGCTGCCGGGGCCTTACCGGTTCAGCACCGAGTCGGACTGCGAGGTCATCCTGCCCCTGTACCGCGCGCACGGGGCCGGTTTTCTGGATCAGCTGCGCGGCATGTTTGCCTTCGTGCTGTACGATGAGCAGCGTGACGCCTACCTGATCGCCCGCGACCCGATCGGCATCATACCGCTCTACTACGGGTTCGATGATGCCCGTCAGCTGTACGTGGCCTCGGAGATGAAGGCCCTGATGGAGGTCTGCAGCGTGGTGCATGAATTCCCGCCCGGGCATTACTGGCACAGCGACGATGACGCGCCGGTGCGCTATTACCAGCGTCCGTGGATGGGCTTCGACGCGGTGGCCGAGGCGGAGACCGACGCCGGCCGCTTGCGGGCAGCCCTGGAGAATTCCGTGGTCGCGCACCTGATGACCGACGTGCCGTACGGGGTGCTGCTGTCCGGCGGGCTGGATTCTTCCGTGGTGGCCGCCCTGACCCAGTTGCACGCGCGTCGCCGCGTGGAAGACGACGAGCGCAGCGATGCCTGGTGGCCGCGCCTGCACTCGTTCGCGATCGGCCTCGAGGGTTCGCCCGACCTGGCGGCCGCGCAGCGGGCCGCGGACCACATCGGCACTGTTCACCATGGCTTCACGTTCACCTTGCAGGAGGGGCTGGATGCGCTGGAGGAAGTCATCTATCACCTCGAGACCTATGACGTGACGACCATCCGGGCGGCCACGCCCATGTACCTGATGGCGCGCAAGATTCGCGCCATGGGCATCAAGATGGTGTTGTCCGGGGAGGGCGCAGACGAGATTTTCGGTGGCTACCTGTACTTCCACAAGGCGCCGAACGCGCAGGCTTTTCATGAGGAGACCGTGCGCAAACTCATGCGCCTGCACCAGTTCGACTGCCTGCGCGCCAACAAGGCCATGGCGGCCTGGGGCGTGGAGGCCCGGGTGCCGTTCCTGGATCGCGATTTCATGGACGTGGCGATGTCCATCAATCCGCGCGACAAGATGGCCGGCCCGGACCGGATGGAGAAATACGTCCTGCGGGAAGCCTTTGCCGATCTGCTGCCCCCGGAGATCGCATGGCGGCAGAAGGAGCAGTTTTCGGATGGCGTCGGCTACGGCTGGATTGACGGCGTGCGGGACTTCACCGCCGCCCGCGTGAGCGACAAGCAGATGGCGCATGCCGAACAGCGGTTCCCGCACCATCCGCCGGCTTCCCGGGAAGCCTATTATTTTCGCAGCGTGTTCGAGCGCCATTTTCCGCTGCCTTCCGCCGCGGAGTGCGTCCCTGGCGGGCCTTCCGTTGCGTGCAGTTCGCCGGAAGCCACCCTGTGGGACGACAGCCTGCAACAGGTCAATGATCCCTCCGGCAGGGCCGTGCATTCGGTCCATAACGATGCCTGGCAACCCGGGGGAGGGCGAGGCTGATGCTGGTCCAGAAATTCGGCGGCACCTCGGTGGCAGACGTGGCCGGGTTCGAGGCCAGCGCGGCGGTGGTCCAGCGGTTCGCAGGGGAACACCGGCTGGTGGTGGTCCTCTCGGCCGTGCGCGGGGTGACCGACCTGCTCGTCGAGGCCATTGCGCGGGCGGCGGACGGCGGCGATTTCGCACAACCGCTGGAGCACGTCATCCAGCTCGAGCAGGCGGTGGTGGATGGCCTTGGCGAGGGCGGCATGGACACCGCGGCCGCGGCGGAAGACCTGCAGGAACACCGTGCGCGACTGCAGGCCAGGCTGGAAGGCGTGCGGCTGCTGGGCAGTTGCCCCGACGCGTCCCGCGCTGAAATCCTGGCTTCCGGCGAGCGTTTCAGCAGTCGCACGATGTGGCGGCTGCTGGCGCATCGGGGCCTGCGGGCCGCATGGCACGAACCGGACGTGCTGCCGCCCGCCAATGACGATCTGCTCGACTCACTGGTCGATATCGAGGCCGCGGCCCCGCGGCTCGAGGCAGCCCTGGACGCCGACCTGCAGGTGCTCGTGCTGCCGGGATTCTACTGCCTCAACGATAGCGGTGGCGTTCAATTGCTGGGCCGCAACGGCTCCGACTACTCGGCGGCGGCAGCGGCGGCGGCGCTGGGCGCAGAGTGCTGCCAGATCTGGAAGGACGTGGACGGCTTCTTCACTGCCGACCCGCGCATCGTGAGGAATGCCCGCTGCCTGGAGGAGGTGAGCTACGAGGAGGCCATGGAATTGTCCTATTTCGGCGCCAAGGTCATCAGCGCCAAGGCGCTGGCGCCGTTGGCCGCCGCCGGCATTCCCTGCGAGGTGCGCAACACCTACCAGCCCGACCGGCCCGGAACGCGCGTCCTGCCGGAAGCGCGCCAGGACCATATCGTGCGCGGCCTGTCGCTGCTGGACCACGTGGCGTCCATTACCCTGCAGGGCAGTGGCATGCGGGGGCGGGTCGGCATCGCACGGCGCGTGATGGATGCCCTGGCGCGCGAGTCGATTTCCATCCTGCTCATCGTGCAGTCCTCGTCCGAATACTCCATCACCCTGTGCGTGCGCACCCACGAGGCCTCGCGCGCGCAGCGGGCGCTGGAACAGGAGTTCCATTTCGAGCGCCTGCACGAACTGATCAGCGACATTTCGGTGCAACGGGAGCGCGCGGTGATCTCGCTGGTCGGCGCCGGCATGAAGCACTATCGGGGTATTGCAGCCCGCTTTCTCACCGCCATCTCGTCGGCGGGCGTGAACGTCGAGGTGATCGCCCAGGGTTCCACCGAGTGCGCCATCGCGGTGGTGGTTCGGCACGAAGATGCGCGTCCGGCGACGCGCGCATGCCACACCGCGTTTTTTTCCCACACCGCGCACATCGATGTCCTGCTGCTGGGCTGCGGCAACGTGGGCGCGGCACTGCTGGAGCAGATCCGGCGTCAGTCGGCGGACCTGCAGGGCAGCCACATGCAGCTCAACGTGCGCGCCATCGCCAACAGCCGGCGCCTGCTGGTGGCGGGCGACGCCATCGACCTCGAGAGCTGGCGCGAGGACCTCGAGGCGAAGGGCACCGCGTACCGGCTCGAGGACGTCATCGCGGTGCGCGAACAGCTAGGCCTGCCCAACCCCACCATTGTCGATTGCACCACCGATGCCGGGCTGGCGGGCCAATATGCCCGCTTTCTCGCGGCGGGCTTCAACGTGGTGGCGGCCAACAAGAAAGCCAACACCGCCAGCATGGCCTATTACCGGGAGATGCGGGACACGGCAGGCCGTGCGTTCCGGAAGTTCCTGTACGAAACCAATGTCGGCGCCGGCCTGCCGGTGATCGACACGCTGCACGCCCTGATCCGTTCGGGTGACCGGCTGGCGACGTTCGAGGGCGTGCTGTCCGGTTCGCTGTCGATGATCTTCGGCCTGCTCGAGGACGGCCTGGCGTTCTCGGAAGCCGTGACGCGGGCCATGGAGCTGGGATTCACCGAGCCAGACCCCCGCGATGACCTGTCGGGCATGGACGTGGCGCGCAAGCTGCTGATCATCGCGCGCGAGGTCGGGCTCGAGCTCGAGCTCGACGACATCGAGGTCGAACCGGTGATCCCGCCGGATTTCGCTGCCGGCCAGCCAGCGGCGGACCTGCCGGCGGCGCTGCGGGCGTTGGACGAGGCGTTCGCCGACCGGGCGGGTGCTGCCGACCGCGAGGGCCGGGTGCTGCGCTACGTGGGCCGCATCGACGACGGGCGCTGCCGGGTATCGGTCGAATCCGTGCCGCGGGACAGGCCCCTGGCCGCCATTCGGGATGGCGAGAACGCCCTGGTTCTGCACACGCGCTACTACCAGCCCATCCCGCTGGTGCTGCGGGGCTACGGCGCGGGTGCCGAAGTCACCGCGGCCGGCGTGTTCGCGGACGTCCTGCGTACCGCCTGGCGGCCGCTGGACTGGGCCAGTGAAGCGGAACAGGACTGATCATCCATGGCTGCCGAACCCTTGACCGTATTTGCGCCGGCCTCTGCGGGCAATCTCTCGGTTGGCTTCGATGCCCTCGGCCTGGCCCTGGCGCCGATGGACGGCACCCTGCTGGGGGACCGGGTGACGGTTCATCCGGGCTTACACGACGACTGGAAACTGGCGGTGACCGGTCCGTTCGCGGACGCCCTGCCGGACGACCCCGAGCAGAACGTGGTGCTGGCCTCGGCACGGCGATTCCAGGCCGAGGCGAGGCGGGCGGGGGTCGAGGTTCCCCCGCTGGCGATGAGCCTCGACAAGCGCCTGCCCGTCGGCAGCGGCCTTGGTTCCAGCGCCAGTTCCATCGTTGCCGCCCTGGTGGCGCTGAACCACCATTTCGGCCGGCCGCTGAACCGGCTTCGCCTGCTGGACCTGATGGCGGAGATGGAGGCCGGCATCAGCGGCGACCTGCACCTCGACAACGTGGCGCCCTGCCTCATGGGCGGGCTCCGGCTCTGCATCCCCGGCAGTGCGCGGCAGTATGCCCTGCCGTGGCCCGCTCACTGGCGAGCGGTGATCGCATGGCCCGGTACCCGCATGGACACGCGCGCGGCACGAGCCGTGCTGCCGCAGGACTTGCCGCACAAGCTGGCGATCGCCCACGCGGCGCAATTTGCCTGCTTCGTCCATGAGTTGCATATTGGCGATGCCGCCAGCGCGGCTGGATGCCTGGTCGACATGATCGCGGAGCCGCACCGGGCCCCGCTATTGCCGGGTTTCGAGGATGCGCGCGCGGCGCTGGTCGAACTGGGCGCGCTGGCAGTCGGCATCTCCGGCAGCGGACCGGCGCTGTTCGCCATCGTTGACGAGCAGCGCGTGGCCGAACGGGCCTACAGTTGGCTGCGCGGCCATTACTTGCGCAACGAGCTTGGCTTCGCGCACGTGTGCCGGGCGGACCTCGAGGGCGCGCGCCGGGTTCAAGCCGCAGCGCGATGAATTTCTACAACATCGCCCACCCCGCCCAGCGGCTGTCCTTCCCGGAGGCCGTGCGGCTCGGCATCGGCCGGGAGCAGGGCCTGTTCATGCCCCTGCGCCTGGCGCCGCTGGCGGATGTGCAGGCGCTGCTGGAGTTGGAGTTCGTGCCCCGCAGCGCTGCGATTCTCGACCACATCATCGCCGGCGATGTCGAGACGGGCGTGTTGGGGGGGCTGGTGGAGCGCGCCTTCGATTTTCCCGTGCCGTTGCGAGCGGTCGCGGCCGGCGTGCACGCGCTCGAACTCTTTCACGGCACCTCGCTGGCGTTCAAGGATTTTGGCGCGCGCTTCCTGGCGCAGTGCCTGCAGCGGTTCCGCGGCGAGGGGCCCATGACGATACTGACGGCGACCTCCGGGGACACCGGCGCCGCCGTCGCGCAGGCGTTTTATGGACAACAGGGGGTGCAGGTGGTCATCCTGTACCCGCGCGGTCGCGTCACCCCGCTGCAGGAAAAACTGTTCTGCACGCTGGGCGGCAACGTCCGCACCTATGCGGTCGAGGACGATTTCGACGCCTGTCAGGCCATGGTCAAGCAGGCCTTCCTCGATCGGCAGCTGGTCGAAGCGCTGGGGCTGAATTCGGCCAATTCCATCAATATCGCCCGCCTGCTGGCCCAGGTGTGCTATTACTTCGAGGCCGTCGCCTGCCTGCCGGCCGGCACCCGCCCGGTGTTCAGCGTCCCCAGCGGCAACTTTGGCAACGTCACCGCGGCCCTGATCGCCTGCGCCATCGGCTTGCCGGCCCGCCGCGTGATCGCCGCCACCAACGCCAACGACACCGTGCCACGATTCCTGGCCAGCGGCCGCTGGGACCCCCATGCGACGGTCGCGACCATGACCAGCGCCATGGACATCTCGCAGCCCAACAACTTCAGCCGCGTGCAGGCGCTCGAAGCCGACCACGGACTGCCGCTGTCGGAACTGTTGCGGGCGGTGGCGCTCAGCGACCAGCAAACCGCGGGCGCCATTCGGGCGCTGTACGCGCAGGGCTACCTGGCCGACCCGCACAGCGCGCTGGGCTGGAGCGCGCTCGAGGTCTGCAGGCAAGCCGAGGAGACCGGCGTATTCCTGTGCACTGCCCACCCGGCGAAGTTCCGGGAAGACCTCGAGGCGGTGCTGGGCATCGAGGTGCCGCTGCCGCCCGCGCTGCGGGCCGTTGCCGACCGGCCCCTGCTCTCAGAGGTCATTTCCAGTGAATTCTCGGCATTCAGGCCGCTGCTGATGGCGGCCGGGCAGGGGGTTGCCTGAAGGCTGGCGTGATGTGAGGCCTGAGCCGCCTGGCTCAGCCGCCGGAAAACCAGGCGGCAAATGCGAATATACCCACCATCAGGAAGGTGATGGCCAGCTTCGCGGCGGTGCCCAGGATCACGCCAATCCAGGCGCCGTAGCCGGCCCGCCCGGCTTGCTGCATGTCGCGGCCGGCGCTCAATTCAGCCGCCACCGCGCCGACGAACGGCCCGAGCAGAATGCCCGGCAGCCCGAAGAACATTCCCGCCACGGCGCCGAACGCCGCGCCCCAGAACGCCCTCTGGCTGGCGCCAAGACGCTTCGCGCCCAGCGCTGCGGCCAGAAAATCGATCAGCCAGGCGACGGCGGTCAGCAGTCCGAGGATGCCGATGGTGGTCCAGCCCACCTGTTCGAATCCGCCTGCCCAGGCCGCGATGAACAGGCCGGCAAACACCATGGGGGGGCCTGGCAATGCCGGCAGCACGGTGCCGGCCAGGCCACCGACGACCAGCAGCGCCGCCAATACCCACCAGATTGCGGTGATGTCCATGACATCACTAATGGGGGCGGGTGAGGCGTTTATAAACGGCCCGGCCCGGGGCGCAGGTCGCTTGATACGCGTCAACGACGCCAGCAGCCGGGTCCACTAACGTGTTCCAGGTACCGGAGGACGCAGCGTGAGCCTGAATGTCACAGACCGCGGTCGCTTGAACCGCTTCCTGGAGCACCTGGAGGAGTCGGCCCGCGTGGAGCTGGGCTACCCGGTCGCGTTCGATATCGACTACAAGCCCCTGGAGCCATTCCTCGGCTACAGTCTGAACAACGTCGGCGACCCGTTTGCGAGCGGCCACTATCGGCTGAATTCACATGCATTCGAGCGTGAAGTGCTGGAATTCTTTGCCGAGATGACGCAGGCGCCGGATGGCCAGTGGTGGGGTTACGTCACCAATGGCGGTACAGAAGGCAACCTGTACGGGATGTATCTGGCCCGCGAACTGTTCCCGGACGGCATCGTGTATTTTTCCCGCGACAGCCACTACAGCGTCAGCAAGAACCTGCACTTCCTGGGCATGCGCAACATCATGATCCGCTCGCAGCCCAATGGCGAGATGGATTACGAGGACCTGCGCGAGACCGTGCGCATCCGGCGCGACGCCACGCCGATCATCTTCGCCAACATCGGCACCACCATGAAAGAGGGCCGGGACGACATCGGTATCATCCAGGGGGTGCTCGACGAACTGGTCATGGACAAACGCTACATCCACAGCGATGCCGCCCTGTGCGGCGGTTACGCGGCGTTTCTGGAGCCTCGCCCGGCCTGGGATTTCGCCGATGGCGCCGACAGCATTTCGATATCCGGGCACAAGTTTTTCGCCTCCCCGATCCCCTGCGGCATCGTGCTGGCGAAACGCGGGCACGTGGACCGCATCAGCCACAGCGTGGCCTACATCGGCACCCGTGACACCACCATCTCCGGCTCCCGCAATGGATTCACGCCGATGGTGCTGTGGTACGCGATCCGCAGCCTCGGTGTGGACGGTCTGCGCCGCCGCCTGCACAATGCGATGGCGGTGGCCGACTACGCCGAGCGTGAATTCCGCGCCGCGGGCATCGAGGCGCATCGCAACCGGGCGGCGCTCACGGTGGTGTTTCCGCGGCCCGCGCAGGCGGTCTGTGAAAAATGGCAGCTGGCGGCCGCGGGGGACATCGCACACATCATCTGCATGCCGCATGTCACCCGTGCGCAAGTGGACGCACTGCTGCAGGATATTCTCTCGGAGCGGGGCCGGGCAGCCCCAGGGGACCCCAAATGAAAGTTCTGACCATCATCCAGGAAACGCGTCCGGGCCTGCTGGCCGAGATCACCTCGCTGCTTGAGCGCGAGCAGATCGACGTGCGCGACATCGATGGCGAGCAGGTGGGCGAGACCGCGGTCATCACGGTACGTGCTCTGCCCTACGAGCGCTGTCATGATGCACTGCGCGAAGCCGGGTTCAAGGTTTTCGCGCATGATCAGCTGCTGATCCGATTGGTGGACGAGCCGGGCGCGCTGGCGGAAATCTCCCGGCGCCTGGCCAACGCCGAGGTCGACATCCGCAGCATCCACATCGTGGGCGTCGAAGAGCAGGACTGCATCGTGGCGCTGGATACCGCCGATGACTTTCGCGCCCGCCAGCTGCTGCAGGACCTGCTGGTCTAGGCCGCGCCATCGGGGCCGGCTCGTGTGGCGCCCGCCCGCTTCACGCAATGCGCGTAATGCGGCCGGCTTGACCTAGATCAAGCGTTTCGCGGCCACCAACCCCACCTAAGGGTCGAAGGACGGAGATTCATGGTTCTCCGGCTTTCGCCTTTTCGATCGAAAAAGTGCCATGGAGGTGACATATGAACATCATGCGGTACAGGCCCTTAAAGGAATTCGAGGACCTCTTCGCGGGTTGGCCATGGCCCCGTTACGAGGGTGCCCTGGAGCCGATGACCCGTGCGGACTGGTCTCCGTCCGTCGACATCAGTGAGACCGACGAGGAATACCTGATCAAGGTCGAGATTCCCGAGGTGAAGAAGGAAGACCTTCACGTCCAGGTCGACAAGGGCATGCTGACCATCAGTGGTGAGCGTCGCCTGGAGAAGGAAGACAAGAAACGCCATCGTAGCGAGCGCTTCTACGGCCACTTCGAGCGCAGCTTCACATTGCCGGACAATGTCCGCGAGGACAAGATCGGCGCCGAGCAGAAGGATGGCATGCTGTACCTGCACCTTGGCAAATCCAAGGTGGAGGAGCCCAAGAGGCTGGAGATCCAGATCAAGTAGTTACTGATCCGACCGCTCACCGCTGGAGATCTCTGGCTTCAGTGAAGCAACGGGGCCGCCATCGCGGCCCCGTTCCTCTATTCCGCGCCGACCGCTTGGTGCCGACCCCTGGGCCGGTAACCGCCCCGTCAACGCTGCTGACGCCAGCGCGCAGTCCGGCCAATAGCTGTACCTACACGTATTATTCCGAAGTGGTTTCGAGCGTGCAGGCGTGCTCCAGTTGTCCCAGCTCTTCGATCAGGCGCCGGTAGGTTCCGCGCCCGAGCCTGGCGATCAGGCGCGCCTGCGCCTCCTGCCACCCGTCAACCGCTGCTGCCAGGATGCGGCGCCCTTCCGGCGACAGGCTGACCAGCTGGCTGCGCCGGTCCCGGCCACGACGCTTTACCAGCCAATGCCGTGCCTCCATGGGTTTCAGGTTGCGGGTCAGGGTGGTGCGCTCGGTCTCGAGTTGCGCGGCCAGTTCGCTGAGGGTTACCTCCTCCAGCGCGGCCAGCGCGTTCAGGATCGTGAACTGGGTGCTGCGCAGGCCAAGTTCCGCCAGGTGCCGGTCATAATGGTTGGTTACCAGGCGCGAGGCCCTGCGCACGGCGAATGCGAGGCATTCATTGGCGATTTCGAACGGGTCCTGATAAGCCATTTAGTGTATATACATTTAAATGGCATTGGGGTCAACGGACGGCTTTGCGGGTGGACGGCAATCTCGGCATGTGTGCTGGAGGGCCTGGCGGTCCGCGGGGTCAGGGTCGTGGCGTGACGCGGGCCCCGTCCGCAACCTCGTCGCCCGGGTAGATCACGACCCGGTCGCCGGCCTCGAGCCCGCCGAGGATCTCGGCGGCCAGGCCGCTGCGGGCCCCGACTTGCACCTCGGTGACGTGCGCACGGCGGCCCTCGAGGCGGAACACGGCCCAGGTCTCGCCGAGTCGGAACAGCGCGCTGGCGGGAGCCTGGAGCACGTCGTCCTGCTCCCAGAGGATGAATTCGGCTTCCACCCGGAAGCCGTCGCCCAGCGATTGCCAGGAGTCATAGGGCGTGGTGATATCGCAGATGACCAGCACCCGCTGTTCCTCCACGCCGAGGGCTGAGATCTTGGTGAAGCCGGTCGGCTCGACCCGCCGCACCACGCCCGTGAGCGGCTGGTCGCCGCCCCAGCGCAGAAACCGGACCGGCATTCCTTCGCGCACCCGCACCGCGTCCGGCGACAACAATTCCACTTCCACTTCCAGGGCGCTCGGATCGCCAATTTCGAGCAGCTGCTGACCCAGCACCACTGCGCCCTCGGACTCGTGTACCACCTTCAGCACCCGACCGTCCACCGGGGCATTAACGGTCACGGACAGGTGCTCGCCGTCGGCGGTCGGTTCGGCCGCGGCGTATTCCAGCGCGGCTCGAGCCGCTTCCAGTTCCCCCTTGGCCACCTCGACGTTGAATTCGGCCGAGCGCAAGCGGGCTGCGCCGCTGCGCCAATCGGCCTGGGCGGCGTCCAGGGCACCGCGGGAGAGCAGGCCCTGGTTGGCCACCCGGCGAACACGTTCGTATTCGTTGCGCGCCAACTCTGCCTCCGCCCGGGCAGCCTCGGCGGCCTCGGTGATGGCGTTCAGCGCGGCCTCGGCGGCATTGACGGCAGCGCGCGCTTCGGCCTCGCTGCGCGGGTCCAGCGTGCCGGAGCGCATGGGGTCGAGGTGCACCAGCGGCTGGCCGCCCACCACGCTATCCCCGACGTCCAGTTCCACCCGGCGCGCGTAACCCGCGATGGGAGCGGAAACCGCGTAGCGGTCGATGACGCGGGTGCGGCCTTCCTCGGTGACGGTCACCGACAGCGGGCCGTGGATGACCTCGCGCACATCGACGGCGGCGGGCTTGGGCAGCAAGCCCCAGGCGATGAGCCCCAGCAGCACAATGCCGCCTGCCAGCAGGGCGAATTTGCGTGGCGTTGGCATGGTCAACGCGCGCTCCGAACCGCGGTGGCTGCCACGTTATCGGCCCGTGGCGGCCGGCGCAAGCGCGGCGCGCGGGCGATCAGCCAGGGTTTTACATACGTCTGCATCGTCATTCTCGGGTCTTGAGGACTCCAATCAGATCAAGGTGGTTGAGGCGCTGGCGGACCACCACGGCCGACAGGCCCGCGGCGCCCAGCACGGTGGCCGCCGAGATGGCAAAGGTCTTGGCAGTGAGGACAACCGGGACCTTGAACAATTCCTGGGGCGCCTGGGCGGCCCACTGGTAGGAAAGCCAGATGCCCACCAGGAATCCCAGCGGAATGGCCAGCAAGACCAGCAGGGTCAGCTCCCCCAGCAGGATGCGACTGACCTCGGCGCGCGTGAAGCCCAGCACCCGCAGGCTGGCCAGTTCGCGCGAGCGCTCCGAGAGCGTGATGCGGGTGGCGTTATACACCACGCCCAGGGTGATCGCCGCGGCCATGGCGGCAATGAAGCCGACATAGGTGAGCATCACTTCCTCGAAGGTTTCGTTCCAGGAACGGATGGTGCCATGGTGTGAGCGCGTTCCGGCTACGCGCGGGCGCTCCTCGAGCAGTTCCAGCACCCGCGGCTGGTCCGGCGGCGGCACGGCCAGGAAGGCGCCAGTGATCACGTCGCCGTCGCCCAGCAAGCGGTTGAGCGCGTCGAGATCCATGTAGGCGGACATGCCTACCCATTGCGAAATCACGCCGGTCACCTTCACCCGGTGTTTGCCGCGGCGCCCGTCCAGCACCTGGACCGTGACCCCGTCCCCGGCAACGATGCCCATCACGTCCGCCAGCACATCCGAGACCACCAGCCCCTCCTGCGGCAATTCGACCGCACGCAGCCGCGCGTCGAGTACGCGATGGATCTCGGCGCCCGGCGCGAGGCCTTGCAGCGCGGTGCGGCGCATGCGGTTGCCCTTGTGCAGCTTGATGCCGACCGAGCGGAATGGTTCGGCGTGGCGCACACCGGGCAGGGCGGCCAGCTCGAACAGCGCGCGACGTTCGGTGTTCTCGATGAAGGTCACCGCCAGGTCCTCGCGCGCGGCACGGCCGAACTCCGCGTCGATGACGAAATCGAGCGAATCGGGAAAGAAGACGCCGGACACCATGATGCCGGTGGCGAAGGCGATTCCGAGCATGGTGAGCAGGGCACGCACCGGGCGGCGCTCGAGCTGGCGGAGGATCATGCGGGTGACCGGCGCCATCAGTTCCTGCAGGCCCAGGCGCTCGACGATGGTGGCGCGATAGTGCGCGGGCGGTTCCGGGCGCATCGCTTCCGCCGGGGGCAGCCGCACGCCCCTGGCCACCGCCATGGCGGTGCCGGCCAGCGCCGCCGCCGCGGTCACGGCGGTCGCGGTCAGCGCCATGTGTGGACGCACCTGGAACACCAGGTCCGGAATGCGGTAGTAATCCATGTACAGGCCCGCGAGGCCATGGCCCAGCCAGCCGCCGACCAACAGCCCGACCAGCGTGCCCGCCAGCACGATGAGCACGACCAGCCTGGCATAGTGCAGGCCCACCTCCAGGTTGGTGTAGCCGAAAGCCTTGAGCACCGCGATCTGCTCGCGCTGGGTGTCGATCAGGCGACTCACCACGATGTGCAGCAGAAACGCGGACACGCCCAGGAAGATGAGCGAGAACACTTGCCCCATGTGGGTGAGCTGCTTGAATTCCTCGCTGAGAAAGCGGTGCGACTGCTGATCCTCGCGTCCGTAGGCGCCCACCCCGCCCCAGCGGGCCAGCAACAGGTCGAGCTGCTCCAGCACCGCGGCCTCATTGGCCCCGGGCGACAGGGTCATGGCCAGGTCGTTGAAGGCACCATCGAGATCGAGCGCCCGGCCCAGCGGCTCCCGGTCCATCCAGCCGATGCCGTAACGCTTGAAGTCGGGGATCAGTTCGCCGGGGCCGACCTGGTAGATGAATTCCGGTGACAGGGCGATGCCCACGATCCGTGGCGCCACCTGTTTGCCGTACAGAATCATTTTCAGGCGGTCGCCCGGTGCCAGCCCATGCTGCTCTGCAAAGGCCTCGCCAATCACCATCTCGTCGGCACGATGGGGGGCCGGCATGCGTCCGGAGCGCAGATACAGGCGGTTCAGCCCGCCGCGTTCCCCGCTGCCTGGCAGGGACAGGATGTAGCCGCGCACCGGTTCGTCGAAGCCTTCCATTTGCAGGGTGACATCCGCGCTCACCCGCGTTTCGACGATGCCCATGCCGGGAATCTCGCGCACGCGTTCGGCGATGATCTCCGGGGCCCGCCGGAGGCGAACGAAAACCTGGGCAAAACCGTTGTCGGCATAGAATTTGGCCCGGCTGGCGCGCAGCGAATCCAGCGTCGACAGGGACATCATCACGGCACTGAGGCCGGCGGCGATCACCAGGGCGATGGCCGAGGCCTGCCCCCGCAGCCCCCAGAGGTCGCGCATCATCTTTCGGTCCAGGGTATTGATCATGGCGACGCCCCGGCCTCGATTACCAGCTGATCTCGCGGGGCGCTCGGCGCTCGGCGTTCACGTGCACCTCGGCCACGCGCCCGTCCCGAAGGCGGATGACCCGGTCGGCCATGTCGGCAATGCTCGCATTGTGGGTTATCAGGGCGGTGAAGGTTCCCAGCTCGCGGTTGACGCGCTCCAATGCCTCCAGCACCAGCACGCCGGTGGCCGAATCCAGCGCGCCGGTGGGCTCGTCGCACAGCAGCACCTCCGGCTGCTTGGCAATCGCCCGGGCGATGGCCACCCGTTGCTGCTCGCCGCCCGACAACTGGGCGGGAAAATGGTCCAGCCGCGGCTCCAGGCCCACCAGCTCAAGCGCCTGTTCGGGGGCCATCGGGCGGCGCGCAATATCGGTCACCAGTGCCACGTTCTCGCGCGCGGTGAGGCTGGGGATGAGGTTGTAGAACTGGAACACGAACCCGACATGGTCGCGCCGATAACGGGTCAGTTGCCGCTCACTGGCATGGGTCAGGTCGTGGTCGAGATAGTGGACGCTGCCGTCGGTGGCGGTATCCAGGCCACCCAGGATATTCAGCAGGGTCGATTTGCCGCTGCCCGAGGGCCCGAGCAGCACCGCCAGTTCGCCTTCGTGGAGGTCGAGGTCGACCCCCCGCAGCGCCTGCACCGTCACCTCGCCCATCGGGTAGAGCTTGGTCAGGCCGCGGATGCGGAAGACTGCCTTGTGCCGCCCTGCCATCACACAGTGGATTTTACGTGAGCGCCCGGGCGAACGATTGATCCAGGTCCCCGATGCGCAGCCCCACTGAGGAAGAGCTTTCAGCCGTCCCCGTCGGGCCGTACCCTGCCCCGTAGCACCTTGACCTGGCCCCGGCGGACTTTTTCTTCGACGCGTTTCCTGCGTGCCCGGGCGCTCGGCCGGGTGGGGACGCGTTCGGGCGGGCGGTACAGCGCCCGTCGCACGAGCGTGACCAGGCGTTCCAGGGCATCGGCGCGGTTGCGGCCCTGTTCCCGGAATCGCTGCGCCTTGATGGTAAGGACGCCCTCTGCGCTGATGCGGCGGTCCGGGAGCGTGCGCAACTGCTGTTTCACGCCTTCGGGCAGCGACGAGGCCCCGATGTCGAAGCGCAGCTGCACGGCGGATGACACCTTGTTGACGTGCTGGCCGCCGGGCCCGCTGGCCCGAATCGCGGTCAGCTCGACCTCTTCATCGGGGATGGTGAGTTGACGACTGATGCGGACCATGGCCCATTCTAAGCCGGGTCCGCCCCCCGGCGTTAGCGTCGGGCCCATCGTGTTGACGTATCATCCATTGCAAAATCGGATCTGAATACCAAAAAAGTGTCTTTTTTGCAGCTTTTTAAGCTAATTGGCCTATTTTGGCTATTTATTAGGCATCTGTATGGGGTAAATGACCCTATTATGGTCATTCCAAGCCCTCTGTTTCACTGAAACAGGTCCAATGTCGGCTGGAATGTTGACTTAAGGCGTGTTTTTTGGTCCCTGGTGTCGTCTATCCGCACGGGCGGGCCCCGCTTCGAGACACGGGCCCGCTAAAAAAACGGCCGGCGCGCTGTGACACGGGCCGGCCGTTTTCGTTGCGCCCGGGATGCAATCCGGGACAGTCCACGCCGGGACCGGATCATGACCCGAAGAATGAATCCTGCGGCTTGCGGTATTGAAGGGCTAAACCGGGATGATAGGTCACGCTACCGGAACCGGGCGGGTGGCGATTTTTTTGTATGTGTTGTGTTATGACCGGCCGGTCGGGTGAGTCGCAGCTCGCCGTCCCGGCTGGCAGATCACTATGCAGCATTCCCTCGCTATCATGAGCTGCCCTAAAGATAGGCGACGGCGGCGCGTTTTGCCACCCGTCGGGCCAAAAAATCATTTTTCTTCGTCGCCGGGGCTGCCGGGCGTTGCCTCGGGTCTGGCCGCGGTCGCCTGCTGGCGGTCTGCCAGCGCCCGGCACTGCTCGCGGCAGCTGCGCAAAACGGCCGCGATGTCCGGCGTCGCGTAGTGGATGCGGTCCATGCGCTCGCGTGCCGCAGACCGCAGTCGGGCCGGGTCAGGGTGGGCGGCGGCGGCCTCCGCCACGAAGCGCTCGGCGCGCGCGCATTCCTCGGTGTCGTAGGCGTACACTCGCCCCGCGTTGAGGGGATTGCGGTAGGCGCTGCGGCAGAACATGACACGACCCCATGATTCCACGATTTCCGGCGCCTCCATGGCCGGTCCCTCGCCCGCTCTCGCGGGGCCGAGGGGGGCCAGCATCAGGACCAGCAATAGCGGACCTCGGCGCATCGATTCGTTCTCCTGATGGGTGCCGCCGGCATTATACGCGGACCGTGGCGCGCTTCCATTTGGGTCCATAAGCGGTNNGAATTTTTCACCGGGAGAATGGCCGACCGCCACCAACGCTGCGATGAGCCAACGATCACCCCAGGCGCAGGGACTGTACCGCCCCCAGGATGTCCGCGAGAGCTGTGGCTTCGGCCTCATCGCGCACATGCAAGGGGCCGCCAGCCATGAACTGGTGAGCACCGCGTGCTTGGCGCTGGCGCGGATGACGCATCGCGGCGCGGTGGCCGCCGATGGGAAAACCGGTGATGGCTGCGGCGTGCTGATGGCCTTCCCGAAGCAGTTCCTGCGGTCGCTGGCGCAGGAACAGGGCTTGTGGCTGAACGAAACCTTCGCGGTGGGCATGGTGTTCCTGGGCCAGGACCCGGACGTCGCGCAGCGCTCGCGGGAAATCCTCGAGAAGCACATCCGCAACGAATCGCTCGGGGTGGCCGGCTGGCGCCCGGTGCCGGTCGATCCGGAGTTCCTGGGCGAGACCGCGGCGGCGTCTCGCCCGCGCATCGAGCAGGTGTTCGTCAACGGACCGTTCGGGTGGACCACGCACGACCTCGAACGCCGCCTGTTCGTGGCGCGCCGCCTGGCCTCGGCGGAAAACATGCGGCTGGCGGAACCGGACCCTTCGTTCCACGTCGCCACCCTCTCGAACATGGTGACCGTCTACAAGGGGCTGGTGATGCCCGCCAACCTGCCGCGATTTTTCCTGGACCTGCAGGATCCGCGGCTGGCCAGCCACATCTGCCTGTTTCATCAACGGTTCTCCACCAATACGTTGCCAGACTGGAAATACGCGCAGCCGTTCCGGTTCCTGGCGCACAACGGCGAGATCAACACCATTGCGGGCAACCGCTCGTGGTCCGAGGCGCGCACGCCCAAGTTCGCCACCCCGCTGCTGCCGGACCTGCAGAAAATCCGCCCCCTGGTGAACCAGACGGGTTCCGATTCGTCCTCGCTGGACAAGATGCTGGAGCTGTTCCTGGCGGGGGGTATGGACGTGTTCCGGGCCATGCGCATCCTCATCCCGCCCGCCTGGCAGGCGCAGGCGGACATGGATCCCGAACTGCGGGCATTTTATGAATTCAACTCGATGCACGTGGAGCCCTGGGACGGGCCGGCCGGCATCGTGATGACCAACGGTACCGTGGCGGCCTGCAACCTGGACCGTAACGGCCTGCGGCCCGCCCGCTACGTGATCACCAACAACGGCTGGCTCACGCTGGCCTCCGAGGTGGGCGTGTGGGATTACCGTGAGCAGGATGTGGTCGAGAAGGGGCGTGTCGGGCCAGGCGAGATGTTCGCGGTCGACACCGGCACCGGCAAGCTGTGGCGCTCCAAGGAGATCGACGACAACCTCAAGGCCCGCCAGCCCTACGCGGACTGGCTGGCCGAGAACATCATCCGGATCTACAACAACGACGAGCAGGAAGCGGCCGCCGCGGCCAAGTACATGCAGGACGCCAGCCAGGACCTGCCGATCTTCCAGAAGTTGTTCGGGGTCAGCAACGAGGAGCGTGAGCAGGTGATCCGGGTGATGGCCGAAGACTCGGTCGAGGCCACCGGCTCCATGGGCGATGACACGCCGCTGGCGGTCATGTCGCGCCGGCCGCGGTCGCTGTACGACTATTTCCGCCAGCAATTCGCGCAGGTCACCAACCCGCCGATCGACCCGCTGCGGGAACAGTCTTCGATGTCGCTGGAGACGCTGATCGGTCGCGAGCACAACATATTCACCGAGACCACGACCCACGCGCACCGGGTGCTGCTGCCCTGGCCGGTACTGAACATCGTCAAGTACCGGCGCCTGTTGGAACTCGACCAGCGCTTTTACCGCCACCAGGTGTTCAGCCTGAACTACCCGCTCGGCGGCAAGCTCGAGAGCGCGCTGCGAACACTCACCGACGACATCGCGCGGGCGGTCGCCGAGGGCGTGGTGGTGGTGGTCATGACGGACCGCGACATCGGGCCCGACCGCCTGCCGATTCACGCCGCGCTGGCGGTCGGTGCGGTGCACCAGCGCCTCATCCGGGAGGGGACGCGCTGCGACTGCAATATCATCGTGGAGACCGGCTCGGCGCGCGATTCGCACCATTTCGCGGTGCTGTTCGGCCTCGGCGCCACCGCGGTTTACCCCTACCTGGCGTTTCAGGTCATCAACGACCTGCACGCGCGCGGCGCGCTGCCGGGGGAGCTGCTGCAGCACCGGAAATTCTATCGCCGCGGGGTGCGCAAGGGCCTTTTGAAGATCCTGTCCAAGATGGGCATCTCCTGCGTCACCAGCTACCGCGGTGCGCAGCTGTTCGAAACCGTCGGCCTGGCCCGCGAGGTGACGGACCTGTGCTGCCCGGGCGCTGCCGGGATGATCGATGGGGCCGGCTTTGACGAGCTCGAAGCCGACCAGCGCGAACTGCATCGCTCGGCCTGGCGGCACGGCGAGCCGATCAACCAGGGCGGGCTGCTCAAGTTCACCCATGGTGGCGAATACCACGCCTACAATCCGGACGTGGTCACCTCGCTGCAGGCGGCGGTGCACAGCGGGCGGGTGTCCGATTACCGGGAATTCGCCGAGCGGGTGAACAAGCGCGCGCCGGCGGCGCTGCGCGACCTGCTCAGCCTGCGAGCGGCGGCGGAGCCGCTGGACGTCCGTCGCGTGGAACCTGCGGAGGCCATCTTCCCGCGCTTCGATACCGCGGCCATGTCCATCGGCGCGCTGTCGCCGGAGGCGCACGAGGCCCTGGCGGTCGCCATGAACCGCCTGGGCGGCCACTCCAATTCGGGCGAAGGTGGCGAGGATCCGGACCGTTTCGGCACCGAGCGCAATTCCAGGATCAAGCAGGTGGCCTCGGCCCGCTTCGGGGTCACTGCTCACTACCTGGTCAATGCCGATATCCTGCAGATCAAGATCGCGCAGGGCGCCAAGCCGGGCGAGGGTGGGCAATTGCCGGGCAAGAAGGTCTCCGCGCACATCGCCGCCCTGCGCCACTCGGTGCCGGGCGTGACCCTGATCTCCCCGCCGCCGCACCACGATATCTATTCCATCGAGGACCTGGCCCAACTGATCTTCGACCTGAAGCAGGTCAATCCACAGGCCCTGGTCTCCGTGAAGCTGGTCGCCCAGCGCGGCGTCGGAACCATCGCCGCGGGGGTGGCCAAGGCCTATGCCGATTGCATCACGATCGCCGGCCACGACGGCGGCACCGGCGCCAGCCCCCTGACCAGCGTGAAGTATGCGGGCTCGCCCTGGGAGAGCGGTCTGCCCGAGGCGCACCATGCGCTGGTGGAAAACGGGCTGCGCGAGCGGGTGCGCCTGCAGGTGGATGGCGGCCTGAAAACCGGGCTCGACGTGGTCAAGGGCGCGCTCCTGGGGGCCGACAGCTTCGGTTTCGGGACCGGCCCGATGATTGCGCTGGGCTGCAAGTACCTGCGCATTTGTCACCTCAATAATTGCGCCACCGGGGTCGCGACCCAGGACGAGCAGTTGCGGCGGGAACACTTCGAGGGCCTGCCGGAGCGGGTCATGGCCTATTTCCGTTTCGTGGCCGAGGAAATCCGCGAGTACCTCGCGCTGCTCGGCTTCGAGCGTCTGGAGGACATCATCGGCCGCAGCGACCTGCTGGAACGCATCGGGCCGCAGGACAATCCCTCCCTAACGCCGCGGCAGCGGCGCATTGATCTCGGCCCGGTGCTGGCCAGTGCGGGAATTGGCGGGGCGCGCGGCGCGGGCTATGCCGGACTGCGCAACCGGCCGCATGACGAGGGCCGGCTGAACCGCGAGATCCTGGAGGCGTTCGCGGAGCCGCTGCGGTCAGGCCATGGCGCCGCGCACCACTTCGAGATCCGCAACTACGACCGCTCGGTGGGTGCCGCGCTGGCCGGCGAGATCGCCCGGGTGCATGGCCGTGGCGGGCTGCCGGGCGACCCGTTCGTGCTTCGCTTTACCGGCTCGGCGGGGCAGAGTTTCGGCGTCTGGAATACCGCGGGCATGCACCTGCACCTGCACGGCGATGCCAACGACTATGTTGGCAAGGGCATGGGAGGTGGCCGGATTGCCATCGCACCGCACCCGGAAGCGGGGATCGTCGCCAAGCGCAGCGTGATTTGCGGCAACACCTGTCTGTACGGCGCCACCGGCGGCGAGTTCTACGCCGCGGGCCGCGCCGGCGAGCGCTTTGCGGTGCGCAATTCGGGCGCCACCGCGGTGGTCGAGGGCGTCGGGTACCACGGTTGCGAGTACATGACCGGCGGCACCGTGCTGGTGCTGGGCCGCACCGGTTCCAACTTCGCGGCCGGTATGACGGGTGGACGAGCATTCGTGCTCGACCTCGAGCAGACCTTCAAGCAGCGCTGCAATAGGGACAGCGTGGAGATCCGGGACCTGGACACCGCCCGCGACAGCCGTGATGCGGAACTGGTCCGCGCCTTGCTGCGGCGCCATATTGAGGCCACCGGCAGCCAGTGGGCTGGCAAGTTGCTGGACGAGTTCGAGCACTTCGGATTCCACTTCCGGGTGGTGGAGCCCCGGCGCGAGGCCGGCGCCGCACCGGCCGCCCGGGTGCCGATCACGCTGGTGCGTTGACGATGCAGAAACTCACCATCCGGCAACGTTTCGAGTTCGTGGATCGCGCCCGTAGCGAACCGCACAAGCACGACCTCCAGGCGCGCCGCCACGAGTTCCGTGAGATTTACGACCCGTACCGCCCGCAGGAGGCCGCCGGCCAGGCGGAACGCTGCATCGCTTGCGGCAATCCCTATTGCCAGTGGAAGTGCCCGGTGTACAACTACATTCCGGACTGGCTCAAGCTGGCGGCGGAGGGCCGCATCGTGGAAGCCGCCGAGCTGGCACACCAAACCAACAGCCTGCCCGAAATCTGCGGGCGGATCTGTCCGCAGGACCGGCTCTGCGAGGGCGCTTGCACCCTGAATACGGGCTACGGTGCGGTGACCATTGGAGCCATAGAGCGTCACATCACGGATACCGCATTCGCGCAGGGCTGGCGCCCCGACCTGTCGCACGTGCGCGACAGCGGCAAACGGGTGGCGGTCATCGGCGCCGGGCCGGCCGGGCTGGCCTGCGCCGACATCCTGGTGCGCAACGGCGTGCAGGCCATCGTCTACGACCGCCATCCGGAGATTGGCGGGCTGCTGTCATTCGGTATCCCGGAGTTCAAGCTGGAACACGCCGTGATCAGGACGCGCCGCGCCATCCTGGAGGGCATGGGCATCCGCTTCGTGCTGGGCGCGACCATCGGTGAGGACATCTCTTTCGACGAGGTGCTGGCCAACCACGACGCGGTGTTCCTGGCGCTCGGCACCTACCGCGCCATTGATGGCGGGCTGCCGGGGCGCGATGCGCCGGGCGTCTATGCCGCCCTCGATTACCTGATCGGCAACACCCGCCACCTGTTGCAGATGCCGCCCGGGGACTACCCGTGGATCGATCTCGCCGGCCAGCGGGTGGTGGTGCTGGGCGGTGGCGACACCGCCATGGATTGCGTGCGCACCGCAGTCCGGCAGGGTGCCCGCGAGGTGCAGTGCCTGTATCGCCGCGACCGTGAGAACATGCCGGGCTCCCAGCGCGAGGTGGAGCACGCCACCGAGGAAGGCGTGCGGTTCCGTTACAACATGCAGCCACTGGCCATCGAAACCCTCGAGGCAGGCCAGCGCGCCACCGGCGTGCGGGTGGTCGAAACGCGGCTCGGGGCCCCCGACGCCTCCGGTCGCAGGCGCCCGCAGCCGGTACCGGGAAGCGAGCAGTGCCTCGACGCCGACGCGGTCATCATCGCGTTCGGCTTCAATGCCTCGCCGCCAGACTGGCTGGAGGAATTCGGCGTTGCGATCGACGAGCAGGGGTTGGTGGTCGCCCGGGCAGACAGCGAGATGGCGTTCCAGACCACCAACCGGCGCATTTTCGCCGCCGGGGACATGGTGCGCGGGGCCGACCTCGTGGTGACGGCCATTGCCGATGCCCGCCAGGCGGCCGCCGGTATCATTCATTTCCTCGGCGTGTGACGGGCCCGCAGGGCCGCACCCCATACTTATTTCACATCAGCGCGGCCGGAGATTCTGATAGAATCCGCGCACTTTTCGGGCCGTCGCCGCGGCGACGGCGGTAACGAGGCGTGAGGTCGAGCGATCGGCCCGCGCCAATCCCATTTAAAACCTGGAAGGATTCATGACCGATTCAATGCTGAGATTCATACACCGCGCCCTGTTGGGTTGCCTGCTGGCGCTGCCCCTGGCGCTCGGCGCGGACGAGCACGGCGAGAATGGCGAGAGTGGCGAGGGCGAGCCCGAAGGCAAGCAGCAGGAGGCCCCCAAGACCATTGCGCAGTTGACCGAGAACGCCGACCGCCACGAAGGATTGTTCACGCTGTTCCGCGATCGCAAGACCGGAGAAACCAGCATGCTGGTGCGGGCCGATCAACTCGGGCGCGAGCACATTTACTGGGTGCAGGTTTCCAATGGCCTGGTCGATGCCGGCTTCATCTTCCGGGGCGCTTACGGGCCGACCGGCGTCTTCACCATCGAGCGGCGTTTCGACAAGCTCGAGATCGTGCAGCGGAACACCGCCTTCTACTTCGATCCGGAAAGCCCCCTGGCGCGCGCATCCGAGGCCAACATCTCCGATGCCGTGCTGGCGGTCGAGAAGATTCTGGCCGAGGATGAGGCGAGCGGCGACCTGCTGATCAAGGCCGACGGCATCTTCGCCAGCGAGGCGCTGATCCAGATAAGGCCGACGCCGAACCCGGATGCCGACCCGAAAACCACCTTCGCGCTGGGCAAGCTGGACAATGCCAAGACCAAGGTCCTGAACCTGCGGAGCTACCCGCAGAACACGGATGTCGAGGTGGAGTACGTCTACCACAACCCCGAGCCCAAGGTGTATGGCAGCGCGGCGGTCACCGATGCCCGCAACGTTTCACTGCGGGTGGTGCACAGCTTCATCGAGATGCCCGACAACGACTACCGTCCGCGGCTCGCCGATCCACGCATCGGGTTTTTCGATTTCCAGGTCACCGACCTCACCTCGCATGAGGCCACCCCTTACCGCGACGTGATCCGGCGTTGGCACCTGGTCAAGAAGGACCCCGGAGCGGAATTGTCGGAGCCGGTCGAGCCGATCACCTGGTGGATCGAGAACACCACGCCGCTGGAATGGCGCGACCTGATCCGCGATGCCGCGCTGGAGTGGAACAAGGCCTTCGAGAGCGCGGGCTTCAAGAACGCGATGGTGGTCAAGGTGCAGCCGGACGATGCGGACTGGGACGCCGGTGACATACGCTACAACGTGCTGCGCTGGACGTCCTCGCCGAACCCGCCGTTCGGTGGTTACGGGCCGCACTTCGCGAACCCCCGCACCGGGCAGGTGCTCGGCGCGGACGTGATGCTCGAGTATGCGTTCATGAGCCGCTTTTCGCGCGCGCGCAACCTGATCCAGGAGGATCCGGCCCTGGCCGCGCCCGCGTCCAACCCCAATTTCGCCCCCGCCTTCTGTTCGCTGGGCCACGCCATCCAGACCAATACCGCCTTCGCCCGGACCGCCGCCGCGGCCGCCGGCTACGGCGCGGAACTGGAGGAGCAGTTGGTGCACGACACCATGCACTACCTGATCCTGCACGAGATCGGGCACACCCTGGGCATGAATCACAACATGAAGGCCACCCACCTGCTGACCCCCGAGGAGGCGTTCGACCCGGAGGCGGTGGCACGCCAGGGGCTGGCGGGTTCGGTCATGGATTACCCGGCGGTGAACTTCGCGCCCTCGCCGGAGCAGCAGACCCTGTTCTACCAGACCGAGCCGGGTTCATACGATCACTGGTTCATCGAGTACGGCTACTCGACCGCGCTGGACGATGCGCAGGCCGAGGCGGAGCGCCTGGAGGCGATCCTGGCGCGTTCGACCGAGCCGCAACTGGTATTCGGCAACGACGCTGACGACATGCGCTCACCCGGCAAGGCCATCGACCCGCGGGTGAACATTTATGACATGTCCTCGAACCCGGTGGCCTATGCCTCGGGCCAGATGGCCCTGATGCAGGACACGCTCAATCGCATGGCGGAGTGGACCCCGGAAGCAGGCAAGTCCTACGAGGAGACCTGGGAGGGAGTTGGCGTCATGCTCAACCTGTGGAGCCGCAGTGCGCAGGTGGTATCGCGGTACATCGGCGGAGTGTACGTCGACCGCGCCATGGTCGGTCAGGACGGCGCTGCGGAGCCGTTCCAGCCCGTGGCCGAGGACGACCAGCGCGAGGCCATGAAAGTGCTGGCGGAGCAGGTATTCGCGCCCGGCGCGTTCCGGTTCCCCGACCAGCTGCTGCGCCGCACCGCCAGGGAGCGCCGCGGCTTCGATCACTCCGAGGCCACCGAGGACCCGAAGGTGCACGACGCCGTGCTGGCCATCCAGAAAGGCGTGCTCGACCATCTGCTGCACCCCGTGGTGCTCAAGCGCATCTCGGATAGCGAGCTGTACGGTAACGGCTACGAACTGGCCGCGGTGATCAACGACCTCACCGATGCGATCTTCGCAGCTGACGCCCGCGGTAACGTCAACGGCTTCCGCCAGCAGTTGCAGCTGGAGTACGTTACCCGCCTGGCTGCGATGGTCAACGGGGAGGCCCGGAAGAATTACCACTACCCGGCGCAATCGATGGCCCTGTACAGCCTCAACTCGATTCAGGATCTGCTGGCGCGCAAGCGCAACGTGAATGCGGCCACCGCGGCCCACACGCAGCACCTGCAGCTGGCCATCGAGCGGGCGCTGAGCACGGAGGCCTGAGCGCTTCGCCGGCTGGCCGGCGCGCACCCAATGCAACTGGCCGGAGCCTCGCTCCGGCCTTTTTTTGGTCTCGCCTCGCCCTTGCGGCCGCGTGCCGGCTAATACCAGCGCCCGGTGCTGGTGCCCACCCGCACGTAACCGCTGCTGCCGACCGGGGCGCCGACACTCATGCCCACCCCGACGTTGGCCGAGCAGCCACTGAGCAACAGGCCACTCGCCGCCAGGGCCGTGAACAGCAGGATCCTGATCGCCTTGCCCATCGCCTCAGCCTCGCATGCCCGGGATCATCTGATGCAGAACCAGCAGGGCGCCGCCGGGGTCGGCCACCAGCGTCATGGTGCCCTCGCGCAACTCGGGTGCCGGCGCCAGCAGCACGGTGCCGCCCAGCGCCTCCACCCGGGCGGCGGCGGCGGCCGGGTCCGATACCGCGAAGTAGGTCAGCCACGCCGGCTGGATGCCGTCCAGCGGGTTTTCCAGCACGCCGGCACGCGGGGTCTGCCCGGCCTCCAGCACGTAGTATTCGCCGCCGCGCCGGGCAAGCCGCCGCACATCGTAGCCGGCCAGGGCGCCGTAGAAGTCCGCGGCCTCCGCTTCGTCCACGGCCAGCAGTTCGTTCCACACGATCTGTCCCGGCGCCTCCGGCGCGCTGTCGTCGGGGTCGCCGCGGTCGCTGCGCAGCAGGCCCACCACGGCACCCTGCGGGTCGCTGATCACCGCCGCGCGCCCCACCTGGCCCACCTGGCGGGCCGGCCGCAGTACCTCGCCGCCAAAATCGCCGTTGGTGGCCACGGCCCGGTCCACGTCTGCCACCGACAGGTAAGCCAGCCAGCGCGAGTACTCGGTGCCGTCGCCCGGGTCGGGCAGGTACAGTATGCCCCCGAGGTAACGGCCGTTGGCCCGGATCAGTGTGTATTCGCCGCCACCCGGGCGCTGGCTGTCCTCGAACGACCACCCGAACAGCCCGCCATAGAAGCGGCGCGAGCCCTCGATGTCGTCGGTGATCAGGTCGTGCCACACGAATTTGCCGATCAGCGGTTCGGGCGACAGCGACAGCGCCGGCGCGGGGGCCTCATGGGTGACGGTGCAGGCCGCCAGGCCGGCGGTCAGCACCGCCGCGGCCAGCCCCCCTTGGAGGGTCGATCGGATCTGCATGGCGGGGTCCCATGGTGGTGAGTTGGCCCATGATTGCAATCGCGCACGGCGCTTGCAAGCGATCCGCGCTATGGGCTCCCCGCGGCCGGCGGTGGACATTTGCCACGGCGCGCGGTGAAATGTGCGACATCCCAACGGAACCAATGGAGCGTTGTCATGAACCGCACGCAAGCGAAGCGGAGGTGGCTGCTGGCAGCCGCCTTGTCCACGCTGGCCGCCTGTCGGCCCGCGGCAGAGGTACCGGCCGAACCCGAGACCGAGACCCCGGTGCCCGCGCCGCCGGTAGTTGAGGTCATCGCCTACGATTTCGGCTTCGAGTCACCGGATGCGATCGCCGGAGGATGGGTGACGCTGCGCATGGTCAATGCCGGTGCCCAGGAGCATTTTCTGTCGGTCTACCGGCTGCCGGACGGCGTGAGCTGGGGCCGGTTCATGGACGAGGCCATCGGGGTGTTCGGGGCCGTGTGGAACGCTTATGCGGCCGGTGAGGCCAGCCGTGCGGAGACCTGGGAAGCGCTGTTCACCGAGCTGCCGGAGTGGTGGTTCAGCGAACTCGACTTCGCGGGCGGCCCGGCACTCACCGAACCTGGCGAGACGGCCGAAACGACCGTGTATCTGCCCCCGGGCACCTACAACCTGGAGTGCTATGTCAAGACGCCTGAGGGCACCTGGCACACGGAGCTCGGCATGATGCGCGAGTTGACCGTAACCGGGCCCACGGCCGGGGCGCAGCCACCGGCCGCCGATGTCACCCTCACGCTCAGCAATTACGCCATCGGGGTGGCGGGTGAACTCCGCGCCGGCACGCACACCATCGCCGTGCACTCGGCCGAGACGCCGGAGGGCTTTGCCCGGCACGACCTGAACCTGTTCCGCCTTGGCGAGGGTGAGACCGTGGAGGCGATCGTGGCGTGGATGGACTGGATGGACTTCGCGCAATTCCGCGCACCGGCGCCGGCCTACTCGCTGGGCGGCATGGAGCAGCAGTCGGCCGGCCGCACCGGCTACCTCACGGTCACCCTGGAACCGGGCCATTACGCCTGGGTTTCCGAGGAATACGGCGCCCGCGGCATGGTGCACGAGTTCACCATCGAGTAGGCGCCTGTCCGGGATGACGGATCGCCCGGCAGCTCGGCGCGGCAGCCCACGGCAGCCAGGGTGATCCACTACCTGGCCTATGGCTCCAACCTGCACCCGCGGCGCCTGGCCGAGCGGGCCGCATCCGCGCGGCTGGTCGCCACCATGGAATTGCCCGGTTACCGCCTGGTGTTCGCCAAGCGCGGCCAGGACGGTTCCGCTAAGTGCACGCTGGCGCAGGCCGCCGGCCACCACGCGCACGTCGCCGTCTACCGCATGGCGGCGCGCGAGCTGCCGGGCCTGGACGCAGCCGAGGGCCTGGGCGCCGGTTACGAGCATGGGGAAATCGCGGTCCGGCTGCAGGGCGTGACGATTCGCTCGCTCACCTACCTGGCCATGGCCAGCCACTACGACGAGCGCCTGCGGCCCTTCCACTGGTACAAGGCCCTGGTGCTGTGCGGCGCCCGCTATCACGGCTTCCCGCCCGCCTACCTCGAGGCCCTGGCGGGCGTGCCCTCCATCGACGACCCCGACGCGCACCGCGCTGACCGGCACGGGGCGCTGCTCGGACGGTTGGTGCGCTGGCCCCACCCGGGATGAGCCGCTCGCGGCCGCCCCGCCCCGCTCTGTTATATTGAGGCCGTTCGGAGGAGAGTCATCCATGCGGAAGTTCATCTGGGTCTTCATCTGGGCCGGTATCGCCCTCGCCGTCTTTGCGGTGATCTACATGTTCTATCCCTCCGCGGCGCCGGCGCCGCCCGCGGCCGGGGAGACGCCCGCGCCGCCCGCCATGGGCGCGGTCGACGACGCGCGCATCATCGCCGCCGACTCGGAGCCCGGCAACTGGCTGGCGCACGGCCGCGACTACCGGGGCCACCGCTTCTCGCCGCTCACGCAGGTGAACCGCGAGAACGTCGGTGAACTCGGGCTCGCCTGGTATCGCGACATGAACACCAACCGTACCCAGGAATCGACGCCGCTGGTGGTTGACGGGGTGATGTACATCACCACCTCCTGGAGCCGGGTGTTCGCCATCGAGGTGCAGAGCGGGGAGGTGCTGTGGAGCTTTGATCCCCAGGTGTCGGGAGAGTATGCGCGCAAGACCTGCTGCGACGTGATCAACCGCGGGGTGGCGGTGTACCGCGGCAGGGTCTACCTGGGCGCGCTCGACGGTCGCCTGCACGCGCTGGATGCGGCCACCGGCGCGAAGGTGTGGGAGGTGGATACCGTCACCGACCGTTCACGCGCCTATTCCATCACCGGCGCGCCGCTGGCGGCGGCCGGCAAGATCTACATCGGCAACAGCGGTTCGGAGCTTGGCACGCGCGGCTACGCGTCCGCCTACGATGCCGAGACCGGCGCGCTGGTATGGCGCTTCTTCACCGTGCCGGGCAACCCGGCGGAGCCTTTCGAGCACCCCGAGATGGAACTGGCCGCCCGCACCTGGACCGGCGAGTGGTGGGACGTGGGCGGTGGCGGCAACGTCTGGCACTCGATCGTCTACGACCCCGATTTCCACCAGGTGTATCTCGGCACCGGCAACGGCGCACCCTGGGCGCGCGCCATCCGCTCGCCCGGCGGCGGCGACAACCTGTTCCTGGCCTCCATCGTGGCGGTGGACGCCGACAGCGGGCGCATGAAGTGGTATTACCAGACCGTGCCGGCGGAAAACTGGGATTACACCGCCACCCAGGACATGGCGCTGGCCGACATGGAAGTGGACGGGCAGATGCGCAAGGTGCTGCTGCAGGCCCCCAAGAACGGCTTTTTCTACGTCATCGACCGCGCCGACGGCAGCCTGCTGCGTGCCCACCCCTTCGCCGCGGTGACCTGGGCCACGCACGTGGACCTGGCCACCGGCCGCCCGGTGGAAAACCCGGACCTCGCCTACCTCGAGCAGGCGCGCTGGGTGCTGCCCGGGCCGCTCGGCGCCCACAACTGGCAGGCCATGAGCGTGGACGTCGCGGCCGGGCTGGTCTACCTGCCCGTGCAGCAGGCCGCGTTCATTTACAGCATGGACCGGGAGTGGCAGGACACCGGCGGCTTCCAGCGGCGCTACGGAATGTGGAACCTCGGCGTCGAACTCGGCGAACTGGCCCGCCGCATCATCGACAACATCGATGAGCAGCCGGAGGAAAAGGGGTTCCTGAAGGCCTTCGACCCGCTGACCGGCGACGAGCGGTGGGCGGTGGAGTTGCCGCACTTCTGGAACGGCGGGGTGCTCGGCACCGCCGGCGGGCTGGTGTTCCAGGGCGACGCCACCGGGCATTTCACCGCCTATGACAAGGACAGCGGCGAGCAACTCTGGCGGTTCAACGCCTACAGCTCGATCCTGGCCTCGCCCGTGTCCTTCATGCACGACGGCGTGCAATACGTGTCCATCATCACCGGTTCGGGCGGCGGCAACCTGTTCGGCGGCGAGGGCCCGGGCCCGGAGGTATGGGCCTCGGCCAGGTACGGCAACGCCGCCCGGTTGCTGGTCTTCAGCCTGGGGGGCGACGAGACGCTGCCGCCGCCGAACCTGGCGGACCGCAGCATTCCGGCCCAGCACCTGGCGAACCTCGACGAGGCGGTGGTGGCGCGGGGCGAGCGGCTCTACAACAACCACTGCGGCTTCTGCCATGGCTTCCTGGTCCGCTCCGGCGGCGCCATCCCCGACCTGCGCCGCATGGGCGAGGCCACCCACGCCGCCTTCGGGCGCATCGTGCTGGAGGGGCTGTACGCCTCCAACGGCATGGCCGCCTTCGCCGACGTACTGG
>JABAOH010005127.1_pt1 | contig 60519 bp, 55 predicted proteins | sample 7062181 | NCBI WGS metagenome assembly JABAOH01 (sample SAMN14538630, study PRJNA623070) | marine sediment metagenome | biome: marine biome [ENVO:00000428]; feature: marine pelagic biome [ENVO:01000023]; material: deep marine sediment [ENVO:00002113]; isolation source: pool of 5 deep marine... | reverse complement strand
TGGCCAATCATAATTTATAAGTGTCTCCATGACGTCTTCAGTGACGCCAAGAATTTCTTTTTTGTTTTCTTTACCATACGTGTCTAAAAAATGTTTCACCAGAAGTGGAATATCCTCTTTTCTTTCTTTTAGCAGAGGCAGCTCTATTTTGATGACGTTCAAGCGGTAAAAGAGGTCTTCCCGAAACTTTTTTTCACTGATCAGTTCCTCCAAATCTGCGTTAGTAGCTGCAATGACTCTAACATCAACCCTGATTGTCTTTGTCCCACCCAATCTCATGAATTCTCTATCCTGCATAACTCGCAGCAATTTCGATTGAGTTTCCATATTAAGAGAAGATATTTCATCAAAGAATATTGTTCCTTTCTCAGCCGCTTCAAACAGACCTTTTTTGCTGCTCACAGCTCCAGTAAAGGCCCCCTTAACGTGGCCAAAAAGATGGCTTTCTAACAGGTCTGGGGGAAGAGAGCCGCTGTTTACGACTACGAAAGGGAAATTTTTGCGGTCGCTGTTTTGATGAATGGCTCTCGCAACCAGCTCTTTACCAGTTCCGCTGTCACCTTGAAGCAAAATTGTGCTTCGGGTAGGGGCAGAAGCCTTGACTGTTTCGAATACATCTTGCATGACTTCGCTTTTTCCGATGATTTTTTCAAAACTGAACTTTCTTTGGAGTTCATCTTTTAACCTTATGTTTTCTTCTTGCAGCTTTCTATGCTCTATTGCTCTTTTTACAGTAAGTAGCAATTCGTCATGTTTGAAGGGCTTCTGAATATAGTCATATGCTCCGATTTTCATAGCAGAGATAGCTGATTCCACTGAGGCGAAGGCTGTAATTATGATGATTACAGCGTTTGGATCGATTTTTTTCAGCTTATTGAGCACCTCTATTCCGTCCATTCCTGGTAGGAGCAAATCCAAAAGGACGAGTTCAAAAGACTGGGAAGAGTGTTTATCAAGAGCTTCTTCCCCACTTGTAGAATCTTCCACCTCATAGCCTTCTGAGGTTAAGAGATCGCCCAATACTTCATGGATGATGGGTTCGTCGTCGATGATATGAATCATTCCTTTTTGCGTTATTTTTTCTTTTTGCGTTATTTTTCGTTTTTGCGTTATTTTTTCTTTTTGTGTCATTTTTTTAATTTATGAAATAGTAAATTTATCCAACTTTCTCTTGTCTAAATCCATAGGAAGATAAATCGTGAAAGTAGAACCTTTTCCTATCACACTTTCGGCACCAATATGCCCTTCATGCTCTTGAATAATTGCATAGCTGATGGACAAGCCAAGTCCAGTCCCTTTTCCGCTCCCTTTTGTGGTAAAAAATGGATCAAAGATATGGGGCAAGTGCTGATCTTTAATACCAGTTCCGGTGTCCTTTATTTTTATGATGGCTTCATTATTCATTTTGCTGAGTTCTATTTTTAGCGTTCCCCCTTTGGGCATGGCATCAATGGCATTGAGAATAATGTTGATGAAGACCTGCTGGAGCCTCTCCTCTTCTCCCCAGAGAGGCTTCATGGGAGATAGATTTAACTCCAGGTTAATGCTCATGGTTTTTAATTTATACTCGATCAGGGATATAATCTCCTCAAGACATTCTTTGAGGTTCACTTGGTGAAAGGAGGACTCTGAAGGGATTCTGGCAAAGTTGAGCAGATTTTTGATTATTCTGGCTACCCTTTCAGTTTGGGCCTCAATCTTGCCCAGTATCTGAGAATGGCGAGAATTGGAAAGCTTCTTTTGGAGTATTTGGACATAGCTTGAAATTCCAGTCAGGGGGGTGTTGATTTCATGAGCAACTCCAGCCGAGAGGAGGCCAATCGAGGCCAGCTTTTCTGAAGTTAGGAGCTGCTGCTGAAGCGATATTTTTTCTGTTATATCATCAAAGACAACGACGGTGCCGTAAGGATTCATCTCGTTATCCAAAAGTGGAGTTTTGGCAATATCGAATATTTTTTTCTCTCCCGAGGGTACGTCCAGGGTAATCTCGCTCAATAGCCGGAAGTCCTTTTGTGTATCGGAGGGAAAGAGGGCGGAGTAGTTTTTGGGTCCCAATACTTTGATTAAGCTTTTATTCAGGACGTCTTCTTTTTTTCTGGAAAGAGTATCTTCGAGCACCCGATTCCATCCTATGATTTTTCCCTTCTGATCTAACACTGCTACTCCCACGGTTAGACTTTCAATAATATTTTCGCTGTAGTCTTTAAGCCTTTCTAGTTCCATAGCCCTAATTCTGATCTGACTATAAAGATAGGCATTTTCCAAGGCCAAGGCCACTGGGGAAGATATGGTTGTCATAATTTCCCAGTCTTCGCTGGTAAGGAAAGTGTTATCTTCTTTTTTGCCCATTCCCAGACAGCCGATAAGCTTATCCTCGACTTTTAAGGGTAAATAATGAAAAAATCCGGAAGAAGAAAGCTTTTCGAACTTATCTTGCAGTTCCTCTTTTCCAACAAAGGAATAATAGGAAAGAAACTCCCTTTCCTTTAAGCTTTTGTAGAGTTGGTCATCAAAAGTGATTTTTGCCCCGGAAAAAGGCAATTTTCCCCGGGATTTCAGGATAAAGAAAGAGTTTTTTTGGTTATCATCGGGCAGGAGAAGCGCAATGCATTTGAGAGAGAGCGCATTAGCAATCAATTCTAGAAGAGATTTAGAGAGTTTTTGGAGATTTCTCTCTCTACTGACTTCTTTGCTTATAGAAAGAAGAGTTTTGCGGTATTTATAACTTCGCTTGTAAAAAGCCCTATCCAGAATAGCTTGGAAAAGCTTTTTTAACGGTGGGAAGAGTGTCGCTCCAAGAATTATGGCTAGAATTCCCAGGATGAGGTAGTTTAGCCTGTTTTCGACAGAGACTCTTGTTTGGGAGCTAACTATAAAATAAAAAGTGGCCAGGACTACAGAAGAGAGGATCAGGGTGAACGCTTTTTTGAGCAGTAGCTCAAATTCCATAAGCCTCTCTCTCGAGATCGAGTAGGAAAAAGTAAGAGGGATGAGAACTTGGAGAATGACAGTTAGCTCTGCCGCCTTTGAGGGAACCTGGCCCAGCAAAAAGGGAATGATATAGAAAAGGGTGAAGGGAATGATTCCAAGGCCAAGGCCGTAGACGATCCACTTTAATTGTTTTTTAAGCAAAAGGTTTGCAGGTTTAAACGTACTTTGGAGGATAATCAACAATGTCATTAGAGAAAAGAGGGCAAAATGGAGGAGGTCCAATTTTTCTGATGTCTGGTGCAGTTGGAGGACAAAAGCGTCGGTCAAATCTTTTAACAAGGGAACGTGCAAAAGTATTTTTGTTAAAAGGAGAATCACAGCTGGGATAAACAGAATAGAAATTGAAGACAGCTTATTGTTAAAGAATTTTTTTCTTTGAGGGAAAATTAAAAAAAAGTAAAGAAGCAAAGGGGGAAAAATAAGGAAAGCTGACTTATCAAGCCAGAAAAAGAGACTGTCTAAAACATTCAGTTCGCCTGTGGGAGAAAAAATATAGAAAGAACAAAAGCACAAACACACGAAATAAAAATAGATGTAGGGCATGGACAGCGGCTTTTTAGAAGTGAGAAAAATAATCAATCCTATAATCAGAGTGGTCAAACCAATAAGAGCAAGGAAGAAATAGATGGGATTAACACCTTTTTCGCGCAAATAGAAGGATGGAAAGATAATCTCGCCTCCTCTTGCGATTTCGTAGGTAACTTTTATTTCCGAACGTCCCGCTGCCCATAATATCTTAGAGACGTCTATTTTGTTTTTTGTCGGGGCGTTATTTATAGAGTAAAGAACATCTCCCTTTTTAATGCCATACAGGTAGGCAGGGCTGTTGACTTCAACGTTGACAACGGTTAAACCCTCTGGTCTTTCATCCCAGAAAACTCCGTCAGAATGCTCTTTCCAGGTAATTTTTTTGTAAATATTCAGCCCTCCCAGCACAAGGAGAATGAAGACGGGAAGGATTGCTAGATAGATCTTTGCTTTTTCGAAATAACTTGCTCTCTGTTTTTCAGATAATCCAAAAAATTGAATCATTTTGGTAAAAAATATATGGGTACCTCAGTCCAAAATATGTTTTTTTCCAGCCCTGATTGCCCATTTGANNTTAGCAGCTGCACTTTTAGCAAGAAATAAACCCTTTGAAGAGAGGTCGCTGGGGGAAGTGAAAGTAAGAGAAATGAGGAGGATGAAAAATACTCCTGGGAAAACCTTCTTTTTCATTGTTTTAAGATAAATCTTTCTTCGCTTTTTGTCAACCTTTTCCCTGGCTGTTTTCGGGGTAAGGCCTTATCTTATTGATGCCTTAATGATCAAATGTATACCATAAATATGTTGGCATTTTTTTTGCAGTAAATATACATTTAAATGGTTTCTTCCTAATCCTTTCAGGCTTACATAAGATGGTGATAATAAATCATCTTTTCAGGTGAGAAAAAAAGGAGAAAAGTCATTATCTGATTCATCTTTAAGGGCTATTTACTTAAAAGGGAATTTTTATTAATTTTAGCTCGATACAGGAGTCTAGCTCAGATGGTTCAAATTTCGAAAAAGGTTTTTAAAGCGGACAGGCTACTTTTTTGGAGCATATGAAGAATGGGGACAGGCGGCTTTTTTGACACATGATAAGGAGATTTTCTATCTTGCCTATAAACAGAAAGGAAAAAGCGACAGTTATCTTTTTGAAAAAAGTAGCCTGTCCCCTTTTTTTGCCATTTTTCCTTTTTTTTCCCCTGTTGTACCCAGTGCTTACCGTTTGATTGATTTGACAAAAACCAGAGGATAATTTAATATTAAAATTAATATTTACTAATATTTAAACAGTAAGAAAAACTTACAAAATTTAAGAGAGATGCCTTATTTTCTTTGTCGATTGGCCACTGAAGAGGGAAACGTTGTTTCTCAGACTTTTCTTGCCTCTTCTTTTGAAGAATGTCGAAAGCACTTCGAGGAGGAGGGGTTTTGCGTCTTATCCGTCAAGAGAGATTGGAAAAGGATAAAGATTCCGGTTCTGCCCTTTGAGAAGAAGATTAAAGATAGAGACTTTATCATGATTAATCAAGAGCTTGTGGCTCTTATCAAGGCGGGTTATCCAATACTCAAGTGCATCCAGATCATAGTGAAGCGAGTTAAGAATATCCATCTTAAAGAATTATTGATGAAAGTCGAAAATGAAATCCGAGGAGGAAAGTCCCTCTCAGAGGCTTTTGCACCCTACGAGAAGAATTTCTCTCAGGTTTATATTGCTTCTCTTATGGCAGGAGAGCGGAGCGGGAACTTAGCTGGCACGATCAACCGTTACATTGATTATGCAAAAGTCATTTCCCAGACTAAAGCGAAGATAAGGTCTGCTCTCACATATCCGACTCTTCTTATTGTGTTTGCTTTCATTCTCCTCATGATCTTGATCAATTTTATTCTGCCTCGTTTCACAACTTTTTATGCTGATTTTGAAACCGAGCTCCCAACCATAACTCGTGGACTCTTATCTTTTTCGCAGTCCTTGAGAGCAAATTTTCCTTTTTTGATTGGCCTTATAATCGTGCTGTATTTGGTCTACTCCTTACTTAAGAAGAATGAAAAAACACTGGTTATTCGCGATAGGCTTAAGCTAAAAATTCCTTACGGAGGCTCAATCCTGCAAGAGTCGGGAGTCTCGCTTTTTTCTAGGACACTGGGTCTTCTCCTTGAAGCAGGGATTTCGCTTGTCTCAGCCGTAGGCCTCGCCAATCATGCTGTTCCCAATCATTTCGTTCTCAGGAAGAGCAAGCAATTGCCCGAGCTTATAAAAGATGGGAAAAGCTTATCTGAATCCCTTTCCAGTATAGACTTTTTCCCGCCCCTTTCTCTTGATATGATTCGGATAGGGGAGACATCAGCAAATCTGGAAGGCATGTTGAACGATGTATCTGATTACTATGATGAGAGAATACAAGCAAGAATTGATACTTTTGTATCCCTGATTGAGCCGATAGTAATCATTTTTATGGGCTTGATTGTGGCAGCGATGCTTCTCTCGGTTTATTTACCAATTTTTAATATAATAAGAGTGACAAGATAATGGCTAAGATTGATAAAAAAGAATCAGACCAGGAGTTTCTCTCTGAAGAAGAGAAAACTAAAAAGTTAGCTGAGAGATACAATGTTCCTTATATTGATCTTTCATCAAGCAACTTGAGCCGCGAGCTTGTTCAGTCTTTTCCAGTTGACTTTCTTCATCGATCGACTTTTATACCTTTTGAAGAGAAGAACAATATTGTGAAAGTTGCTATAGCCGACCCTTCTGATATCGCAACCATAGATGCTATCGAATCTTACTTGGGGAGAAAAGTAGAGGTTTATGCAGCTTCCAAGACAGCTATCAACGAAGCTCTGCGGAAAACTGAAACTGCGCTCCAGGTCCTCAGAGATGCGACTGAAGGATTTGTCATGAAGGTAGTGGAGAAAGAGGGAGGAGAAGAGGAAGAAGTTATATCTGTAGAGTCGCTAACCGAACAAGATGGCTCGATCATAAAGCTTGTTAACTCCATAATCTTCACAGCTGTTCAAAAAAGAGCAAGCGATGTCCATGTCGAATCAAAAGAAGAAGGCATTATCGTCAAGTACCGCATCGACGGAGTTCTGAGTGAAGCCATGGAGCCGATTAACAAAAAGTTTCAATCTTCCATCATCTCCAGAATCAAAGTTATGTCTGACCTTGACATTGCCGAACGAAGGGTTCCGCAAGATGGGAGGTTCAGACTGAGAATCAAGGACAAAACCATTGATTTTCGTATCTCCATCATGCCCAGCATCTACGGTGAAGATGCCGTCATCAGGATTCTCGATAAGGAGATGATCACCGCCGCAATATCCGAATTAAGGATGGATTTGCTCGGTTTTTCAGATAATGTCCTGAATAATTTCCGGAAGTATATCACCCAGCCTTATGGGATGGTTCTTGTGACCGGTCCGACAGGAAGCGGAAAAACAACCACTCTATATGCAGCTTTAACAGAGATTAAGGCTCCGGAGGACAAAATCGTTACCATCGAAGACCCTGTAGAATACCAAATAGACGGGATCACCCAGATACCTGTTAACGAAAAAAAAGGGCTTACCTTTGCTCGGGGGTTAAGGTCTATCCTACGGCATGATCCGGATAAGATAATGGTTGGAGAGATAAGAGATCCTGAAACCGCTCAGATTGCCATTCAGTCTGCCCTGACCGGACATCTGGTTTTCACAACAGTTCATGCTAACAATGTTTTCGATGTTATAGGGCGCTTTCTTCATATGCAGGTTGATCCTTACAGTTTTATTTCAGCCCTGAATTGTATCCTGGCCCAGAGGCTGGTTAGAGTCCTCTGCCCTGTATGCAAGACTCCTCTTAAATACACTCGCAAACAATTGCTTGAATCCGGGCTCAGTCCTCAAAAATACAAGGATCGACTATTTTATGAGTCCCCTGGCTGTGAAGCATGTTATCACACCGGCTACATGGGAAGAACAGCTATAGCCGAGTTACTCGAACTTTCTGACGAAATTCGAGAGATGATCTTGGAGAAAAAACCTCTTTCTGAAGTAAAAAAGAGAGCCAAGAGCGAAGGTATGATCTTTCTAAGAGAAGTGGGAATGGAAGAGAAAGTCTTGAAAGGAGTAACAAGCCTTAAAGAGCTAAACAAAGTTACTTTTGTAGAGTAAGACGATGGCCCTTTTTAAAGATAGGATAAGGAATTATTTCCTACGACAAATTGTTCCCCGTTCGGCTATTCAGATAACTTCTAATTATCTGAGTGGAATTAATGTTTCTGCCAAAGAAGGCAAGATCAAAAATCATTTTATTTTCCCTCTTGAAAGAGGGGTGGTCGAGCCTTCTTTCAGCGATAAAAACATAAAAAATCCAGCCTTGTTGGAGAAGAAAATAAAGCAAGGCTTGGAAAAGCTAAATCTTTCAAACAATAAAATAGCCTGTCTTATCCCCGAGTTATCTTTAAAAGCTTTTGTTTTTTCTTTTGATTCGCTTCCCTCCTCTAGGGAGCAGAGGGAACGGATTATTCGATTCCGGGTGAAAAAACAGATACCTTTACTTCCTGATGATGCCAGGTTTTCGTTTGATAGAATCAGCTCAAACAGCTCTTCGAAAATACTTGTTGCAGTTGCCAGGGCCTCGATCATAAAAGAGTACGAAGATCTCTTTAGCAAGCTTCGTTTAAAAGTCAGAGCAGTTGGGATTCCGACTTTAAGCCTGTATTGTCTGTTGAACCGGAAGGAAGATAGAGATTTGCTGCTTATTAATATCGAAGAAGACTCTCTAAGCCTTTTAGCAGGCCTAAATTCTGAAGTTGCCATGTACCGCCTGAAGCCTTTTATCCCCGGCTCCCTTGCAGATGTCTCTGAACCTCAAAGAGTAGAAAGTATTGTCAAAGAGGTTGAGAATACTGTGAATTTCGTCGAGGATAAGGAAAAGAAAAAAGTCAATGCCTTAAGGATTAGGCTGGGTCTTTTGGAAACAGAGGAGGAGATGTTTCGACAGCTGCAAGAAAAATTATCTTTGCCTGCAAAGGGAATAGAAGTAGGACTGAACTCAAAGCTTGGATCAAGAGAAAAAATGATATTGTCTCCTCTTATCGGACAAATTCTATGATTGAACGTGAACGATTGGGCTTGAATTTGGCGAGTCATCCTCTGCGAAACAAGAGGTTCTTCTATTTGATACTCTTCTCGCTGGCGGTTATTCTTCTTCTTATTTCTTTCCTTGCTGGAAAGATCTTTTTTGAATACAACGATAAAGCTCAGGAAACAAAAGCTTCCATCAAGGGGATGGATAAATTAGTAAAAGATGCCCAGCGTGATGAAAAGGATTTCTCAGGCAGAATTGAAGATGTAACCATAAAATACAAGGGAAAAGTCGATTTGATTAACAGCATTATTTTGGGGAAGAGTTTTTCCTGGATAGAGTTTCTTTCTGATCTAGAGAATTCTCTTCCGGATTCGAGCTACATTGTTTCCATGGCACCCACACTGGCCAAAGATTCAAAATTACAGTTGAGCTTCAAAGTTGCTTATTCGAATGTGGATGATCTCTTGGAGCTTTACAATAATTTAAGAGCTTTGAAATTTAATCAAATAAAGATAATAAGCGAAGCTGAAAACGAAAAAGGATTACTCATCTCGGAGATTTCGTTAAACTATGAAAAAGATATTTGATTTATTGGACGACAAAGAGAAAAAAACACTTGTCGTCCTCTGTGTTATGATCGCAGGGGGAGTACTCTTCCTCCTGTTGATTTCTCTTTCCCAAAGGAGGAATTATTTCAATGCTCTTTCTTCTTATGCAGAAAAGCAGAGAGATTACGAGAAGCTCAATAAGACAAAGATGGATAAGGAAGGAGAATGGATTAGATGGCAAGAAGCTCGGCAGGATATGGATGAGCTGAAAAAGACTTATTTTTATGATGACGATAAAGAAGGCTTCGAGCGGTTAAGGCTTGACCTCGAGCAGCTCTTGAGCAAAGCGGGGATAAATGTTTCTTCTAGAAAGAAGTACGATTATGTCGAGTTCAAAGGAGAGACGATAAAAAAGGTCAACATAACCTTTGACATAAAAGGATCTTATTTATCCTTGAAAAGATTTATTCATTCTGTAGAAGAATTTCCAAAATTCTTGCTGATAGAGAAAGTTGATTTCTTGAGCATCGATGCTGGAGGAAATGTGCTCGAGCTAAGAGTTGTCTTGGCGGGGTACTATGAAAGCTAAAGATATAATGTCAGCTTTTTTCATCCTCTTCTTGAGCGTAGGTCTCAGTGTTTGGGCTGGAGAAGAAAAACTGCAGAAGAAAGCGCCTGATGCGGGTGGGGGAAAAAGCCTAATCAGGAAAGATCTGTTGTTGAGAGAGAAAGTAGAGCTTGTAAATCCGGTAAGGAATATTTTTACTCTTAGAAGATCAGCACCGAGAGCGATTCAAAGGAATCAAGTTGAATTGCAGCATAACCGGCAGCAGAATTCGAACCTCACCAATAAGTTGGGGGCCTCTTCCTCTTTACCTGTAAACATAAGGTACATCGGATACGTCATTTCCGATAATAAGATGGTTGGCCTTATTGTCTTTGAGGGAAATGCCCTGGCTGTGGAGAGAGGAGAACTGATAAGCGATGGGGTGAAAATCGGAAAAATTACAACTGAGGAGATAGAAATAATAGGTTCGGATTCCCAGAAAAGGAGATATTATTTAGAAGGAGAGAAATAATGAGAAAAGCAGTGCTTTTGATAATAATCGCTCTGACATTTTGGAGCTGTGCGACATTAAGTCGAAGCTACAGACTAGGCAACGAGGCAGCGCTCAGCAAGAATTGGGATGAGGCCGTCAAGTACTACGAAAGGGCGACTCTGGAGAATCCTAAAAATTCTGTCTATCGTCTTGCACTTTTCCGGGCTAAGCTTGCTGCTAGCTCTGATCATCTAATCAAAGCTCGGGAGCTTGCTTTTCAGGGGAAAAAGAAGGAAGCTCTGGTTGAGTACGAAAAAGCGCTTTACTATGATCCCTCAAACAGAATGATAGCTGAGGAGGCAAAAAGCCTTATCGAGGAAAAGGAAGTTAAAGAGGAAGAACCGGAGGAGATCGGGATAGAACCACCGGTTAAGCTCGAGGTTGATAAAGAAAAAATTCATTTGAAATTTGTCGATGCTAATCTCCGCTCAATTTTTCAGGCTCTTGGAAAACACGCTCGAGTGAATGTCCTTTTTGATGAACAATTCAGGGATATCACTTTTTCCATTGACCTTGTTGATATGGTTTTTGAACAGGCCCTCAATTCGCTTTGTTTGGCCTCCAAGAATTTTTACAGGATTATAGATGAGAAAACAATTATTATCGCTCCTGACTTGCCCCAAAAAAGAATTCAGTATGAGCTTAATGCAATTAAAACTTTCTATCTTTCCAATATCAGTGCGGAAGAGATCCGAGTTTCTCTCACCCAAATGCTTCGCACGCAATACAAAGCTCCGAATATCATCGTTGATAAAAATATAAACACTGTCACTGTAAGAGACACTCCTGCTGTCATAGAATTGGCGGAAAATATCATCAAGTTGTGGGATAAGCCAAAGGGAGAAATCGTTCTCGATATAGAAATAATGGAAGTTTCTAGGATAAGGCTGAAACAGTTGGGTATGGAGCTTGAACAGAGTTTAATCGGCCTCAGATACGTTGGCCCTGAAGGGTCTGGGGCGGATGAGCAAGGCTGGTTTAGCTTGAAGGGAATAGATTTTGCCAAATCTGAAAATTTTCAAGTCACTCTCCCCGGCGCAGTTGTCCAGTTTTTGGAAGCAGATTCAGACACCAAGATAATCTCCCAGCCCAGGCTTCGGGGGGTTGACGGGGAAGAAATAACCTACCTGGTAGGAGACAAAATTCCTATTCCCAGAACCACATTTACTCCCATCGCTGCTGGAGGATTTGCTCAGCAGCCCCTGACAAGCTTTGAGTACCAGGATGTTGGAATTGATGTCAAGATAACGCCTACGATTCATTTTGAGAAAGAAATAACTCTGGAAATAGAGATAAAAATAAAATCCCTGGGCGGAGTTGGGTATGCCGATATTCCTATTATTGCCACGAGAGAAGTGAAGAATGTCATCAGGCTTAAAGATGGGGAGACAAACCTCCTGGCCGGATTGCTGAAGGATGAAGAGAGAAAAACCGTAAGTGGCATAGCAGGGCTTAAAAACATCCCTGTCCTGGGAAGTCTTTTTTCCGGCACTGACCTGACTATTCAACAGACAGATGTAATACTGACTATTACTCCTTATATTATCCGCACAGTTCCTCTGAGCGAGGAAGACCTGAAACCTCTCTGGGTTGACCTCGGCGGAATTTCTCCCGAGGTAAGTGAAAGAGCTGGACCGCCTAGGGAAGCGCTTGCTGAACGACGGGCTAGGAGAACCGCTGAACTAGAGGACATGGCGAGAAGAAGGGAGCAGAACCAGGTTTTCCTGACGCCGGCTAATTTTGAAGTTCCTCAGAATCGTGAATTTCGCGTCAGCGTTAATGCCAGAATTCAAGAGGATGTAAGCAGCATGTCCCTGAACATAAGCTTCGATCCCGGATTAGTTAAGTTGAAGGAAGTTGTCAGGAGGGAGTTCCTTAACCGGCTCGGAAAAGATGTGCCTTTCTTGAAGAATATCGATAATTCCTCGGGAAACTGCACTATCGGATTTTCAAGCACTGAAGTTGGCCAAGGAATTAAAGGAACAGGGAGCATTGCCACTCTTGTCTTTCAAGCTGTGAGTAAGGGAGAGAGCACAGTCCAGGTCATAAGTGTCTCGGCGAACAAGCCTACAGGTCAGGCCCTGATGTTTGAGACAGGCCAAAGCCGAGTTGTTGTCAGGTAGAAGTCCCGCTAATCCCGCTCTGGTAAGATTCATCCATTTTATTGTCATCTAAGAACTTAGCTCTAAACATTATATTTCTCTCGGGCATCAAATATCCGTATCTCTGACTCGAACTGATTATTGTATTCTGGGAATATCCGTATCTTATGAGATGAATTGCTTTAGACGTCCTGCACACTGCCTTAGCCTTAATTGACTTAAATCGGCGATTTGGCTAAAATCTTAGCCACCGGCGGTGTAGCTCAGGCGGTTAGAGCATGCGGCTCATATCCGCAGTGTCGGGGGTTCGAGTCCCTCCACCGCCACTTTGCATTTCCTGGGTGAACCAGAATAAAATGATTTTAGAAAGAGTTAAAAAGACTATCCAGGATTACAAGCTCCTCGAGAAAAAAGATAGGATTCTTATCGCCTACTCAGGAGGAGCTGATTCCACGGGTTTACTCGCCTTGCTCCTTGAACTTCGAGAGGAATGGTCTTTTGAGCTTTTCCTGGGTCACTTTAACCATAAGCTTCGCCAGAGCGCAGATGAAGACGAACAATTTGTCAGAGGTGTGGCCAAGAAATATTCCCTCCCGCTTTATGTCGGTAACAAGGATGTTCGCTTCTACGCCCAGGGAAAGAAGCTTAACCTCGAGGAGGCAGGACGAGAACTCAGGTATTATTTCTTGAAAAAAACTGCTCATAAGATCGGTGGGGCCAAAATCGCCACAGGTCATACTCTGACCGACCAGGCAGAGACTTTTCTGATGCGTCTCATGAGGGGAAGCGGGCTTCGAGGGCTGGGCGGCATCTTTCCCCTGGTGGAAGGTATGATTGTCAGGCCTCTCATTCAGGTCGAAAGACAGGATATTGAGGCTTATCTTAAGGAGAAAGGGATAGAATTCCGCACCGACGAAAGCAATCTTGACCGCCGTTTTTTGCGGAACAGGATAAGGCTTGATCTTATTCCCTATATTAAAAAGAATTTCGAGCCTGAAATTGTTTCAAGCCTGGGGAGGATTGCCTCCATAATTCGAGAAGAAGACAGTCTTTTGGAAAAAATTGCCGAGGAGAAAGCAAAAAGAGCGATATCGAGAAAGAACAACCGGATCTCTCTTGAGGTTCAACCTCTTTCCACTCTTCCCCGGGCAATGGCCAGGCGGGTTGTGCGGGATTTTATTTCTGAGTTAAAGGGGAACCTGAGAGCAATCTCTTTCGAAGATGTTGAATCTGTTTTACGCCTGAGGGAGGGGAAAGAGTTCCCCTTAAGAAAAGGCCATGTTTTGCGGAGAGAGCAAGACCAGATATTTTTGAAAGGAAAAATTCCTCCTAAAATAGGGTATGAATACAGGTGGGAAGGGAAAGAGCCTCTTCAAATAAAAGAGCTCAAATTGAAGTTTCAGGGGAAAAAAATAAAAAGAAGGAAATCTCTCCCCCCTGATTTCGATGATCAAACCAAAGCTTTCCTTGATCTGGGCAAACTAAAATTTCCCCTTCTGGTTCGAAACCGCCGAGATGGAGACCGCTACCAACCTACAGGGGCCCCTGGCCAAAAGAAGCTCAAGGAAATAATGAGAGCTAAAGGTATTCCTTTATCCGACAGAGACAGGCGGCCGGTTTTTCTCTCAGGAGGCAAAATAGTCTGGGTTCTTGGTCTTCCCGTCTCAGATAAGTTTAAAGTCAAAGAGGGCGCAACAGGCATTTTTGCCATAAAAAAGCTGCAATAAGAATAGACATTCCTCTCTCTGCTTTTCTGTCTTATTTATGAATAATATCTCATTCTAGAAATATTATCTTATTCTATAAAAAAAATTGTTAGTCCCTTAGGGTGAGAAACCTCGTATAACAAGGTTAAGGCTGTTCAGATAAATATCACCCTAAATTTCATCTTGAAAGGGCATTGAGAATGAGGCACATTAAATGTATTAATATAGTTGCTATGCATGAGAGTGCTAAGTGCACATTCTCTATTTTATCGAGTGGAGGCTTGGGTTCAGTTAGCTCTGGTTCTGCTGTTTGCTTGTTCTTACGAAATGATGAATATCTTGCAAGTATTTAAGAAAAGGTATAAGATTAGAGCAACAGGGACAGGACCAAGATTAACAAAGGTACGAAAAGGAAATACCTCGAACGAGGATGATAGCTTAGATTTCAGGGAAGAGTTGTTATTGCACCTGAAGCGCCTTTTTTTTCCGAAGCAAGGAAGATAATGAAGAATACATCAAGAATTTCTCAGCACAGACACGAAAAAGCAAACACCTGGGATAAATCTGCATCCGCCCGGAAAGGCTTCACCTTGGTTGAGATTCTGGCTGCTGTTGCGATAATAGGATTAATGGCCATAATATTCTACCCGAACATCTTAAATACTCTGGAGACAAGAAAGATGGAGGGTTCAGCGAGAGAAGTCCTGACGAATTTACAGAGGGCGAAATTTCAGGCTGTTAAAACAAAATTGAACCATAGGGTGAGGTTTGAGGCTGTGGGTGAGGGCTGGGTTTATTCGATTGAAAAAGAAGATACTCCGACCAACTGGAATATAATGCGTGGATTTATAAAAAAATCAATCCCACGTGAATTTCAAGTGAATGTAAATTTTCCGAATGAGACTGTCGAATTCTCACCGCTGGGTCTGGTCGCAAACTACAGTTCCACTCAAAACACGATTACTCTCCAGAGTGCTAAATTAGCAACTTATGGCAAGCCTGACCAGAGAATTATTAAGGTTATAGCCGGGGGCTCAATCCAATACATAGTTGCACAAGGTGAGTAAAAATGATTATTAAACGAGAAATCTTAAATAAAAAATCACAGATTCCCGCTGAGGGATCGTCAGATAATAATTCAAAGAAGAATGATAAAAGCAAGGGTTTTTCTATGATAGAAGTCGTAGTGGGGATAGCCCTTGTGGGTGTTGCCTTATTAGGATTGGCCCAGCTTTTCTGTTTGAGCGTGATGAATAATGCTCGCTCAGACGCGATGACAAATGCAGTTTTTCTAGCTCAGCAACAGATTGACTTTCTGAGAAACCTATCAGCTGATGAGTTGCATAACTTATCCTTAACTCCGATTGATGAGCTGATGGATATCAATAGTGATGGAACAGTTGATTTCAGAAGAGTAACTCAGCTCGCTAGCTCAGGATTTTATTGGAACGTCAGAGTTCTGGTCTTTTCAGCACTTCAGGCAGGAGTGACGCTGGATAATCTTATCGCCAACCCCTCCGATTATCAAGTCCGAGCTGACATAAGCACGGTTATAAGCAGGTGAGCGGATAACTATGAATAAGCTTAAAAGAGAGGAAAAAATGAAAGCCAAAATATTAAATCGAAGGTTTTCATCTTTTGATGTTTCTTCTAGACGCGGATTTACTGTGATAGAGGTTTTAGTCGGCAGTTTAATCATGCTGACTATTGTTGTAGCAACCTTGGCCCTTTACACGAAGAGCAACACAGTATCAGTCGACCAGCAGGGATTTGCAGAGCTTCAGCATGATGTTCGGGCTGCTATGTATTTTATCTCCAGAGATATAAAATCCGCTGGAGCAGGCTTACCTCAGCAACTTGCTGGCTATTACGTTCAAGCAGAAAACAACGACAATATAGGCGGCCCTCCAATTAATCCTGATAGGCTAACAATCCTTGGCAACGCAGACCCCTTAAGGCTGTTCATCCAGAGCTTTTCTCCCGGTTCAAACGTTATTACCGTTGAACCAAATCAGTTTGAGATTTATCCCTATAATACAAATGCCTATCCTGATGATCCAGTAGGCCTTATAAACAGATGTATAATTGTTCTTCCTAATCCCGAACTAAACAAGCGAAAAGGAGAAGTCGGTCGGATAACGGCTGCAGACTTTATAGCCAATACAATCACCTTTGAGCGGGTCCAATCGGCAAACCTGAAGCTGCCGAATGGATTGACCGTTGGAGGGGATCCTGCTGATTACGTCGGAGGCACTGTCCATTTTATCGAGTTTAGAACATACTGGCTTGATGTTGACGGCAGCTATCCGGGATGCATTACCGGAACAGACGGCTACCTAGGCGTGCCAGGAGTTTTGTATGTTTCTCAATGGAATCCATTGATTAACGGTTACGAGCATCTGGCCCTTGCCCAGAATATCGAAGACCTTCAGTTCCAATTCCATGGCGATATTAATGCCGACCAGCAGCTCGATGACAATAACAGCGACGGGACAGTTGATATAAATGATTACCAGAACTGGACTGATATTTACGTTCCTCCAGAAGATGGAGGAGGAGGCGGAGATGACGATGATGAACTAGATGATGATGAAGCTCCAGCAGAACCCAAAACATTGACAAATAAAGCTATAGTATATGCAGGAATTCGTTCTGTGAGGGTATTAATCCTTGGTAAAACTGCTAATCCTTATGCTAGTTTTACAGGCGCTCCTCCAGATGAGGTAAAAAAACTCTACGGGAAGCCCGCTATTGCTGATTCTCCTGAGTTTACTCAGCCGGATAAACACAGAAGATTTTTGCTTGAGTCAACGGCCCAAATCAGAAACATGTCCTTGGGCGTATATAACACCGGCACGCTGTAAAGAGGATAAAATGAAGGAAATAAATAGATTTCAGAAAATAAACGATAACTTGCCGGCTTCGAAGCATGAGAAGGGAATGGCCTTGATCATTGTGGTCATAGTGCTTGCTTTTCTGCAGGTTGTCGGGCTTGTGCTTCTCCAGGTAACAGGCACAGGTCCCAAGGTTGCCGGAAACATTCGGACACAACAGCAGGCTTATAATGCTGCTGAAGCAGGGTTTGATGTTGCCTGGACAAATATCGAAGAGTATTTTGGAATCGGTGAATGGGCCCATTTTGAAGGACATTATGTCGTTGAACCTGCTGGGATTGATAACCCTCAAGCAGATAATTATTTTAGAAGATTGAGCGATATAGAACTTCTGAAGCTGATTGATTCTGACTGGGATGGGACATCTAATCTAGTAAACGTCATTTTTTGTCGACAGCCCTATGTTCAAACCGAGAGTGGCCTGGACAATCGTTACAGGTACACTGCGCTTTTGATTGATGACGAGGCCGGCGGGGGAATCCCTGACCCAACAGATGCTATTTTGGTCTGCATCGGGAGTGTTGAGATAGGGAATACTATTACGACAACAAGATTAGAAATAGAACTGGTCCTTGAAAAGCCAGGAACATGATTTACATGATTAACATGATTAAACATAAATAAGCGGGGTGAAAAAATGAATAAAAGAAAAAAAGCCACGGTGCTATTTTTGCCGCTATTAATACTGATCTGCTTTTTTGCATTGAAGTTTTGGGCTCAGGAAGGCTGCGTGGAATATGTGGGAGGAGTTTTTACCGAAAATTTCAACACAGAAGATTATAAAGATGTAGAACATACATCAGTCGCTTACTGGCCTCCTGGGCCGATAACGTTGAACTGGTTGGGAGGCAACCTGGAGATTACAGCACCCACGGGCATGGGATCACAAATTTATGTCTGTGATGCTGGTGACTTTGATGGTGATGGTTATCCTGATTTGATTGGCCTGGATATCACCGAAGATCCTGTCACTGAGGAAAGGCGTTATGTATTGATTCTTGTAAGAAATACATTTGAAGATCTTGATAGTGATGGATTAGATGATGATGGCCTTATTTTTAAAACAGATGAGAGCGAAATCTATGAGACAGGCCTAGATGTTGGACCAGCTTCTATTACCACTGCAGATTACAACAATGACGGATTAATTGATTTTTTCTTCTATAAGAATGATAGCGACGATGCAATTTATGACAAATTTGTGGCTGCCATGTATATCAATGCGGGAACAGCAACTGATCCAGATTTTTATCCCCATGGCTCTTCTCCAAACTTGGATTTTACAAGCAGATTCGAGACTGAAGGAATCTATTGTAGATGGTCTGCTGACCACCTTTGTTCTACGGATATAGACAAAGATGGAGATGTAGATGTATTGGTTATCAGTCAGAATCAAATATTTCTGGTGAGGAATCCCGGAGCAGGCAGTTTTGATATAGCTAATTTTGACATAGTTGAACTCAATTATGACCAACCACCTGGTTATACGATAGACATGGGAGGCTCTACTATTGAGGCTGCTGATTGGGATAACGACGAAGATATAGATGTTATCGTGGGTTCAGTGGAAGATTATGCCTTTTTAGTTTTTTATAAGAATGATGGGACTGGATACTTCACTCGTCATGAACTTCCGATACCCGATCCTAATTGCATAGGTGCAGTTGCGACCTGTGTTGGTGATTTTAATCAGGATGGATGGCTCGATTTAATGTGCTCCAATGATGTTTGGCACGCTGGGAATGATGCCAGGATGTGGATGTATAGAAGTAAGGGTCCTGCAGAAGGCGAAGGTATTCCCGTTATCTTCGAATTTGAATGCTTAAATGATTGTCTACCGATTACACCTCCTGTTTACAGGGATTATGATGATGATGGTGTTGATGAGAAGTATCATGATGTGGATATGGGGATATCCGTGGATTTTGATATGGACGGAGATATTGATTGGGTTTTTGCGGATGCCAACCATTCAGGAGATTATTATCTGGCCAGAAATGAATTAGCCAACGTTTATACGACCTATGGAGAGGCTTGGTCGACTAATATCTCAGGGGCATTGGATCCCGAGCTCTATGCCATAACCAAAGTACAGATCACAAGACTCAACCAGAAAACTCGAGGTACGTCCTCAGCCGGCCTTAAAGTAGAATACTATCTTTCCAATAATAACGGAAAAGATTGGGAGTATTTCACAACTTTTGAGGGAAGTGATATCCAAAATTACACAAATCTACCTGTACACACGTTTAAACACTTTGGTACCCACCTCAGGTGGAAAGCCATCCTGTCTGCCCCTGAAGATCCGATGGAAGAATATTCGGGCGCATCATTCGATACTCCCTTAATCAGCCAGATTACATTCGAGTATACTCTTGTCGACAAAAAGGAATACTCTCGAACCTCTGTTGTGGTGACCAATGTTGATGACGAAGGTCAGAAGAAGAAATATCTCCTCGCAAGCACGTTTTACTTTCCAACCTGGAATGGACATCTAAGGGCATATGATTTGACTGCAATGACTCCTGAGACTACAGCTTACTCTGTTCTCAGGACTGTGAGTCGTCAAGATTTAACCCAGCCTTCAGGAAGAGAGATTGTTCCTTCTGGCGTGGAGGTTGTCTGGGATGCGGGAGAGCTCTTGAATGCCCGCTCAGCTGCCACCAGGACAATATACACAACCATTCCCGAGGATTCTATTCTAACAAGAATCGACTTCAATGTTACCAATGTGGCTATCCTGGGGCCGATTCTACAGGACGTGAACAACGATAATGAAGGATTGATAGATTTCATAAGAGGAGAAGGGCGCGAGTGGAAATTAGGAGACAGTAACCATTCCAATCCCGTTGTTGTCGGTCCCCCAGATGAAGCCCCTACTATTATGGGAGAAGGATATGCGGAGTTTATGAACACGTGGGCAGACAGACGCAAAGTTGTTTATGTAGGATCGAACGACGGAATGATTCATTGTTTTGATGTTCTCACAGGAGAAGAATTGTGGGGCTTTATCCCTTACAATCTTCTTCCCAAGATAAAGAATATGTGGGCAGTCGCAGAGGTAACCGGAGAGAGGTACTTTGCCAGAGATATTTATGTGGACGGGAGCCCGATGGTTGCTGATGTTTACATAGACGTTAACGGAGATGCCAGCAAAGAATGGACAACGATTCTTATTTGTGGTCAGGGAGCTGGTAAAGGAAGCGGCATAGGAGGAGGAACAAATTATTACTTTGCCCTGGATATTACTGATCCTGATAGTCCTGAGCCGCTTTGGGAGTTCACTCATGACTTTTTGGGAGAGACCTGGTCTGTACCTGTGGCGGGCAAAATCCGAAGAAACGGAGAGGACGCCTGGCTCGCCTTTTTGGGATCTGGCTATGACAATAGCCCGACCGAGGTAGTAGGCAATGTTTTTTATGCAGTAGATGCAGAGACAGGGGAATATTTCTGGGCATTTTATGCATCGGAAGTGGACACTACAGGTGCTTTAGGTTGGAACATTCCTAACACCATTCCTGGGTCTCCTGCGATACTCGATATCGACCAGAATGGGTACGCGGATAGGGTCTATGTGCCAGATTTGGACGGAAGAGTGTGGAAAGTAGATGTGAGCACAGATTACCTAGATCCCACTTCTTGGGCAGCAGTGACAATCTATGAAGATTCGAATAATTATCCGATTATAAGCAAACCAGCTGTCTGGGTTGACTATGTTTCAGGAGGATCGATCCCTCGTCTGTATTTTGGGACAGGGGGAGATGATAGAGCTCCGGGTGATGCTTCCTACTCTTTTATTGCTCTTAAGGATTCTCCTACTCCTGAGGTAGAGTGGTATCTTGGTGATTCTTCTATTCTTGGTCTACCAGCTGAGAAAGATATGGGAAATATCAGCATCGGAGAGAGAGTGTGGGCAGATCCAAAAGTGGCTGATTATGTTGTTTATTTCAGTACCTTAACAGGAAGCATAGATAGTGTTGATCCCTGCGAAAGCATAACCGGTGTAGGAAAACTTTATGCAAGATATATCCAAGCTCAAGCAGGGACCACTCTCGGCGGAACAGCCTTTGAAACAGCCGCGGGTCCTCAAGAAAGTCTGAACCTGGCCATAAAGACAAGAGCAGCGGTAACCATTGGTGAAAGAGAGAGGGCTCCTGGTGGTGCCAGGAAGAGAGAGGTCTATATTCAGGAGTATGATTCAACAATTCAGAAGCTGGAGCAGCTGGGCACATCTATGCTCAAGGTTAAATCTTGGAGAGAAGTCTACAGGGTCATCAGATAAAAAAATAGGGACAGTCCCAAGAATGGGGACAGAGGGACAGTCCCTAAAATGGGGGCTGTCCCACTAAAGGGGACTGTCCCCATTTTTTTATTATCCCCATGATTCACTCCTTGTAGGGGCTAATTTACCTGGTATAACGGACTGATATGTAGTATTCGGGCTTGGCTTATCTTATGTATGGGCTTGATTCATCAAACCCACCTTATTTTTCCTAGAGGGGCTTGATTTACCTGGTGTAGGGGCTGATTTATCTGGTGTGATGGATTGATATGTTCTGTAGGGGCTTGATTTATCAAGCCCGCACTTTTTCTCTTACAAATTAAGCTGATTGACATGTAAATTCAGACTACCGCAATCGGATTAGTCATTCCCGGTAAAGTGGTTAGTCCCAATTTCCCATTTTTCGCCAAATTTCAATCATTTATTACCATTAGACCACATCTCTATATTCCCCATTTTTTATTATAATAAAAAATGGGGGGGTCAAAAATGGAGCTTTTTTGTCTTTTCGTTTCTTCTTGTTCATTCCTTCCTCTTAAAAACCTTTTCACCCCGTAACTGCGCCGATTAGTCGTGGGGGGTATGGGGGGTGATATAAAGACCATCTTAAAAATCGCCCCCTACGATGATGCATTTTTAGCCTTTTTGACCGACTAAAACAGTGATTACTAAAAAATAGGATACTAGGAGGCTAAGGAGATGAAAGTAATAATAAGAGTAAAAAGGGGACAGAAGGACGGTTCCATCCTAATTCTTGGAATGACCGCCTTGGCATTCTTGCTTGTTTTTGCCGTTCCCCATCTATTCCAGCAGTCTCCTGAGAACAAAGTCACTGATAAATCCGCCAATTATTCTGCAGCCCTCTCTCTGGCTGAAGCAGGAGTTGAGAGAGTGATCTGGGAGTTTAATTATGGAGATATTTCAACCTGGAAAGGGGATAGCGAACTGCGAACATTGACTATATCTTCTTATCAAGCCCCTGCCAGCGAAGTGATCGGGGATATAGTGATATGGGTCGAAGATCCTGATGGAGAGAACCCTCAAGTGAAATCTACAGGGCGAGTGGCCTATACAGGCTCTATTGCAGAAGGCAGGACTGCCAGAGTATATGTGGAGAGGACTACGAGAGCGGAATTGGAAAGGAGTGGATATAGCTGGGTATGCTCTTATCCTCAAAGGCAAACTCAAGCACCTCGTGTGCAGGGAAGCACTTTCTAGTTGATAAGGAGAAAGTAAAATGAGGGAACCAGTAAATATGAGAAAAAAATCAGAAAAGGGACTTACCTATATCGAAGTTTTGGTCACCATGGTGATTTTAGCTGTGGTTTTGGTTGCTCTCCTTAGCTGCTTTCTCCATGGCTTTAACGTACTTTCCAGGATAAGACAGATGTCCATTGCTACCCAATCCATTCAAGAAGAATTAGAGCGTATTCGTAACATGTCCTATAACGACGTTTTAGCTCTTGGCACTTCTTTTACGAATGAGAGTCTCTCTCTCCTGGAAAACGGCAGTGGAGTTTTGAGTCTCGAAGATTCTCTTGGAGATGACATCAAAAAATTAACAGTTAGTATTCTCTGGTCCTACCGGGAAATGGAGATGCGTAAGGACGTGGTTACTTTTATAACCAAAAAGGGGATCAATAGAAAGTGATGATTACAAATAAATCCACGCCAGAAAAATTCCAGCCAAAGGGTATTACCCTTGTTGAGGTCTTGGTAACCGTCACGGTCGTCTCTTTTATGATCCTGGCCATGCTTTCTTTATATGTTGCCGGGCAGCGTTATTTCATGAACGGAAACGCCAGGTCTGATGTGCTGCGGGATAACAGGCACGTTCTTAATTATATCTCCCAAGATGTGAAAGAGGCGATCCAGGTTATGTCTGTATGGGATGTCTATGCTGCCTCCACAGAGTGCCTTATTCTTCAAGTTCCCTCCATTGATGCGAGCGGCATTATTGTCGATATTGATAGTCAGTTTGATTATATCGTTTATCGATTAAATTCTGAATATCCAAACAGGTTGGAAAGAATTATTGACGCCAATGATGGAATCAGCAACAGAGAAGACAGCTCCAGAGTTATAGCCACAAGAGTTAATTCTTTCCAGTTAAGTTCTGGAGGAGTTGAGTTTTCTGGTGTATCAGATTTCAGTAAGCTTGACAATGTAGATATCGCGCTGGTGACGACCCAGAATCTTTTAGGTCGTACTTTCCAGGAAACCCTCAGAACTGGAGTAAAGCTAAGGAACAAATCTGATTGAGGGAGAGATTATGAGCTTATCATCATCTTTTCAGCAAAAGATGAAAGATAAATAAAAAAAAGGTAAGCAAAATGGAAAAAACAAGGAGCAACGATATTAAAAGAATAAGTTTTCTTGGCAAGAGTCTTAAGAGCAGACACGAGGAACAAGGATTTGTCCTGATTGTTGGTTTGGTAATTATGGCAATCTTGCTTCTTCTTGCTGTTCCTTTTTTATTCCAGGTCTCGTTTGAGAATAGGCTCACTGATAAGTCTTACAAGTCTTCCGCAGCGGTCTCTCTGGCTGAAGCTGGGATTGATAGAGCAATCTGGGAACTGAATTATGGAGATATCTCGAGCTGGACTGGTGATGATACGCAGCGGACGATGGACATTACTTCTTTCCAGGCTGCTGGAGGGAATGTGATAGGGGATGTAGGAATAAAGGTTGTAGATCCCACTGCAGATCATCCTATCGTGGAATCAAGAGGCGTAGTGTCTTATGTCGGTCCTAAAGAAGTTGTCAGGACAGTGAGATCAGAGTTGGGTGGATTTCCTCCTTTTAAGTTTGCAGCTTTTGGGGATGAGGGAATATTGGTTGACCAGCATGTAATGGTTGATAGTTATGATTCAAGGAATGGAGACTATGATAATCCTGGCAATGTGGGTTCGGACGGCGATATCGGAACTAACTCGGTCGATTTTAGTGCTATTTATATGGACAATAGTTCTGATTTAGCCGGGGATGCGGTATCTGGGGCTGAAAGCGATCCAGAGTCGGTGATAATAACTGCTCCTGGTGCACATCTTGACGGTGAAAAACGGGCTTTGGATAATCCAATAACATTTCCTCAGATTAATCCTCCTTCACTTCCCTGGATGGGCGACTATTCGATGAGCGGCACGGATTCGATTTTCTTGAGCGGTCATTATGGCTCTTTCACGATAGAAGCGAACTCCGTAGTAACGATAGAGGATGATGTTATCCTCTATATAACAGGCAATTTCTACATGGACATAAATTCAAGGCTTGATATTGCTGACGGTGCAAGCCTTCAGATTATTATGGGGAGTGGGAGCTTTGAGATGGACCAGACTTCTAATATAAACAATCTATCCCGCGACCCCACCAAGTTTGTTCTTTTTGGGACAGAAGTCTTTACGGGAAATATTTATATTGACCAAAGCTCTGAGTTTTACGGAGCAATTTACGCGCCTAATGCCTTTGTAGAATTGGATCAAGCAGACGGCTTTTTTGGCGCCATAATAGCTAATAATGTCCTTTTTGATCAATTCACAATGCTACATTATGATAAGGCTTTAGAAGATCTTGAAATTCTTCCCTCAATGGGATCTTTATACGTTGTCAAATCCTGGCAAATAAAGGTTTCCGACTAATATTTCCTAGAGAATAATCAATCCCGGGGAAATTCATTTCAATGTAGGGGCCTTGATTCATCTTGTGTAGGGGTTTGATTCATCAAACCCGCCTTATGCTATGGATAAAATAATTATGAGGAAGGAATTAGGCATTGTTAATCAGCAGGCAACTAAGAATTAAGTTACTGAAAATTTTTAAGGCGTCAGATTCTTGAATAGGCTTAGATAGGCGTTTATTATTCTCTCACCCCAGAGAAGCGAGACAAAGGCGGCCGGGGCAAGGAAAGTCCCAAAAGGGAGGGAATACTTAAAATCTTTCTTTCTGTAGAAAATAAAAAATATTCCAACCAAAGCTCCAACAAAAGAAGCTAAGATTAGGGTGAAAAAAGCCTGCCTCCAACCTAAAAAGGCCCCGATTAAAAGCATCATGGTCACGTCTCCCAGGCCAAGCCCCTCCCTTTTTCGCAATAGATAATAGGCGACGTAGATGAAAAGTAAGAATCCAGCTCCAGCCACAGCCCCTATTAAGGCTTGCCTCAGGCTTAAATCTTCGCGGAAAACAGAGTAGACGAGCGCCAATAACAACCCAGGGAGAGTTATCTCGTCAGGCAGTATCTGATGGTAAAAATCAATAAAGCCTAAAGCTATCAAGGCGCAGGCAAAAAGACAGGAGGCAAAGAAGAAGAAGCTCAACGAGTACTGGGAGTAGAGAAGAAGAAAACAGACAGCAGTCAATAGCTCTACCAGAGGGTATCTAAGAGATATTCCCCCTTTGCATCGGCGACACTTCCCTCGAAGAAATATAAAAGAGAGAAGAGGAATATTGTCATAGAATTTTATCTTCTCGTTACAATGGGGACAGGAGGATGAGGGCTTGAAAAGGCTCATTCTGAGGGGCAGACGGTAGATCACGACGTTGAGGAAGCTTCCCCAGGCAAGGCCAAAGCAGGCGATAATGATTATCGTTTCCATGGGATTATAGGTGTCTTTACTTCTCCTTTTCGGAAATCGTAAATATATTCTTTCCCATCTAAATCCTTTGGCAGAGAATCAAGGAATCCGGCTCTAACAAGCTGGGATAGTTCCATTGGGAGGCGCCCGTATTTTTCTTTGAATTTCTCGATGGCTTGATTTATATTCTCGATATCTATCGTAGCCTTGATATTATAAAGGTGGTTAGAAGCAATTTTTTTAACTCTCTCTTCTTCTGCTGTCTCATATATTTCAAGCCAGGTCTGCATGGCCCTTTTGTAATCCATGGACTTAAATATTGCGTCTGCGTAAAGCCGTCTGACGATAGGCGGTACTCCCTCAATATCCATTGCCTTCTTGTAGTACTCTTGAGCCAGCTTATGATCCTTGTTTATCATCTGGGCATAATGGCCAGCCAAGTAAGGAAAAAGCCACTGCTCTGGATTTCTCTCCAGGCCTCTCTCCAGGATCTTAAGAGCTAAATCCAAATCTCCAGCCTCATAAGCAGCAATCACAGCTCCGACATCATATGGATCGAGGTAGGTGGGATCTAGCTCGTTTATGATTGAAAAAATATGATCTAAATATTCGTACATGTCTGGGATGGTGTAGTCGCTGTAGTACTGGATAGCCCAGATGTATATCAGGTCTGCCAGGAGAGAGGCATTTCCGAAAGCAGCATACTTGAGATATCTCCCTGATGGGATGTAGATGATAGAAGAGCCCGGGATTTTCTTGCGGGAAATATTATCAGCTTTAATCTTTAGGCTCATAAAGATGCCGCAGGATAGTATAAGAAGAGCAACAAGAAATATGGCGCTTAAATCTTTCCCGCGCTTAAATATTTTCATGGCTATTAGATAAAATCTCTTTTCCTGAAGATCACGATCGCTATTATAAGGACAAAAAGAGTGTAGAAAATTCCGTAAAGAACCGAGTAAAGAAACGCTTCAGAAGGAATATCCAGGTTCTGTACGATTTCTGTTTTAAAATTGAAGTTCTCAAGATCAGGGAGAAAGTGGTAGAGGGCTTGAGCCATTGTTTTTCCAAAACTTGGTGGGATCTTCTTGATGAGAGTTTCCAGCCCCCAGGCCGTGTGGCCAATCAAGTAAAAAGCGAGAGAAAAAATGGAGCTCAGTATTGGCGTGGAGAAACAGGAGAAAAGAAGAGCGACAGACGTTATGAGGCAGAGTTCGAAGAAGATGAACAGGATGGCGACGAACATTTCCCATTCAATTGTGAAGGTGTGGAAAAAGACCAAAGCCAGGAAAATAAAGCTCATAAGAAGAAGCATGATGAAAAGGGTTAAGACTAACCCGAAAAACTTTCCCAAGAGAAATTGATAACGGTGGATGGGCTTGGAGACGATGGTATAAATTGTTTTCTTGTCTATTTCTTTGAAAACAAGTCCTGTTCCCATCAGAATTGCCATCAGTGCGCCAAAGAGAGAGAGAGAAGTGAGGCCGACGTCCTTGATGATTTTAATCCTATCTCCTACAGTAAGGAGAGCAAGCAAACGGGAGAAAATAATGCAGACCGCTGCAAAAAAGAGGAGGAGATAGAGAATTCTATCTCTTATGGCTTCCTTGAATGTGTTGAGAGCAATCGCCTTTATTTTCATCCCTGCTTCACGATCTCCACAAAAAGATCTTCAAGGGTTTCAGTCCTGGGGATGAGAGAGTGAACTTTTCCCTTGCTTGATTGGACAAGTTGGAGGACTTTGGCAACATTTTCTTCTTTGAAGACTTTAAGCAGAGTCCTATCCCCATGCCCTGAAAAATATTCTCCCATTCCTTCAAGCTCTTTTTCCCCTACACCGGAGAGGGTGATTTCTGTAAACAGGATCTTTTCTGAAATCAGGTCATGAAGAGCTCCTTGGTTGATAATCTCTCCGTTGACGATTATTGCTACCCGGTTGCATATCATTTCAATATCCTGCAGGATATGAGAGGAAAGGAAAACGGTCTTCCCTTCATCTCTGAGGCGGACAATGATGTCTCTTATCTCTTTTCTTCCCAGAGGATCAAGGCCTCCAAGAGGTTCATCCAAGAAGACGAGAGATGGGTCGTTTAGCAGCGCTTGAGCCATGCCTATTCTTTGTAGCATGCCGCGAGAAAATTTTCGAAGCTGAAGGTCTGCAGAGCGCTCCAAATCAACAAGCCGAAGCAAGCTTTTTATCTTTTTCTCTTTTTCTTCTTTTTTAATAAGGAACAACTGGCTGTAATAATCGAGAAACTCTGAAGCTGTGAGGTGGTCGTAAAAATAAGGATTTTCAGGGAGAAAGCCGGTTTTCTCCTTTGCCTTGGGAGAGAGGTGGGGATGACCGAAAATTTCTATGTTTCCTTCCTCGGGAAATATTAGACCAAGGATACATTTTATAGTCGTGGTTTTTCCTGCTCCGTTGGGACCGAGATAGCCGAAGACCTCGCCTTGCTCTACTGATAGAGAAATGCCTCTAAGGATTTTCTTTTTTTTGAGAAGGAAGCCCAGCTTGAAGGATTTGTGAAGGTTCTCTATCTTGAGTACCGTGGCCATGAAGTTCTTCCCTATTATACGGAAATTGTCTTTTATTTCAAACTCTGATCCAGTTAATCGGGCAGGACATGCTTGAGAGTATCTGGATTTATAGTGACGTAAAAATCGCTTCCAAGATATAGAAGAGGATGAATTTTCCCTGTATTGAGGACTCCTTCTGCATTGAAACTTTTCTCCTCCTCATGGATTGCTAAGACTTCACCGACGAAAAGATCATGGTCTCCGTAGGCTCTGATATCTGCCACCTTACATTCGAACGAGACATAAGCTTCGTCGCATACGGGAGTTTGGATAATTTTTGAGGGAGAAAGTTTGACCTGAAACTCTTTGATCTTGTCCATATCATGACCTGATTTTCTTCCCATTTGGGCAGAGAGTTTCACACTTTCCGAGCTTATGAAGTTCACGGTAAATTCTCTTGCTTCGGAGATAACTTGATGCGTAAGTCTCCTTTTGGCGACAAGAACGCCGAAGAGAGGTGGATCAAAAGAGAGGGCGGTATGCCAGGCACAAGCCATATAATTGATTTGATTCTCTGATTGAGCACCCACAATGGCCACAGTATAAGGATAAAAATACTGAAAATTATCGATCTTAGTTGTTATTTTTTTCATAGCCACCTCCCAAAGTGAAACTAATTATATAAGTTATATATAAGCTCAAGCCTCTAAACTTGGCTCTAAATTTTCTTGCTATTTAAAATACCTTCGTTCTGATTCTCCAGAGTCTTTTTATCTTTCTCGAATTACAATTATTTTGCAAGCAAAAACATAGTCAAATTTTAGCTGACCTCTATTTAGGGGCTATTCGACTTCGCCATAATCTTTCAATTTTGGTTCCATGGTTTCATCCACAGAGCGACCTTCTTTTATATATTTGAGAAGGAGTTGAATGTTTTCTTCAGCCAAGACGCTCCTCTCGCCAGTGTCACGCTGCCATTTTATAAGACGAATCTTCTTCTTCTCGAGCTCAATACAGGTTATACCGTTCGTGTAGCCACAACAACCGTCGTTAAAATAACAGGGAACAGGCCACTCAGGATGTATAGCGAAGGATCTTGGCCTTATTCCAGCTCTTTTCCTCAGTATTTTCTCTTTCTCTGCCTTTTTCATATCTATTTCTTTCTTTAATTCCTCCCTCCTTTCTGAGGGAGATTCTTTTAAGATTTTTTTCAAGTGGCGGATGTCTATTTGAAGACGGTCAAAATGAGTCAAGGAAGCAAAAATTGCCCGATGGGTATGACCGCAGACCAACATCACCTTATTTTTCTTGGCCCACTCATAGTATTGAAACTCCAGGTCATCCCTGATCTCATAGTTTTCTGCAGGACCGTCAATCCCAATTTTGAAGATTTTTTGTATTGTTTTCCAAACAAAATGGACAGCCCAGCGGCTCACCCTCCAGGCTTTATCCTCAAAAAATCGCCCCTGGTGACCATGGATAAGAAAAATTTCTTCACCAAGACAAAGGCCCTCTCTATGGTTAACTTTGTTCAGGATTTTCTCTTTCATTGCTTTTAAAAACCTTCTGAACCCCCACAGAGTCACCTCTTTATCGTGATTTCCCCATATTCTTATTTTCTTTTGATTTGGCGAGACTAAGGCGATTTCGATTTCTTTCTCTATTATTTGTCTGTGTATCGCCAAAACCTGGTCATAGCTGCATTCCCAGAGCTCTTCGTTGTCTCCGAGAACGATAAGCTTGAATCCCTTTTCTTTGTAGAAAGAGAGGGCCGATTCATAGAGGAGGGCGTTTTTCTTGAAATCATCTGCATCACTCCCATCGCCTTTGTGATGGTCTGAAAAAAGGACAAGGCAGTCTTTTTCAAAATCAAAGGGGATACGATTTTCTGGTTTTTTAGCTTTTTTATAAATCTTGCTGAATTTTTTAGCAGTTCTTTTCTTGAACATTTCAAGCCTTTTGCTAAAGTGCGATTTTAACACATGGCTCTGTCTTTGAAAACTTGCAATCCTGCGAGTTTCAATTTCTTCAATTTCAAATTCATGTTTTTTTCTGTATAATCTTTTTTGCTTTCTTCACTTTTTTTGATATGAACGTTTTCTAAGCATCATCTGGAGAGCGGAAATGACTGATTTTGGAGGAGCAGTAAAGCAGAGCGAAGAGTACGATATCGCCATCATCGGAATTCCCTTTGATGAGAAGTCATGTTATTTAAGGGGGGCTTCGAAGGGACCTCAGGCTATCCGAGCCGCATCCACCGGGAAAGCTATCAATCCCTGGACAGAATTAGGTGCGAATTTAGAGCAGGAGATAATTCTGAAGGACCTAGGCGATATAGATGTTTCAGGCGATTTTTTTGATGTGTTCTCTCGCATCGAAGATAATATTCTTCAGATATTAGAAAAGAAAGCAGTGCCAGTTGTCATGGGCGGAGACCATTCTATCAGTTATCCTGTCGTGAAAGCCTTTGCCATGAAGTTTAAGCCCTTGGATATCCTCCATTTTGATGCCCATCCGGATTTATACGAGGAGATGCGCGGAGATCGCTATTCCCATGCCTGTCCGTTTGCCAGAATAATGGAAGAAGGCCTGGCTCAAAACCTCGTTCAGGTAGGGATAAGAGCTGCCACTGGCCAGCAGAGAGCAAAGGCATCAGAACACGGGGTTCGGATGATCGAGATGAAAGATATTAAAGGCTCGCTTTCTTTGAAGTTTTCAAACCCTCTGTACATATCTTTTGATATGGATGCCCTTGATCCTGCTTTTGCTCCCGGAGTCGCTCACCACGAGGCAGGTGGTTTTTCTACTCGTCAGGCCTTAGACATCCTTCATGATATAGATGCAAAAATAGTGGGATTGGATGTGGTAGAGGTTTATCCTGATCGGGACGCGTCAGGAATAACAGCTGCCGCTGCAGTAAAGATCATCAAAGAAGTGGTGGGCGGGATAGCCATATTAAATAGACCAACTACTAAGGAGGAATCATGAGACACACAATCATATCTTTTAGTGCCATTTTTACTTTTATTATTACCCTCTCTTTTTTGGGAGCCCAGACTGCTCAAGCCTCTTTAAACTTCGATGATTATTTTGTCGATAAAACCATGCGCCTTGATTATTTTCACATCGGAGACGCTAAAGAGGAATGGATTACGCTCGATCAGGTTTACGAGCAGGGGATTTGGGCAGGGAGTCTGCGCAACCTAATCGATAAATTCGACAACGGCCGCTACTATGCTAAGATCTATGATTCTTCATCAGGACAGCTCATTTTCTCCAGGGGATTTGATAGCTATTTTGGCGAGTACAAAACAACCAGTCGGGCTTTAAAAGGGATAAAGAGAGCTTATCACGAGACAATTCTTATTCCTTATCCTAAGAAAAACATCAGATTCACTCTGGAGGTGAAAGATCGAGAGAATATTCTTCAACCTCTTTTCAGCCAGGAGATCGATCCATCTTCAGTAAGCATCATAAAAGAAAACTTGGATAAAAAAGTTAAAGTCTTTGAAATTCTGAAAAGCGGGAGCCCCCACAAGAAAGTAGATATAGCCTTCATCGCCGAAGGCTACAACTCTGAGGAAGAAGAAAAAGTTGAGGCGGATATAAAGCGGTTCACGGATATTTTTTTCAACCACGAACCTTACAGAACTTACAAGGACAGGTTCAATATCTACGGCGTTTTCAAGCCTTCGGAAGAGAGCGGTTGTGATGAACCTAGAGCTGGAATCTTTAAAAACACCGCGCTCAATTCGACCTTTAATTCTCTGGGATCAGAACGCTATCTCCTGACAGAGGACAACAAATCACTTCGTGATATAGCGGCCCATGCTCCTTATGACACCCTGTTTATCATGATCAATCACAAGCGCTATGGAGGTGGAGGAATCTACAACTTTTACTGCACCTTTACGGTTGACAACCAGTGGTTTGAGTATCTCTTCCTCCACGAGTTTGGCCATTCCTTTGCCGGCCTAGCGGATGAATATTACACTTCGTCAGTTGCTTACAATGAATTTTATCCAAAAGGAGTTGAGCCTGCAGAGCCCAATATTACGGCCTTGCTTGATCCCAAGAACGTCAAATGGAAAGATTCGCTGACTCCCCAAATTGAAATTCCTACTCCTTGGGAAAAGGAGGATTTTGACAAGATGGACATGGCTTACCAGAAGATACGCCGTGAAATAAACGATAAGATTGCGAGGATGAAAAGGGAAAAAGCTCCCCAAGCTGAAGTGGAGAAGGTTGAGCAAGAGTCTGAGCGGCTCTCCAGAGAGCATGCAGAAAAGGTGGATGATTATCTTTCAAAGAGCAGGTTTAAAGGAAAGGTTGGAGTTTTTGAAGGCGCTGGCTACTCAGCCGAAGGCCTCTATCGACCTATGGTGGACTGCTTGATGTTTACCAAAGGAAAGAAGCCCTTCTGCAAGGTCTGTGAGCAAGCTGTCGTTCGAGTCATCAAGCATTATAGTGAATAAAGATAATACGGAATAAACATAATAAAGAACAAACATCATAGCGAATGAACTTTATTATGGAAGAAGACAGATATTTAGCTCATCCAAAACAATGTGATTTAAATTGACATTACGAGCGACAGAATGGAGCGTAGCAATCTTTAATAATAAATGAGGAGCAAGAATAAGATGAAAAGATATCAAAAGCTTGGCTTGCTTGGCTTAATCATTTTCTCAACTATTTCTCTTGCAAGTAATAAGGGCGAGGCGTCTATCTTCAAGCCCGAGATGGTCAATTCTCCTTTGGTCCAGAAGATGTTTTCTTTTATCGAGAAGAATCGAGAAAAGGTAATCCAAGAATGGATTTATCTAACAGAAATCCCTGCGCCCTCCGGACATGAACAGAAAAGAGCCGAATACGTAAAAAAACAGTTCGAAGCTTCTGGCCTGGATGAGGTCTTTATCGATCCTTCTTGCAATGTAATCGGGATTTGGAGAGGAACTGGACAGGGGAAGAAGATCATCATGTCGGCTCATATGGACACGGTCTTCCAGGGTGTCTGGGAGATTAAAGTCAAAAGAGAAGGAAATCTTCTTAAGGCTCCCGGCATAGGGGATGATACAGCCAATGTGGTAAACCTTCTCTGGTCAATACGGGCTTTAAAGCAGGCAGGGTTCAAGCCAAAAAATACTTATTATTTCATGGGAAGCGTAGGAGAGGAAATCGGATTTGTGGGAATGGAGGCTTTCTTAGATTCCACGAAAGAGAAGTTTGATTTAGTCATCGCCCTTGACGGGGACCTGGGGAAAGTTCATTATGGTGCCTTGGGATTTGGGGGAGGAAGGATAACCTTCCGTGGTCCCGGAGCTCATACCATGCAGAGTCGGGGTGTGCCCAACCCTAATCTGGCCGTGGCCAAAGCTATAGAGAGCATCTGTGAGATCGAGCTTCCTTCTAAGCCAGCAGAAAAATGGACTATTATAAATGTTGGCATGATAGGAGGAGGAAAAATCAGGAATGCTGTTTCTGAGGAGTCTTACTTTACTGTAGACCTTCGTTCGGCAAACCAGGAAGAGCTTGAGAAAGCCCAAACAAAAATTCGAAAGATTTGCCAGGACGCTGCCTCTGAAGTGGGAGTCGAGCTAAAAATGAACCTCAATGAACGCTCAAAAGCTTATCAGATTCCTGGAGCAGGGGATTCTTTTTTAGTGAGGACGGTTTTTGATATTCTTAAGTTTCTCGAAGTTCGAGAGATAGAAGTAGATCCCCTGGGCTCCACTGAGGCCAACGTGGGAATAGAAAAAGGCATCCTCTCCGTGAATTTAGGCAGAACTTACGGCCGGTATAAGCATACTCTAAGCGAACAGGCAGAGATAGACGGGCTCTTTCTGGCTATGAAGCAAATCTTGCTTTTGGTTTTTTGCCTTCAGTAGAAGAGAAGGGTTTCGGTTATTATATCAGCTTGACTATTTTTTCAAGCCACTCTTTATCTATATCTGAAAAAGCTTCGAATTTTCGGCTGTCTACGTCGAGCACGCCCCAAACCTTGTTTTCCTTGTCAAAAAGAGGAACAACTATTTCCGAATTTGAGCGGCTGTCGCAGACCACATGGCCTGGAAATTCATGGACGTTAGGCACAATAATTGTTTTTTTCTGAGTCACTCCTGCCCAGCAAACGCCTTTCTCTTTCTCCAACACCTGGCAAGCTAAGGGGCCCTGGTAAGGCCCAACGATCAATTCACCATCAGTGAGAATGTAAAAGCCGGTCCAGAAAAACTGAGCCATCTTATGATGAAGGATGGCTGCGATTGTAGCCATGCGCGCAATCTTGTTTTCAGTTTTAAGAACAAGCTCCTGGAGCTGATTATAGATTCTCTTGTATCTTTTTTCGAGATTTTCTTTATCGGCCATAAGAGTCCTCCGCTGATATTCATGAAATCATTTTTATGAACACGTTCTCACTTAAAGGCGTTGCCTCGGTAGCTTCAGAAAATGTAGCATTGCTTGAATTGCGAGTCAAGGAGCATTCCCTTTTTATCGATATATCGAGTTGTGTCCTCATCCTGCGCCTGATCCTGTGTTTTTCTCCTTAGATAATGTTATTGAGGTGAAGAGCTTTAATTTTCCCCTTTCATAAACCTTACAACCTAATGGAAAAAGCGCGGGCTGTTGTCAGCAAAAGGGGGGTTGATGATGGGAACCAAAAAGGTGGGGGTTCTCTCCAGCCCGCAAAAGAGAACCAATATAATTATACAAGAAGTAAAATAAATGTAAAGAAAAAATTGAAAATTTTAGATTTTTTTTCAAATTTTGTCTTGACATTGTAGCCTGTTTTTTATAAATACTTGGACAAGGCTAAGGAGTTGGAGAGAGTTACTCAAATTAAAGCATTCGTGGCAGGAGTTTTTAACACATCATTATGGAGGTTTAAATGAGAAAATATTTCACGGCAATCGCAATATTTGCTTTAGTGTTTTTTGGCCTTAGCTCTTTATCTCATGGTGCAGGTTTTCTGATCTATGAGCACGGTGCTGCAGCGATGGCCATGGGTGGCGCATTTGTTGCTCTCGCCAACAATCCCACCGCGGTTTTCCACAATCCAGCGGGCATAGCTTTTTTGGAGGGAACCCAGATTTCTCTGGGGACAACATTGATCACGTCCAACTCTTCTTTGGGACTAACAAACCTGGCCACTACTGTGGAGACCAAAAAACAATGGTTCTACCCTTCAACTTTTTATATCACCCATAAGATAAATGAAAGAATTGTCGCCGGATTTGGCTTCTTTAATCCTTACGGATTGGGCACCAAATGGGATGAAGATTATCCACAAAATACAAATTTTCCACTAAGGTTTATTTCTACTAACGACGACATGAAAACCTTTTTCTTCAACCCTGTTATCGCCGTCAAGCTCGACGAAAGTTTCTCGGTGGCTGTTGGCGTTACCTATATCTATTCGACTCTAGAAGTTGATCGTGTTAATATCATCGACCTTACATTGTACGGTGCAGAGAGATATGAAGCACCTATAAACATGAAAGGGAATGGAGATGCCTTCGGCTTGAATGCCGGAGCTCTCTATAGAGGGAAAAATTTTTCTCTGGGTTTTAACTGGCGTGGAGGATTCGATATCGAATTTGAAGGAGACCTGTTGCTTGATAACTCAAATATCCCCGCAATGTTCCAGCCTAATGTTCCTACGGAGGCAGATGTCGCCACTACTTTAAGTACTCCTCATATACTTGGATTTGGAGCTGCTTTTAATTTAACCCCGAGCTTGATCGTTACTGCTGATTTTCATTACATCCTTTGGAGCGCCTTCGAGCAATTTGTTATTAAAATTGACAATCCTGATCCTATTCCAGATGAAACCGAAACATTCGACGAAAACTGGGAAGATTCTTATCTCATTCGAGCTGGCCTTCAATACATGGTGAATGAAAATTTTGCCTTGAGGGCAGGATTTCTTTATGATAAAACGCCTCAGCCTGTAGAAAGTATGGACACCCTCCTTCCTGATGCAAATCGAATTGCCTTTACAGGAGGCTTTGGTTATAAAAGCGGTAACTTTGTCATTAATGTTGCCTATCAATATGAGCCTTTTAAAGACAGGGAAAGCGCGAACAGGAGCGTTTTGCTTCATCCTGTGACTGGGGCGAACCTAGGACTGGGCACATATTCAACAACTGCCCATCTTATCGGAGTAAGCATAGGCTTTATTTTTTAGTCAATAAAATTAAAATTGGAGGTAAAGTAAATGGCTTATGAATTCACCAACTCAAAAGGGGTAAAGTATTATCTCCATTTTAAGGACGTTAACCTAAAAGGAGGTCGTGTTCAGAGAATCTACTTTTTTGCCCGTGATGTGAGGAGTGGGTCATTAGATGCAGTTCCTGATGGATACAAGGTTGTTGAAACAGAAAGAACAGGTATGCCCATTCTGAAAAAGAAATAGTATTTTCTCCTGATTTGATTTAAGGCTCCTGAAGATAGTGTAGTACATCCTCATAAAAAGGAGGGGATGTATCTAGCCGAGGAAGAAGTACCTTTACACTGCTCAGAGCCTGGATTTTAGTTTATTATTCACTCTCAATCTTCTTAATATTTTCAATCCCTTGCGTCCCTACTCGTCTATCATATTAAAAAAGGGATTTGATATTAAAAAGGTGGGCTTGATAAATCAAGCCCCTACATTAAACCTCTGGGCTTGCCAAGGATTTTGTTTTTTCATTGTCTAATAAGTCTAAGAAAAAATTAAGGAGGCCTAAAATGAAAAGATATATCCTTTACATGACCATGATTCTTTTTTTCCTAAGCTCTGCAATTTTTGCTCCAATTGCCCATAGTCAAGAGGCGAAGAAACCAGAAAAGAAGGTAGCCAGGGATTATTCTTCTACATGGGAGGAATATCTCGATCTTACTCCTGAGCAGAAATCAAAATTGGCGGAGTTAAGAGAAAAGCGCCAGGCGGAGAGGAAAGAATCAATGGAGAATATGCGGGCAGTTCGGAAAGAGCTTAGAGAGTTGATGCGCGACCCAGAAGCCAACGAGAAGAAAATCCTTGGGATTTATGACCAGCAAGCGAAATTTAGAGCGGAACGTTTCAAAAAATCTATCCAGCATAGAAAGGTAATAAAAAAGATGCTGACGTCCGAGCAGTGGGAAAAGCTAAAAAAGATTAAGAAAAGAATGGTTCTAAGGAGAGGTAGGTTCATGGGACGGAAAGGATTTTTCAGGCGTGATTTTCAGCGGCACAGATTCCATCGTTTTTGGAGATGAAACTAGAATTTTCTTCTTTACTTTTGCTTTTTTCAGTGGTATAAAATACGATAAATTAATTCAAGAGAAAGGATGTTTTTTATTTAATAAGGAGGAGATTTTTCGCTTTCAATTAACTGCTGTTTTAGAGAATGATTAAAGATTTGGAGGTATGAGTTATGGCTACAAGGATATCTGCGTCAACTGAAGGAAAAAGCAAGCAGGAGAAGATCATTCGGACTCTTAGTTTTAGCTTATTAGCGCTTTTATTTGTGATTGGAGGGAGTATTTCCTGCAAGAAAGAAGCAGGGGAAGAAATGGCTCTGGGGGAAGAGGGCCATCTTGCCAAAGAAGGCATTATTCCGTTTGAAGGTGTTGTTCATGTTGGTCTTGGAAAGTATCTTTTTATTCCTGAATCCAGCGGGTTTGATATTATAGTCCAAGGCCTGCTAGAGTCAGATGATGTTAGTACGCTTGTGGGCAAAGAGATAAGAGGCAACGGAGCATTTTCCCCAGAAAGGCCTTCGATTTTAATTGCGAACGACATTGAAGTAAGAGAGTCAGGGAGAAGTTGGAAGAATATTTTTACAAGAACCGAAGAATTCGTAACTGATGATTACTTGGACCTAGAAGCAAGAGATGAATTTCAAGTCTTAAAAAACCTTACCTACGATAAAAAAGAAGGATGGGAAGGAAAAGAAAGGGCAAAGATATACGGCAAGCTGGAGACAGAAACAGTAACTGAAGGGGAAGAAGAGAAAGAAAACTTCTGGATTGTTGTTCTTGACTCAAAAGATAATGAAGTTGGCAAAATCATTGTAGATAACTTCACAGATTTTTCTCAATACTACATAAAAAAGTTAAGATTTTTTGATAAGCTCTGGTTTTATATCACCATAAAAGATACAGTAGAGTGGAGAGTCAGGCGAAGGACTGGAGAACTCTTCCATGCCGATGTTCTCTTTAACGGCCTTTTCTAAGTAATATTATTCTGCTCTCAAATTAAAATCATTTAGAAATTCTTTTCCAGGTCAGGGTGTTTGCGGTGAAAGTCCGTTACATCTTGGTAGGCCTTGGCTACACGTAGAGTTTTGGCTTCTTCAAAGAGATTCCCGATAAACGAAATGCTAGTCGGGCTTCCTTTTTCATCAAACCCGTTGGGCACAACAACTGCAGGATGTCCGGTAAGATTTGTCAATAGGAGGTTGTTCCCTCCCAAGGAGGGAGCGATATACACATCAATTTCCCTCATCTTCTTTAGCATCTCCTCCATGAGGAGAGTCCTAACGCGGTTTGCCTGGATATATTCCACTGCGGGAATGAGCCGCGCTTGCCGGAAAGAATTCGGCCAGGCCTGTTTTATCTGTCTTACTAACAAGTCATCCCTGTTGCTTCGAGTGAGTTCATCGAAGGCTGCTGCTGCCTCTGCGTTCAGGATAAAAGAGAGAGCATTAACCGGAAGTTCAGGAAGGTCAAAAGGCACCATCTCCACTCCTAGGGAACGGAGAGCTTCGAGTGAAGCTTCGTCGTTTTTCTTGTTTCTGTATTCTCTTTCAAAGAGCTTTTTCAGGTAGCCGATACGGATATCCTTGAGACTAAGCGACGGATCCCAGTTAAACGGGAAATAGACCACGGTAAAGTCTTTTCCATCCGGGCCGTATATAGCATTGAAAACCAAAGCGCAATCTTCGACAGAGCGACATATGGGGCCGATTTTGTCCATGCTCCAACTTAGAGCCATGGCCCCGTAGCGGCTCACGCGTCCGAAAGTCGGGCGCAGTCCTGTTACACCGCATCTTGTAGAAGGGGAAACAATCGAACCCCAGGTTTCAGTACCGATGGAGAATCCAACCAGGCCAGCAGCCGTGGCAGAGGCTGAACCAGCAGATGAGCCGCTCGAACCTTGTTCTAGATTCCATGGATTTTTTGTTTTTCCGCCGAACCAGACATCTCCCCAAGCTAAAGCTCCCATCGTAAGCTTGGCCACCAGCACTGCACCTGCTTCTTCGAGTCGTTTGACCACGGTAGCATCAATATCTATTATTTGGTCTTTGTAAGGCATGGCTCCCCAGGTCGTCTTTATTCCCTTGGTAGATAGAAGGTCCTTTGCTCCCCAGGGGATGCCGTGAAGAGGCCCTCTGTAGCGGCCCGAAGCTATCTCCTTGTCAGCCCGCTTTGCCTGAGCTATAGCCAATTCTTCAGTAAGGGTTATGACACATTCCAAGCGGGGACCAAATTTTTTAAGGCGTTCGAGGTAAAGTTTGGTAAGCTCGGTGGAAGTTATCTTCCGCGATTTGATCAGCTGTGCGAGTTCTGTTACGGAGTAAAAGGCTAAATCTTCAAAATTAGAGGGAACTTGAACGCCTGAAGCTTCAGGCGTTTTAAAGGGCTTTCGGTCCTTCTCCAGATGCACCCCAGGTATAACAGGATTAAAGAGCAGGGCAGGAGGAACACTGTTTTGAAGGGAAATCTTTCTCAATCCTTCATATCTCGAAGCGTTTCTCCTTACATCATCCAGCATCATTTTTCTTTCTTTGGAGGTGAATTCGAGGCCGATTACCTTCTCAGCTGCAGTGATATCTTTCGTTGTTATTCTCTTTCCTTTGATATGGTAAAGAACAAAGGCCCCCCCTATAATCAGAAGAAAGACAGAGGCTATGACGATAAAAGCCAAGATTGCGGAAGATCCTTTCTTTTTTCTTAAAGCTTCCATGGTTTTTTTCTCCTTTTCTTTTTAATCTTTATTTAACTTTGGGAAAGTGCTAAATCTTTTTTTGAGTTTGAAAATCAGTTGCCCGAAGATTTTTTTTATCATCGCTCCTTTTGGGAAAAACAATTTTTCCGAATAAATTCGCTAAGGAATTGAAATGAAAAATGTTAAAAATTCTCCTCCAGTATTGGGTGTTTGAGGTGAAAGTCGGTCGCATTTTGGAAGGCCTTGGCTACGCGTAGAGTTTTAGCTTCCTCATAGAGATTCCCAATAAAAAGGATACTTGTCGGGCTTTCCTTTTCGTTAAATCCGTTGGGCACAACGACTGCAGGATGACCGGTGAAATTTGTTAAAAGGATGTTGCTGCCTCCGAAAGAAGGAGCAGCGTAAACATCTATACCTTTCATCTTCTGGGCCATCTCCTGCATGAGGAGCGCTCTGATGCGGTTGGCTTGAATATATTCCACTGCAGGGATGAGTCTTGCCTGTCTGAAAACGTTCGGCCTGGATCGTTTTGTCTGTCTGACCAGAAGGTCATCCCTGTTGCTTCGGGTGAGTTCATCAAAAGCTGCTGCAAATTCTGCATGCGGGATTAAACTGAGAACGTTAACCGGAATTTCTGGAAGGTCAAAAGGGATAAGTTCAACTCCGAGGGAACGGAGAACTTTGAGCGAGGCTTCGTCATTTTTCTTGTTGGCGTAGCCTCGCTCTTTGTATTCTCTTTCGAAGGCCTTCTTCAGGTAACCAATACGGATATCTTTGAGGTCAAGGGAGGGATCCCAATTAAAAGGCAGATCAATTATGGTTAAGTCTTTTCCGTCTGGGCCATATATGGCATTGAAAACCAGGGAACAGTCTTCAACAGAACGGCAGATAGGGCCGATTTTGTCCATGCTCCAGCTTAAAGCCATGGCTCCATAGCGGCTCACGCGGCCGAAAGTTGGGCGCAGTCCGGTTGCTCCGCATATACTAGAGGGATTAATAATCGAACCCCGGGTTTCAGTGCCGATGGAAAACCCGACCAGCCCAGCAGCCGCCGCAGCGGCTGAACCAGCAGATGAGCCGCCCGAGCCCTGTTCTGGATTCCAGGGATTTCTTGTTTTTCCGCCAAACCAGGTAGGGCCGCTGGCTAAAGCGCCCATCGTGAGTTTGGCCACAAGCACTGCTCCTGCTTCCTCCAGTCGTTTAACCACGGTAGCATCCATATCTATTATTTGGTCTTTATAAGGCATAGCTCCCCAGGTCGTCTTTATTCCCTTTGTAGATAGAAGATCTTTCGCTCCCCAGGGGATGCCGTGAAGAGGTCCTCTGTATCTGCCCGAGGCTATTTCCCTGTCAGCCCGCTTTGCCTGAGCTAAAGCCAATTCTTCAGTCAAGGTTATAACGCATTCTAAGCGGGGGCCAAATTTTTTAAGGCGCTCGAGGTAAAGTTTGGTAAGCTCGGTGGAAGTTATTTTTCGCGATTTGATCAGCTGTGCGAGTTCTGATACGGGGTAAAAGGCTAAATCTTCAAAATTAGAAGGCACTTGAACACCTGAATCTTCAGGCATTTTAAAGGGCTTTCGGTCCTTCTCCAGATGCACCCCAGGTATAACAGGATTAAAGAACAGGGCAGGAGGAACACTGTTTTGAATTGAAATCTTTCTCAGCCGTTCATATCTCGAAGCGTTTCTCCTTACATTATCCAGCATCATTCTTCTTTCTTTGGAGGTGAAATCCAGTCCAATTACCTTTTCAGCTGCAGCGATATCTTTCGTTGTTATTCTCTTTGCTTTGATATGGTAAAGAACAAAGGCCCCGCCTATAATCAGAAGAAATACAGAGGCTATGACGATAAAAGCCAAGATTGCAGAAGATCCTTTCTTTTTTCTTAAAGCTTCCATGGTTTTTTCTCCTTCCTTTCAAGAATTCTTTCTATTAGAACATATTTTTTTGCTTTGCTCTATCCTTTGCTTGGTGCTTTCCTCTACTTAGCCTTTTGCTTTCTGATCTTTGAAAACAAAAGATATATTGCAAAACCCACAAGGAGAGAAGAACCAATCCAGATTATCTTAACTTGGTTGCTTTCAAAATGGACCACTAGGTTTACGATAAATCCTGCTGTAATCAGGAAGGCAGCCACTCCAATCGCAAGGGTAAGAGGCACGAGAAAAAGAGAAAGACAGCCCCGCTGTTCTTCGCTTTCCTTTATTTCAACTGTCTCTTTTAACTTATTCTGTTCTGGTTCCCAGTAGACTTTGCCACAAGAAGGACAGTTTTCTTCTTTTTCCGGAATTGAGCTGTTACAATAAGGACAAACCTTCATAGCATCTATGGATTCATATTTTAATGATTGATGTTTTAGTTTTCAGTATCTTATCTCCAATCATAGAAAAAAAGATGCTCGCCAAAAAGAAAAAAATCTTGACACCTCCTTTTTATTATCATATTTTTCTAGGGCATTCGAGGGAAAATTTATTGATTCATTTGAGACACATCGAGTGCCCTTGAAATTCGCAAGATCCCTTTGCAATTAGTCTTTAGGATTATCGAAGGGAAGAAAGGAAAGACGATGGCCGAGAAGACAAAAGAAACTATCCTTAAACTGAGATGGCTTATTCTGATTTTGATGGGCTTGGTGATTTTTGGCTCTTATTATGCCTATGATGCGGTAAGCCCTGTAGCAGATTTTATCATGAAAGGAATGGATATAAGCTCCGCTCAGTTCGGGCTGTTCTTCAGCGTATATTCACTACCCAATATAATCATGGTCCTTCTGGGAGGCATTTTTCTGGACATAATCGGTATCAGAAAGGCCGGCACTATATTTGCGGCTCTTTGTGCTATCGGTGTGTTTATAACAGCTTCAGGTTCTACTTTGCTGATTATGCTAATAGGGAGATTTATCTACGGTCTTGGTTCAGAATCTCTGATCATAACCATGGATAAGATTCTATCCAGATGGTTCAAAGGAAAAGAACTCGCTTTTGCTTTTGGGCTTCTCATAACCATTGCCAGGCTTGGTACTATCGCTGCCTTTAATTCTGCAGCCAACATCCAACAATGGAGCGGCTCTTGGCGAATGGCCATCTGGGTATCAGCAGTGATCATGTTTGTAAGCTTTCTTCTCTTCTTGGTCTATTCAGGCATAGATAGGTCCAAAGAAAAGTATTTTAAGAGAGAGAAAAAAGAGGGCCAAGAAGAAAAATTTTCCTTTCAAGATATCTATAAATTTAGGCCTTCTTACTGGTTTGTTTGTGTGCTCTGTATGACTTTCTATTCTGCAATCTTCCCTTTTACCGCTTTTTCAACCGTATTACTCCAGACGAAATTCGGGTTTAGTGCTGTTCTGGGGGGGCGTTACACATCTATGATTTTTACTGCTTCGATGATTTTCACTCCTCTTCTGGGACTTCTTGTGGATAAAATCGGCAAAAGGGGAATCATGTTGATTTTTGGCTCTCTATTGCTTGTCCCTGCTCATTCAATCTTGGGACTTACCCAAATTCATCCTGCTATTCCCATGATCATGATAGGAGTCTCCTTTTCTTTGGTCCCGGCAGCTCTCTGGCCTGTAATACCTATCATGGTTGAGGAAAGGCGCCTGGGAACTGCCTTTGGCATGATGACCGGCATCCAGAATATCGGATTAACGATTTTCCCCTTTTTAGCTGGGAAAATAAGGGATCTTTCAGGAGGAGAATTCACGAATACGATGATCATGTTTGCTTGCCTGGGTTTTATCGGGCTTGTCTTTTCTCTGTTGCTAAAATCTGCTGATAAAAGAGAGAAAGTAGGAATTGAGCTCCCCACAATGCTTGCTCAGGCCGGAGAATGAAGCGAGGCCTCTTCAGGAAGTTCCCCCAAAAATTAGGCCAGACACAAAATATTGCTTCCTTTTCTTGTTTCTGTTATAAAATTTCTCTTTTATCTTTAAGGAAAATGTGATTTCATGATTCGTTGTGTAATATCAGACCTGGGAAAGGTTATTATCTTTTTTGACAATAATATTTTTTTCGAAAAAATTGCAGATTATTCTCCTTATTCAACAGAAGAGATTCGAGAGTTAGCCCTTGCTCATTTTGATCTTGTTGAATTCTTCGATAAAGGGGAGATCTCTCCCCAGGATTTTCACGCCCGAGTCATAAAGAAACTCGAGGCTCGAATAGATTACGATACCTTCTTCACTATCTATAACGATGTTTTTTCTCTTAATCCACCTGTGCTTCAAATCATGCAGAGATTGAAGAAGAACTACAGGCTTGTTGTGCTTTCCAACACAGATACCATGCGTTTTGGCTTTATAAAAAAGAGATTTCCTGAAATCCTGATTTTTGATGAGTATGTCCTGTCCTTCGAGGTGGGGTTTATGAAGCCCCATCCTCGAATCTACAAAGAAGCCTTGAAGAAGGCTGGGTTTCCGGCCAAGGAATGCTTATTTATAGATGATAGAGAAGAGAATATCGAAGCAGCTGCAAAATTAGGAATAAAAGGAATCCACATGGAACCTCAAACAGACCTTGAAGCATTGCTCAAAGAAGAAGGACTTTCTTTCTAAATTGCATAAAAATAGTTTTTGGCGATCATCCCTTTAATGCAGGGTAATTTCCTAGATTCTTAAGAAGAAGCTTTTATAAAGACCCTGCGACTTCTTGGACCATCAAATTCGCAGAAGAATATTCCCTGCCAAGTCCCGAGAGAAAGCTGCCCGTTTTCTATGATAACCTTTATGGAGGAGCCGATAAGAGAGGCTTTAACATGAGCCGGGGAGTTTCCTTCAGAGTGTCTGTAGGGGAGAGAATCCGGAACGATTTTTCTCAAAGTCATCAGGATATCTTCTTTGACAGAGGGATCAGCGCTCTCGTTGATGGTTACTCCGGCTGTTGTGTGGGGGACATAGACATAGCAGATTCCGCTCTTCATTCCTGAAGACATAAGTTCTTCCTTAACTCTTGCTGTTATATCCACCAATTCTTCTCTGGCCTGAGTCTTGACTTCAATTGTTCTCATTTTGCACCTCTTTATTAATATTATAAAATGTGGGTTTGATGAATCAAACCCCTACACAAGATAAATCAGGCCCCTACAGAAAAAAATAAAAAATTTTAAAAAAACACTTGACAAAGAATATAGGAAGGTATAAATTTTTTGTCGCGGATACAACATTTTGTATCTCTCGTTCAAGGAATATACAATATATGGCATTTTTTCATTCCCTATTTCTTTTTATTTAAGGGGCAAATAGGCACCATTTCTGGCGTTTTTCCACTGAGGAATGAGAAAAAATGAGCAGTTAATTCTTTGTATAAGAGAAAGGAGGCGGCACATGCCGAGGACAATTTCCAGAATAAAGAAAAGAGACGGCAATATTGCTGACTTTGTCCAGGATAAGATTACTAACGCAGTTTATAAGGCCATGGAATCTCACGGGATCACAGATAATGGTGCAGCCAGAACAGTCTCTGATATTGTGACTTTCATGCTGGAAGAAAAATTCGGAGGCTATACCATTCCCTCAGTAGAACAGATTCAAGATATCGTCGAGATGGTACTTATGAAGCGAGGCTACCATGAGATTGCTAAGTCATACATACTTTACAGGGAAAGGCACAAAGAAATCAGGGAGGCAAGGGAGACAGGTATCAATTTGCTGAGACTAATCAGGGATTATATCAATGATGCCGACTGGAAGATTAAAGAGAACAGCAACGAAGGTGTGATGAGTTTTTCAGGCCTGAATGCTAGAGTTTCGGGTGAGGTTCTTTCCAATTTCGCCCTCAACCAGCTTTACTCAGATAAGATCAAGAAGGCTCATATGGAGGGAGATTTCCATGTCCATGACCTTTCCTATCCTATTGTCGGCTATTGTGCGGGATGGTCATTGGAGAACCTTCTCAAAAAAGGATTCGGTCATGTGCCCAATCAAGTCCATTCTTTTCCTGCCAAACATATGGAAACGGCAACTCTGCATATGGTGAATTTTATCGGCACGATGCAAGGAGAATTTGCTGGGGCTCAAGCTTTCTCCAGTGTGGACACTCTTCTGGCTCCTTTTGTTAGAACCGACAACCTTGACTACGAAAGCGTCAAACAAGATATCCAGAAACTTATCTTTGGACTGAACGTTCCCTCTCGGTGGGGATGGCAGACTCCTTTCTCCAACCTGACTTTTGATTGGACGGTTCCCGGAGACATGAAGGACAAGAATGTTATTGTCGGAGGCGAAGAGCAGGATTCGACCTACGGAGATTACCAGAAAGAAATGGATATAATCAATAAGGCTTTTTTGGAGTTGATGTTCGTGGGAGACCAGAAGGGCCGTGTCTTTACTTTTCCGATACCAACGTACAATATTACCAAAGATTTTGATTGGGATTCTCCTAATGCCAATCTTCTGTTTGAAGTTACGGCTAAGTATGGAATCCCTTATTTTCAAAATTATATGGGTACAAACCTCGATCCTGGTGACATAAGAGCCATGTGCTGCCGTTTAAACCTTGACCAACGGGAGCTCCAGAGAAGACCTGGCAGCATGTGGGGACCAGGAGATTCTACAGGTTCGGTAGGAGTAGTCACCATAAACCTCAACAGGATTGGTTATGAATCAAGCTCGCGTGAGGAGTTCTTTTCCAGCTTAAAGAATATAATGATATTAGCGAAAGAGTCGCTCGAGACCAAACGAGAGGTCGTTAACAACATGCTGGCCAAAGGAATGATGCCTTACACCATGGTCTACCTTGGTCATTTTGATAATCATTTTTCCACCATCGGTATTTGTGGCATGCATGAGGCCTGTCTGAATTTTCTGGGAAAAGGAATAGGTACTCCAGAAGGGAAAGGATTCACTTTAGAAGTCCTCGAATTCATGAGAGATACGATCAAAGAATTTCAGGAAGAGACAGGCAATATTTATAACTTGGAAGCGACGCCGGCGGAATCCACTTCTTACCGCCTGGCAAGGCTTGACAAACAGAAATACCACAGCATCATCACCGCAGGAACAGAGCAATATCCCTATCTTACGAATTCTACCCAACTCAACGTGGACGCAACTCGAGATATCTTCGAAGCCGTTGAACATCAAAAGGATATTCAACCGCTTTATACAGGGGGAACTATATTTCATTCCTTTCTCCCTGAAGCAATTGACAAGGAAACTTGTAAAAAATTAGTCAAGAAGATTGCTGAAACCAAACTCCCTTATTTCAGCATCACTCCCACTTTTAGCGTCTGTCGGAATCATGGATATGTTAAGGGAGAGTTCCCCAAGTGTCCTGAATGCCAGGAAGAGACTGAAGTCTACTCCAGGATAGTAGGTTACCTGAGGCCTGTTAGCACCTGGAACGACGGCAAGCAACAGGAATTCCGAGAAAGGACTCCTTACTCAAAGATAGGTTAAGCTGTGGAATATTTTCTTTTTACCTACCCAAATTGTTCAAAATGCGAGGAAATAAAGAGATATCTAGGAGAGGCTGATTTTGAAGGGCAGGAATGTAACCTTGTTTTGAAAGAAAGCAAGTTGAAAATAAGAGAATTCTTGGGATGTCTCAAACGCGATGATAAAGGAGCGATCATCATACCCACCTTAGTCCTTCAGGAGAATGGAGAAGTTGTTACCGTGTTAAATAATCGTACGGAGCTTGAGGATTGGTTGAAATCAAAGGCATAGAGAAATTCGCCCCGAAAGATTTTCCTGGGTGCATTTCCTCAACTGTGTTCTTGGGCGGATGTAACTTCAGGTGCCCCTTTTGCCACAATTCGGAACTGGTGCTTCGGCCGGAGATTCTGCCCACGTTTCCCCCGGATTATTTCCTCAGCTTCCTTGATTCAAGAAAAGGCTGGCTTGAGGGCATCTGCATTTCTGGCGGAGAACCGTTGCTTCATGACGATTTAGAAACCTTGCTTATCCTCATAAAAGATAGGGACCTTTTGGTGAAGGTCGATATAAACGGTTCTTTCCCTTCAAGGCTTGAAGACCTCATTCAGAAGAGGCTCGTCGATTATGTCGCCATGGATGTCAAGGCTCCGTTGAAGCGATATCAAGAAGTAACCAGAGCCACGGTGAATGAAGAGGACATAGTGCGAAGCCTGGAAATCATCAAGAATTCGGGTCTTGAATATGTTTTCCGAACCACTTTGGTGCCTGGTTTGATAGGACAAGAAGATATCAAAGAAATCTGTCAGATGCTAGATGGTGCAAATATCTTCCTGCTCCAACAATTTGTTCCCTTAAACACTCTGGATAGCAAATATCTTCAAAAGAAGCCTTATGGTCGGGAAGAGGTCCAGGAAATAGCTAAGATTGCAGAGCCATATTTTTCAGAAGTCAGAATCGAGGGCGTTTGAGCTATGGACCTCAAAGTTCAAAGAATTCATGAGGATGCCAAACTCCCCCTTTATCAGCATAAGGGAGATGCAGGATTGGACATCTTTTCTTCCGTCGATTGTGTTTTACAGGCAGGTGAGGTCAAGCCTGTTCCCACAGGAATTAAAGTGGCTGTTCCCGACGGCTATGTAGGGCTGGTCTGGGATAAGAGTGGAATCTCCCTTAAAGGCGTTCATCGGTTGGCAGGAGTCATCGATTCGGGCTACAGGGGAGAGGTCCGGGTGGTCATGGTGAATCTTGGAAGCGAGCCCTATGTCATCGAGAAAGGAATGAAGATTGCACAGCTTTTGGTCCAGCCCGTTACTGAAGTGAATGTTGTCGAGGCAAAGGAGCTGGAGAACACGTCACGCGGTGACGAAGGATTTGGAAGCACCGGGAAGTATTAATTACAACTAACAGGGGTCAGGTCTTGTTTTTTGCTTTTACTCCTGCACTCCTGCAAACGCACTTTATACTAGTGGTGAAAGATTGAGGGAAATTGTGTTCCTTTTATGAATGGCCAGGGGAGCGTGCGGATCTAATCCAGAGATAAGGATAAGAGATGTCTGTATTTATTCCATTCTCGAGATGAGCTGTTAAAACACTAAAACAGGCAAAAAATAAGACCTGACCCCTTCATTAACTGCTAATCTCCTCGTTGCTTTTCAGGCTGCAACTATGTAAAATGGTATTACTCGCCTGGATAAATCTCTCCGACTAAGGAATTGATCGATGACTACAATCATTAAAGCAGAATACGAGATTGACCTCGCCCTACATAGAAAGGATTTCAAAGTAAATAAGATTCAAGATTTTTGTCCTTTATGCCACAGTACCATAAAACCTATCTACAGGTACGCCTGGATGGATAGCAGAGGATTACAAGCAGTATTTGAGTGCCCAAAAGAGAACTGCCAAAAGCTTTTCATTGCTTACTACCGCCCCTCAACCCAGGATGAAAGAAGTGAGCTGGAGACTGAATACTATTATAGTAGCAGTGAGCCTATAAGAGTCAAAAAGTTAGATTTTTCTGAAACAATAGCAAACATATCACCTCAATTCTGTGAAATTTATAACGAAGCCCAGATAGCAGAACAAAGGAGACTCAAGAATATATGTGGTGCTGGTTTCAGGAGGGCTCTTGAATTTTTAATAAAAGACTATTTAATCCATGAAAAAAAAGATGAAAAGGAAGAAATAGAAAACAAGAGCTTGCTTGGTTGTATTGAACAATATGTTGATGATCCAAGGATAAAAGAATGTGCTAAGATGCCGGCATGGCTTAGTGAAGGGGAAAGTCATTATTATAGAGAATGGGGGGATAAGGATTTAAATGACTTAAAAGTAATCATTGATTTAACAGTCAACTGGATAGAAAGTGAGAGTCTAGCAAAAAAAATAATTAAAGAGGAACTAGAGCCAAAAAAGAGAAAAAAGAGAAAAAAGAGAAAAAAAGAAGAAAAAGAAGAACAGAAAGAAAAGGAAAAGAAGGAAGAAAGCGACCAAGATAATTAAAAAAATTCCAATCAGTCAGCCAAACAGCGCTAACCAGAAGATGAAATTTACTGTTGTCCTTGTCCATCCTAAGAATCCAGAGAACATCGGCCTTGTGGCTCGAAATATGAAAAATACAGGATTGGAGAAATTGAGGCTTGTAGGTGTTAAGAGATTAGAGCAGAACTCCTATGTGACAGCTGTTCATGCCCGTGATATTCTGGAACAAGCCAGATTTTATCCTGACTTGAGCGAAGCCACCGCTGATCTAGATGTAATCTTTGCTTCCACATCAAAGATAAGGAAGAATTTCCCCTCTGTTTCTCTAAAAGACGCCGTGGAAAAAATGTTTCAATTTCCCGCCTCGACAAAGATCGGACTTCTCTTTGGAAGTGAAAGGACTGGCCTGACTTCAAATGAGCTGCGCTCCTCAAATTTCAGGTTTATGATTCCCCAGGCTACAAGTCAGCCTTCTTATAACCTTGCCTCTGCGGTACTCCTGACCCTGTTTCATATATTCTCCTACGGTCGCTTTAAAGATATTGAGGCTACCAGGGAAAAGCCTCTTTCACGAAAGGAGCAGGAGGAATTCATACGTCTCATCCTTCACAAATTGGAGCAGAGTAATTTTATTCACAGCACAAACAAACGGCATATGACAGAAATGATTTATGACCTTTTTGGAAGATTCGCTCTGACATCAAAAGACAGGAAATTGTTGCTTGCTCTTTTTTCGAAAGCGGTCAGAAAATAACCAGTGAAATAATAACCTGGGAAATCACCAGTGCATAACCAGATTTGATATCTTTGACAATGAGAGAAGATTAAGTTAAAAAACCTTCTAGCAAAGCAGAAAGGAGAGACGATATGGATCAAGAAATTAAGGTTTCCTTCCCGGGTGGCGTGCGGGTGGATGCTGAATACAAAGGTTTTATCATAAAAACCGATCAGCCGAAATACCAAGGTGGTGAGGGCTCGCAACCAGCCCCCTTTGATTTGTTTTTAGCCTCACTTGCTGCTTGTGCTGGCTACTATGTTCTTGTTTTCTGCAATAAGCGAGGAATATCCACTGAAGAAGCATCCGTTGTAATGAGGACAAGTAAGAGTGCAGAGACCAAGATGGTCGAGAAAATATCAATCGAGATTCAACTTCCTCCTGATTTTCCTGAGAAATATAAAAATGCCGTGATAAAAGCCGTAGATAGTTGTTCTGTTAAAATACACATTTTAAATCCGCCAGCCTTTGAAATTTTAGCCAAAATTGGTAACTAGTATAGGGGTTTGATTCATCAAATCCACCTTTTATTATTTATATGGATCTTATTAATCAAATCCACATTTTTATTATTTGTAGGGTTTGATTTCTTCTGCGGGGCCTAATCTATTTGTGGAGGCTTAATTCATGTAGGGGTTTGATTCATCAAACCCACCTTTTATTTATAAAAATGGATTTTATTAATCCCGCACTTTTATCTTACCTTGAAACCTGGGGCAACCAAAGATAATAAAAGCCACTTTTTAAAGAGCGAAGCATATCTTCAAAGCTCTTTCCTTCCAAAAGAGAAGTTTTCTCTAATTTTGTGGCATAGATATTGGTTTTCCTTTTAGGGTAATAGGTGTAGGCAATAACTTTTGCTTCTTTGATCTTAGCCAGAGAAAGGGCTTTCTTCAAAGCCGAATCAAAATATCCAATTTCATCGATCAATTTTAGCTCCCGAGCTTGCGAGGCAGTGTAAATCCGGCCGTCAGCAATTTTTTTCAACTCTTCAAGGGAAACCGAGTCCTTCCTTTTTTGATAGACCACGTCCAGAAACTTGTTGTACATTTCATCGATGACATCTTGAAAAATCTTTTTCTCTTCTTCTGTTAAATCTCTAAAGGCACTTCCTGAATCTTTCATCTCTCCTGATTTAATGACACTTACCTTTATCCCGATTTTTGCAAAGAGCTCCTGAAGGTTGGGAAAAATTGAAATAACACCGATGCTTCCGGTGATGGTTGAAGGATGGGCGATGATATGGTCGCAGGCTGAAGCGACATAGTACCCTCCAGATGCGGCCAGCCCCATCATTAAGCCCACCACAGGGATTCCTGTTTTTTCTTTGAATCTTATAATCTCGTTGTAAAGAATATCGCTTGCTGTAACCTCACCTCCTGGAGTATCCAGGCGGAGGATCAATGCTTTAATCCTTTTATCTTCTGAGGCTTTCTCCAATCTGTAGTAAACTCTGGAGAGGATATCCCCCTCTCTTTCGAACAAACCTGGATCAACGGTGGTGCTGATTAGGCCTGCGACATCAAGTATTAGGATTTTTTCTTTAGCTGGACTTCTGATAAGCATGACTTCGTGAATTTCATCTTTTCCGAGAAGATCGAGGTGAATGTTGGGTGCACAACCGGCTAACAACAAAGAAATAGTAATGATAAAGAGAAAATTCTTTTTCATATCTCCTCCTGAACTCTTAGATTCAACTCTTTAACAATTATACCATATTACCTGGGTGATTATCTCGATGGGTTTTGTTGACTTCAAGCAATCCGGATGATATAGCAGGGAATAAAGTTAAAATGAAAAATTTCCTTATCGCGGGCGTTGATTTGGCAGGAGTTCCTCACCGTCCGACAGGAATATGCATCTTGAAAGGATTAAAAGCAACAACCTCAATCCTCTATTCTGATGACGATATCTTGAGTTGCGTCAAGAAAGAGAAGCCAGACCTTGTAGCCGTCGACGCTCCCCTGACGCTTCCTCCAGGAAGGAGTTCTATCGACGAAAGGACCGGATATCATTTTCGTCCCTGCGATGAAGAGTTGAGGCGGAGAAAAATCCCTTTTTTCCCAATTACTTTGGGGCCGATGAGGGGCCTGACCAAGAGGGGAATTAGACTGCGGGGTATGCTGGAAAAAGATGGATTTCGGGTCGTTGAAGTTTATCCCGGCGGTGCCCAGGATATCTGGAAAATTCCTCGAGTCAAACATAGTCTTTCAGGATTGAGGAAAGGACTTAGAGATCTAGGAATATCAGGTCTGAAGATAGAAAGCTCTGCCCACGAGTTGGATGCCGCCACAGCCGCCCTGGTTGGCCTTCTTTTCTTGCGGGGGAAAGCGGAGGTTTACGGTGATTTTACTCAGGGGGCAATCCTGATGCCTTCTTCATCGAGGAGCGGCTGAGAGCTAATCTCATTTACGCATCAAATTTCTTTCAGTGAAAGTTCCTTGAGGAATTAGAATATCGAACTCGATGCGTTTTATTATCATCTCTGTTTTGGAGTTCTTCCTTAGTTTATCTTCCATGGTGACTTTTGTTGGATAATATCTATTCTTGAAGGATTTGATGTCTTCCACTGCAAGAACCTTTAAGAGTTTTCCGCTCTTGGCGTAAAATTCCACCTTCGAGCCGATATATCTTTCCTTATCTACCCAGATTTTTATGAAAAAGTAAGTTTTATTTTCAATTTTGGACTCAAGCTCCAGGACATAACATTGAGCCGCTGCAAAGACTTCTTCTCCCAGGAGTTTGACATTATATTCTTTCCTTAATTCCTCAGCTGTTTCTGTCAGGTCCTCGTAGGAAAAATCTGAGCCCATCATGCTTTGCCGCAGCATGTGGCCTGAGAGGCGCATCACCCTTTCTGCAGAGGGGAAATATATCTTAAGAACCTTCCCGGTTTTCAACATTTTTGTTCCCCGGTCTCTTGCAGGACTCAGGAACTCAATAAAGGATTTTTCTGTTCCTTCTGTGTAGCTGGTGAGTTTCTTTTCGACAACTCTCTTTCCTATGGTGATGATCATGTCGATTTCAGAATAAGCGGTATCGAAGACCATGTTTTTATCTCTCATGGCTAGGATTTCTTCTGCCGTTAAGTCCTCCCCGGCTTTCCCGCAAGTTAACGTGATGCTGATAACCAATAAAAATAGAGCTACTTTATTCATGGCGAGCTACCTTTTTCAATAAATTTTATCTTCAGAATCGTATATTTGGCGTGTCGCATTTTTATTTAAGCTCTGTCGATGTTTGATTTATCAAATAAATATTTTTATTCCTTCAAACAAGCAGGTGGGCTTGATAAATCAAGCCCCTACAGAAAAAAAATCAAATTCTTTCAGTTTATTTTATAATAAAAAAGGTGGGCTTGATAAATCAAGCCCCTACAAATTTATCTATAGTTATTTCATACTTGTCCGTAAGGCTTCCACTGGCTCCATTCTCGAGGCTTTACGGGCCGGGTATATAGCTGCGAAGAGTGTGGTTGTCAGGCAGAACACCGCAGCGCCAAGGAGAATCCCAAATGTGAACTTGGGATAGATGATGGGGGAGAAGAAGGCGATCTCGAATTCCATTTTTTCCATCATGCGCGTGAAATTCAGCCCGGTGTTCTGGGCTAATATTGACAGGCCGCTTCCGATCAAACCTCCTATGAACACGCCCAGAAGGCCTATGTAGGTAGCTTCAACCAAGATCAAGGCCACAATCCCTCCATTCCTCATTCCCATGGATTTGATGACCCCGATCTCGTGCGTTCTTTCCACAACAGCCATGAGCATGGTGTTCAGGATCACCAGGGCAGCGATAAGCATGATGATCAACAGGATGCTGCCCATGACGACGCTAGCAAGAGGCATATAGGTCAAAAAGAAGTTGTCCTGCCAGGGTACAGCAGTGAGGGTATCGTCCAATCCGCTCTCCTTGAGGAAGGTCAGAATTTCAGAAGAAATGTCCGCTGCTGTCCCTGCGTCGTCAAGGAGAAGCAGGATTTCGTGCGCGGCTCCATCGCAATCGAGCATCTCTTGGGCTTTTTCGATAGAAAGGTAGATGAAATTCTTGTCCATGAAGGTAAACCCACTTTTAAAGATCCCTGTCACGGTGAAGGTCAAAGCGTAGGTGGAGTAGTTGATGTCTGAGGTCACAGCCAGCAGCTCGTCGCCGAGGCCAACTCCTAATTTTTTAGCCAGGCCGTCACCGATGAGTATCTCTGCTGGTGATTCCTGAAAGTAACTCCCCTGGATCAAATATTTTCTTAGATCAAAAAGGTTTTTCTCCTGCTCCGGGTTGATGCCTATTCCTAGAGCAGGCTCGTTTTCGTCTTCGGAGGAGAGGATTAGACGGAATTTGATCCTTTCCGTCATGGTGGATATTCCCGGAAGAGAAGAAATGCCGTCTTCTATGCTCTGGGCGTTATAAACGAGTTGCTCCCTGGGCATGACTCTTTCCAGCCTTAAGAATTCTCTGGAAACAATTTTCACGTGCCCGAGTTCTGTTTCTATCAAGGTACGATAGATGCTTTCGCTGACACCTTCAATATAGCTGTAGGTGAAGATGATGGAGATCATTCCAAAGGCTACAGCCAGGGAGGTTAGGATTGTCCTGCGCCAATTTCTCCAGATGTTCCGCCAGGCTAGTTTAATGAATTTTTTCATCCCACGTGCCTCAGTGCCTGAATCGGATCGAGTTTGACTGCCTTATAGGCAGGGTAAAGACTGGCCAGGATGGAGATAACAGTTCCAAAAATTAGAGTGAAGATCAATACTCCTGCGGTCAAATCCCCCTTGTACACCTCCATTGGGAGAAAAGACACCATCTCGGATATCTCCTCTCCCAAAAAGGCGAGACTAAATCCTTTGGCTTCCAGCCACCAACCTCCCAGACCTCCGATTATGCAGGCCGCAATTGAACCAAAAATACCGATGAGAGCGCCCTCAAAGATAAATACCAGCATGACTTCCATTTTCCGCATGCCCATCGCAGCCAGCATCCCGATCTCGCGAGTCCGCTCCATGACTGCCATAAGCATGGTATTCACGATTCCCAGGGTGGCGATCAGGATCATCATCAGAGGTATGATAGCCTGGATTCTGCTTCTAAGCCTCATCAGCTCTCTGAAGTCAGAGGCGTATTCTTCGAAGCTCACGACCTCATAGCCTTTGCTCAAGGAGGCCAGTCGACTCTCGATGGACTCCCTTACCTCAAGAACTCGCTTCTTGTCTTCAATCCGAACTGCAAGCTCAGTCACCCTGTTTTCTAGGCTTAAGGCTTCCTGAGCGAGGGAGAGGGGAATGAAGACGGTCCCTCGGTTGACCATCGGGTTTTCTGTTTTGGCTATTCCGGCGATTTCCAGGTCGAGCGCGTTCCATATAAAATCTTCTATGGAGAAAAAAATCCTGAGAGTACACTCATCTCCGACTTTTAGGCTCAGATCTCGGGCAAGGCCGCTGCCCAGGATGATCTTTTGTTCCGACGGTTTGAGGAAGCGTCCGTCTGTAATGGAGTCTTTTATTTTAAACACCAGCGGGTCGACTTCAGGCTCGATGGCCACACCCAGACAGGGAAGCTCATCCATGCCGGAGATGATGGTTGCTTGGAAGAGAATGCGACTTTCAATGCCTTGAATATCCTGGTTATCTTTCAGTAAGCTTTTTATTTCCTGAGGTTCATCGATCGTGAATTTAAGAGGAACTTCGTCTTTTTCCTCAAAGTATCCGCGGGCCAGGATCTTGAGATGGGCAGTCTGGCTGTTGATGATGTTGTCCATAGCATGCGTGTCAACTCCGTTATAAAGGGAGATTCCTATGGCCATCAATCCAAGACCGTAGGAGATAGCAGAGAAGGTGATGATCGTTCGTCTTTTGTACCGGAAGACATTCCGGAACGCGAGCTTAAACAGCATCTTCATTTTTTGTTGACCTTCTGGTCAGATTCGATTTTTCCGTCTCGAAGCTTGATGAGCCTCCGGGCGAAATCCATGACCATCTTATCGTGAGTGGAGAAGATAAACGTGGTGGATGTCTTCTGGTTTAGCTCGAGCATCAGTTGGAGTATCTCCTCGCCGGTCACAGAGTCCAGGTTGGCTGTGGGCTCATCTGCTAGAACCAGTTTGGGTTTTTTGACCAAGGCCCTGGCGACAGCTACTCTCTGCTGCTGGCCGCCGCTCATCTCGTTGGGGCGACGGTGAAGGAAATCCTTCAATCCGACTTCTGTGAGAATATCTTCTGTCACTCTTTGTCGTTCTTTGGCTTCGTGCTGACCTTCAAGGATTAACGGGAACTCCACGTTCTCCATGGCGGTCAGAACAGGAATAAGGTTGAAGGTCTGGAAGACAAACCCGATATTCTTCCGTCTTACATCCGCCAGTTTTGCTGTCGGAAGAGCGGTGATGTCTTTTTCATCCAAGAAAATTTTTCCCTTGCTGGGCTTGTCCAAACAGCCGAGAAGGTTGAGGATAGTAGTTTTTCCTGAGCCTGAAGGACCAGCGATGGAGAGAAATTCACCTTCCTCGATAGAAAAGGAGATTCCTCTTAGAGCTGGGAAGTCGACTTTTCCGATATGATAAACTTTGTGGACGTTTTCTAGTTTAGCGATAGACATGTCTCGCTCCATTTATTAAAAATTCATTTTAAGCCAGATATAGAATACATCATTTGCCCCTTCCCTGTTAAATTCTCCTCCTTTTCTGCCCATCAAAAAGAATATGCCCAGATTTAAGGTTACATTTTGGGTAAGTTCGTACCGAATCCCAGGGCTGATTATATAGGAGCCGTCAGTCCAGTTCCCGATATAAGTAGTGCTTAGAGAGAAAAGGCCGATAAAAGGAAACTGCAGAACGGAAAGATAATATTCTCGAGCAAGAGTGAAGCTCTCTCCTGTAAAAAGCCTATCTAAGTCATACTGGGAGCTGTCTTTTTCTCCGCTCTCATCATAAAAGAATTCATTCATCCAGTAGATGCCGCCTTTAACCGGAAAAGTATAATCGAACCCGACAACAAGTTTCATATTTTTCTCTCCAGGAGATGAAAAATAGCCTCCCTCAACCCACCAGCCGATGAAGTTTTCACCACGAAGGTCCAGGCCATAAATGGTCTGATTTAGCCTTCCCCAATGGATAAGAGTCAAAGCCGCGTCCACGCCTGCAATTTGGGTGTGTGCTCTGAGACCTGATTTTGAAGAGTTAAAATTATCTTCTGGCGATAAAACCCCGGTGAGACTTGATGTTTGCCCGATCGGGACGTAAACCTTGATAGCATTCACTCCTGGTTTTTCCTCAGCTGGCTCGAAGATGTTTACCCTGTTGAACAGGTCAAGAGGGGCCCAGAGACGGGAGATGCCCATAGCGACTCGCTGTTTTCCGATAGTGACGTCGAATCCTGGAAAGTAAAGATCTATATATGCCCTGTCTAACTGAGTACGAGTTGTATCTGACTGATCGGAGTTCTCGTACACGCCCAAGGGGCTGCTTATAATTCCGTGGAAAGTGAAGAAATCCACTGCAAGATTCAAAGAAATGTTCTCTGATACAGAGGACCTGAATTGAAGGCGGAGACGGTTGTAATCGCCCAGAGAAAAATTCTCACTGATATCTTGGAGGCTCAGCTTGCCGCTGCTGAGTATAAAAAACCGGTTCTCATAATACCCAAAGGTCTCGAGGTCAGAGGCAAGAAGAAAAGATTGTCCAACCACAAGAAAGAGAAGAATAGAAAACGGAATTTTTCTTCTGGCCATGAATCGTAAGACTAACATTTTTTTCGTATTTTTTATAGACCAAGTTTGAGATTTTTAGTATTAATGGATAAAGAAAATGGCTCTCTTCTATTTTGCCTTGGTCATGATTAGAAAATATTCGGGAAAGGTCTCGCTCCCCTTCAGATTTTTAACGCCATTCCCTCATCGCTCTTCTCGGCGGCTGCGCAACTCGCCTTGCTCAAACATACTCGCCGTCCGACTTTGTCGGATTCCCTCAAAGAGCGTTTCGGGAAGGCTAAATCTTCAATGGTCGCTTCATCTTTCCCCGAACATTTTCTTTTGATGTCTAATTATAAAATGGAAAGGTAATAAGAAAACTAGGTTATTAAGGAGGAGCTTATGGAGAGCGTAAAGAAATCTTTGACAATTGTCTCGATCATGTTGGTTTGTCTTTTGTTGAGCAAAGGATTGATAGCTGAGACGAGAGGAGTGGAGAACGGCCAGCGGTATGGGCGCCTGGTCATAAAGAATGTTGTAGTCATCGACGGAAAAGGAACCCCGCCCAGGGGACCTTCAGACATCATCATCGAAGGAAACAAAATTCAGTCCGTCCGTTCTGCAAACAGGAGAGAGGATGCTTACCAGAAAGAAGAACATGTTCTTGACGGAACAGGAATGTACCTTCTTCCTGGCCTCATTAATATCCATGCCCACATCCACGACAGCCGTGCTGGTCAGCCCCTTCCTTTTGAATATATTTACAAACTATGGTTAGCCTGCGGCATTACCTCGGTTCGGGACGTAGGAAGCAACTATGAAAAAACAATATCAGAGCGTCGCAAAAGCCAAGAGGGGAAGATCACTGCTCCACGCATATTCCTCTACATGAGAGCGTGGGGCAGGACTCCCGAAGAAGCGAGGAAGAGCATACAGCAGATAAAAAAACGGGGCGGAGACGGAGTCAAAATTTTTGGCATGGACCGTGATATCATGAAAGCAGCCTTGGATGAAGCACACAAACTGGGTTTAAGAGTCGCTCATCATGTGGGAGTTGAGGAGACAGATGCCTGGGATGACGCTGCTTTTGGAGTAACTTCGATTGAGCACTGGTATGGAGTCCCGGATGCTGCCCTCCATGGCTCGCAGAAGTTTCCTAACTGGTATAACTACAGCAGTGAGGATGACCGTTTTCGCTATGCTGGCCGTCTCTGGCGAGAAGCTGATCAGAAGAAGTTAAATGAAGTTCTTAAGACGCTGGTGGAAAAAGGAGTTTCGTGGTGTCCGACTCTCGTCATTTACGAAGCTAACCGTGATTTACTGCGAGCCATGAATCAGCCCTGGTTCAAGGATTATCTCCATCCAGCTATTGAGGAATATTTTAAACCTAATCCTTCTTATCACGGTTCTTATCAGTGGAATTGGAGCACAACTGATGAAGTTTTTTGGCGCCAGAACTATAGAATCTGGATGAATGCAGTGCGGAAATTTTCCAACATGGGAGGTGTTGTCGGTGTTGGCGAGGACGCTGGTTATATTTACATGCTTTATGGTTTCAGTTTAATCCGGGAACTGGAGCTCCATCAAGAGGCAGGATTTCACCCTATAGATGTGGTCCAGCATGCTACGGGTAATAACGCCAAAATATTAGGGATGGAAAAGGAGTTAGGCCGAATCAGGACAGGTTACCTTGCTGATCTTATCCTGGTGGACGGGAATCCTCTGGAAAATTTTAAATTTATGTATCCTACGGGTGTCACGGATTTAAAAGATGGGAAATTGATTTCCAGAGGCGGTGTAGAATGGACGATAAAGGATGGCTTTGTTTATCATGCTCCGACAATGCTCCAGGATGTAAAGAAAATAGTATCGCAGTCAAGACAAAAATAATCTTGTAGGATTTTTATTAATCTTCCGTTGGGATTTGATTTTTCTTGTGTAGGGGTTTGATTCATCAAACCCACCTTATGAAGATCAAGAATAAATTGCAGGCATT
>JABAOH010001592.1_pt1 | contig 60557 bp, 47 predicted proteins | sample 7062181 | NCBI WGS metagenome assembly JABAOH01 (sample SAMN14538630, study PRJNA623070) | marine sediment metagenome | biome: marine biome [ENVO:00000428]; feature: marine pelagic biome [ENVO:01000023]; material: deep marine sediment [ENVO:00002113]; isolation source: pool of 5 deep marine... | reverse complement strand
ATGGAGAAATTCGAATTTGTGCTTGAGTAGCGTCGTAAACAATAACATTTCGCTCTCCAATGACTTCAAAGACTTCATCAGGTGCATAAATAATAGCAGTCGATTCATCAATCCCAACACCCAGAAGCTTCGGGTTTTCAGCCACAAGGCTTATGAGGCGGTTATGCCGTTTTCTCCTGATAAAATGCTGGTCAATGATCGCTGTTTTTATAAACCCAAAACCTCGTACGGTAACAATATTGTTGGCCTGGATAGTCTCGAATTCATGACCTTCCTTAACTTCTCTTTTTTCATCGCCGGTAATCATGATCTCGCTCATCACTGCTGCTCCAGCACTTGTTCCCCCGATCGCAGCTCCCCTCTCATAGATTTCCAGAAGCTTTCTGTGAATTGGGGTATCGATAAGGATATCCATAAGGCGGGATTGCACCCCACCCGAAAAGAAAACACCGCCAACATCATCCAGAATTCCAGTATTTTCCTCCTTCAGCGCTTGCTCTCTGGTCAGTATATGATACTCAACCTCTCGTGCTCCAAACCTTTTGAGCTGCTCTGCCTGTTCAGGCCCAACTTCATCTGGTACGCTACTCGCCATGGGGAAGATAATGATTTTTCCGCTGTTAAATTTATCGGCAAGCTTTACAAATTTTTTCATCATGGCTTCGGATCGAGTGCCACCTCCAATGATGAAAAGATAGCCTTTCGCCTCCGAAAAGGCTGGAAGAGATATGAATATATGCAAGCTCAAGAACAGAATCAGCATTTTTTTCATCTTTTACCTCCTCTTTTATCCTGTGAAATAAATTGTAGAGGCTTGATTTATTGTAGGGACTTGATTTATCAAGCCCACCTTCTTGATAATCTGTAAGGATTTAGTTTATTTGTAGGGGCTTGATTTATCAAGCGCGCACCTTTCGCTCCTGCAAATAAATAACAAGTGTTTGATAAATCAAACACCTACACAACATGTGGAAATTGAAAATATCCGCTTGCTACTTTCCCTAATATGGCTTTTATTTAAAGAATCTTCCTCTAAATTTCAAGGCTACATTTACAAGACATATGAGCACTGGAACTTCTATAAGAGGGCCAATTACAGTTGCAAAGGCGTGATTGGAACTAATGCCAAAAATAGCTATCGCTACAGCTATGGCCAACTCAAAATCATTGCTCGCTGCAGTAAAAGACACTGCTGTAGTTTGCGGATAGTTCCCCCCAATTTTCCTCACTATAAAAAAAGTTATGAACCACATAAAGAGAAAGTAAAAGATAAGGGGTATTGCTATCCTCACCACATCTAAAGGTAATTCTATAATGTATTCCCCTTTTAACGAGAACATAACGATGATGGTAAATAATAATGCAATGAGTGTAATAGGACTAATTCGTGGCTCAAATATCCCTTCATACCATTCTTTACCTTTCAGCTTTATCAACGTGAATCGTGTTGTTATTCCGGCAATGAATGGTATACCCAAATAAATGAAAACGGTTTTGCCTGCTTCCAGGATTGAAACACTCACATTCAATCCCTTCACCAGCCCAAACACATTAAGGAATATGGTTATGAAAATGTAGATATAAACAGCGTAGAATAAAACCTGGAAGACGGCGTTAAAAGCTACCAATCCTACGGCAAGTTCTCTATCGCCCTCGGCAAGTTCATTCCAAACAATTACCATTGCAATGCAGCGAGCAAGGCCTACTAAAATAACACCTATCATATACTCAGGATAATTGCGGAGAAATAATATCGCTAATAAAAACATCACCACAGGGCCGACTATCCAGTTCTGAATTAACGAGAAGGCAAGAAGCCTTTTGTTATGAAAGACCTTTCCTATCTCTTCATATTTAACCTTGGCCAAGGGGGGATACATCATCAATATTAAACCAATCGCAATAGGAACCGAGGTTGTACCTATTTGCAGATTTGCAATAAATTCAGTTATCGACGGGGTGAAATATCCGATCAATATTCCTATACCAATTGCTATAAAAATCCATAGAGTTAAAAACCTATCCAATACTGAGAGTTTTTTCTCTTTTTTCTTTTTCCCTTTCATTCCTCCTCCCTATTTGTTATTCCCCTATATCTTCATGAAAACTACCGCACTCCTCTTTCAAATGAATAACAATATCTCTCATCTCACTTAACTCTATCTTCATGCGGCTCCAAATAATCTTTCAAATAAACTCGTTAAGTTATCTGCGTTGTTCTTTGCTTCATTTTCTTGGGATATCTTATAATTCCTCCTTGATCCAACCTTTGATCTCGTTCATCGAAGGGATTCGCCCGAAACATTTCACTTTTCCATTAATAACCAGTCCCGGGGTCCCCATTATTTTATACTCTGCAATTTTTTTGATATCTGTAATTTTTTGGACATCGGCTGATACATTTAACTCTGCTAAGCAATTAATGGTTCTCATTTCGACTTCACCGCAGCGGGGACAACCCGGTCCCAATATTCTTATTTCCATCTGATTCCTCCTTGTATTATCCAAAAACACTCCCGTACACAAAGCCTGTCACTGTGGCCATCACTACGACAAGCCCGATGTAAACAAGCGTTTTCTTTGTACCAATAATGCTTCGGATGACAAGCATGTTGGGCAAAGAAAGAGCAGGACCTGCAAGAAGAAGCGCCAGGGCCGGGCCTTGGTCCATCCCAGAGCCGAGCAGACCCTGTAAAATGGGAACTTCGGTGAGGGTGGCAAAATACATTAGAGCTCCAGAAATTGATGCAAAAAGATTGGCCAGGATTGAGTTCTCGCCAACAAAGCTTACAACCCATCGGCTCGGAATCACACCCTCATGACCGGGCCTTCCGAGCAGGAAACCTGAAATAAGAACTCCTGCAAAGAGTAAAGGTAATATTTGCTTCGAAAAAAACCAGGTTGAATACAACCACTCTTTGAGCTCCTCCCTTTTGAACCAGTTCCAGACCATCCAGGCCAAAACCAAAAGCAACCCCCCTCCGATAAACCACTTGGCCTTGTATATGACGAGCCAGAGTTTAAAAGATGCCTCGTCAGATCTCCCCCAATTGATGAAGACAAGGAATCCAATCATAGAGGCAAAATAGAGAGCGTTTTTCCATAATGGCCTGGCTGTTTTTATCTCTTCCAGGGCTACAAATTCCTTATCTTTGCGATCTTTCTCTTCTTCCTTACGAAAAATAAAATGCATCAGCAAACCAATGACTACAGCAAAAACCACAGCTCCAACGGCTCTTGCCAGGCCAAGCTTATAGCCCAGAACTTTTGCGGTCAGGATAATGGCCAGAACATTGATAGCTGGTCCAGAATAGAGAAAAGCTGTCGCAGGTCCTATACCGGCACCTCGAGTATAGATTCCAGCAAAAAGAGGAAGCACCGTGCAGGAACAGACAGCCAATATTGTTCCTGAAACCGAGGCAACGCTGTAAGACAGGATTTTTTTGGCCTGAGCCCCAAAATATTTTATGACCGAAGACTTGCTAATAAACACAGCTAGGGCTCCTGCGATAAAAAACGCGGGCACAAGACAGAGCAGAACATGGTCGCGAGCATATTCTTTAAGCAAGGCAAAGCCTTCTATCAGGCCATTCTGGAAACGGATGTTTCCCACAGGAAGCCAGAACACAGCTAAAAAAATCCCTAAGAAGAACAAGAATATTTTCCAATCTTTCATGTCTTAAATATCTTTTCTTTTAGTCTTGTAAATGAAACGATTCATCTGCATAATTCGACTCTATCGACTTTCTTTGCTTTTTCCATATCGGCCAGAACCTCAGGGTCGTCATTAAGGGAACGTCGAAGAAGTTTCAACATCTCTGAAACAAAAGGGATGAGACTCTTACCGGGCAAAGAATAATTGACCCATCTAGCCTCTTTTCTATCCTCGATGAGTTCTGCTTCATGAAGAAGACTAAGATGCTTGGAAACTGTGGAAGGGGCAAGGTTCAGGACATCTGTTATTTCACAGACACACATAGGCTCGACTTCTAGCATTTTCATAATTCGCAGTCTACTCTTATCACTCAAGGCCTTAAATACTCTTAAATAGTTTTTCATAACATTTTCCTTATTATTATATTTCGCCAATTAACGAACTATTATAAAGGAAAATTACCTTTTTTTCAATAATAATTGGAATTATCTGAACTAAAAACAAATTATGTTATTCGAGGGGATTATTTTGGATTGAAGTTCATGAACAGGCTAAATAACAGGCTATATAAAACGTTCCTTGAGCACGCCTTTAAATGTCGTCTCTTTGCCTTTCTAGTCCATATTGAAAAGATAGGCTTTATCGAACTGAGCGCAGAGGAGTTTTTTTCCTATTTTTTGCAAAACTCCAAGAGAATCCTTGTACATATAAATTTTTATCGGAAAAGCCTGTTCAGCGCCAGGCCGCAAATCCAATCCCCAGGACTGACACTCCAGTTCTCCAAAAGCAAGGGGACCTTTCTCCAGGTGGCTGTAAAGCTGGATGGCATCTCCATTCGTCTCTTGCTCTCGCCTTGGCCTGTCCACATAGTGGCCTTCAGGCTTAACAGGAAACATCATGAAAACCATAAAGAAATCGCCGCTCTTTGCTTTGGATAGATAACAAATAATACCTTGGGAAGATTCTGGGCTAATGCCTACCTTATAACGCCGGCTCCCATGGATATAGAACGAAAAAGAATCCGCATTGGCCTTAGCATACTCTGAAGGAATAGGCTCAAAATAGGTGTCCCTCCAGGCCTCTTTTTTGACTTCTTGGACAGGGACAATCATCGTCCCCTCAGGAGGCACTTGAATCAAACACCAGAGTCCTAAAATACGGTCATGAATAGCTTCGCCGTTATTCTTGAGCTTATGGACAAAATCAATCCCGAGATAGTTATATTTTAAACCTTTAAATTCAGGATCATCTTTAAGGGGATCCTCTTCGTGTCTTAGTTCCCTGGTCAATGTCAAATCATAGGTCTCTTGGCCGTCGTTGGAGGCTGTCTTGAATGTATTTTGCAGAACAAGGTGTTCATTCTCTTTAAAAAAAGAAACTTTGAAATTTCCAGGATCCATCATCGAAAAATCTCTGTTTCTTTTCCAGTCGGGTCTGAATATAAAACCTTTGGCTCCACCTTCCGGAGAAATCCAGGAACGCTGTCCTCCTTGCCCTTGAAGGATTTCAGGATGTGTCCAGAACAAATTTTCTCCGCCCACAGAGACAGCAAGAATCCTCGCTCCAAACTCGGGAACAACGAGGAATTGATTGTCCTGGTTGTTGGAAAAGACATAATGCTCGATTTTGTGGCTTTCAAGGACAGAGATTATTGAATTCATGTCTGTTTTCTCCTGTGGAGTGTTTTCTGCCTTTAAAAACTGGAGTGCTCCAATAATAACCATAAACATAAGCAAAAAAGAAATTGCCCCTTTCATCTTTTTCCCCTTTTCTGGTTAAGGATTAAAAAGCTGCACGGTCTCTTCTTTCAGTAAAATGATAAAGGAATAAACTCCTAACGCCGTCCCTAAAGGAAAATTAATTAGGTTAAAAAAGGAAACAACCAAAACCAAGATCCGGCCCCACTCTTTCCTTCTAAGCAAGCCTATGCCCCCGATTATTTCAGGAAGTGAGAAGACAGCAAGAAATATGAATCCCCATATAGATATCAACCTCAAGACATAAGTGGCTTCGTACCCCACATCAGGAATAAAAGTAATTGCCCAAAAGAACCAGAAAATAAAGATGGCTATAAGAATTCCTAAAGATCCCGAAACAACCCACAAGATAGAAATAATATCAACATGCTTATCCATTTTTCTTACTCTTCTTCATAAACGATCGCTGTCCCGCTGGCGCTTACCATGAGCATTCTTCCCGCTTGACCGATGCTTATGGTTTCATAATCCAGATCAACCCCAACAACAGCATTGCAGCCTAAAGCTCTTGCCTCTTCTTTCATCTCATCGAGAGCTATTTCTTTCGCTCTACGAAGCTCTTTTTCATAGGCTGCTGACCTTCCTCCGACAATGTCCCTGATGCCCGCAAAAATATCCTTGAAGATGTTGGCACCCAGGATAGCCTCTCCTGAGACTAATCCCATGTACTTCACAATCTTCTTGCCTTCGATAGTGGGTGTTGTGAGTACTAACATAGCTCCTCCTTTCAACTTATTCATACGAAACAACTAACTTTTCGTTCCCTTGATTCCGGTCTAGAGTATACGCTTTTTTCATCGTATGAATCAAATATTTACTATGGGGTCAGGCCTTATCGTGGTGATGCCTAGATAATCAAGGGCAGAAAAATTTCTCTTCTCATTGACAAGGCCTGACCCCATAACGATCAACATTTTAAGGAAATTTCATAAATAAAAAAATTCGAAAATTTCTCTACTATTGGTTCTCAAACAAATAAAATGGAAAGAATAAAATAAATTGCAGCAGTGAAGAGGCCTGCAGCAGGAAGTGAAATAATCCAGGCTGAGAAGATTTTTTTTATCACATCCAGGTTAATGGCTGAAATTCCTCGAGCAAGACCGACTCCGATGATATTGCCCACGGCAACGTGGGTGGTTGATACAGGCATACCGAGCCGAGAACAAAGAAGAACTGTAGTGGCTGTTCCAAATTCAGCAGAAAAGCCCCGCGTCGGGGTTATGGATGTGATTTTTTTCCCCACTGTTTCCATAACACGGTGACCCCATGTATAAACGCCGAAAGCCAAGCCTACGCCTCCAAGAAGTAGCAGCCAAAGCGGAATGGGAACCTGCATATCAACTTTCTGCGTATGTACAACTGCCACGATGGCTGCAACCGGACCGATGGCATTGGCCACATCATTCGCTCCATGAGAAAAAGCCTGAAAACAAGCAGAGAGGACCTGTAAAGGATTTGCCATCTTTTCCACTTGATAGTAAGGATCTGTATCTTTTTCCTTGTATCTCCGAAGAAGAAAAAAGCCAAGGAGAAAGCCTCCAGCACCTACACATAATGAAATAAGAAGAGCCTCTCTTATAGGAAGGTCGAGATAGAGGTGTTTCAATCCTTTATAGATAACAGCCAGAGAAAGTATAAAGGCGACGATTCCTGTCAAAAAAGGACCTATCCTTCTGGTCTGCGCTATGGGTTCTGGGGAGCTAAGTATAAATTTCTTTATGATAGAAAAAATTGTAAAAGCAATAATACCGCCAAAAACTGGAGAGATAATCCAGCTCAAAACCACAAAAAGGACCACTTTCCACTTTATGCCTGCAATTCCCACGCTCACCAGGCCAAAACCAACCACTCCCCCTATAATGGAATGTGTGGTTGATACCGGGAGCTTAAAATAAGTGGCTAGATTAACCCAGAGTGCTGATCCCAAAACGGCAGCCAACATCCCAAAGAGGAAAAGAGTCTGTCTGCCGCTAAACTGCATAGGATCAATGAGCCCTTTTCTGATTGTATTGGCTACATGGCTTCCAACCAGAACAGCCCCGAGAACATCGCAAACACCTGCCACAACAACGGCCCTTTTTATAGTCAAGGCCCCTGAAGCAACAGAAGTAGCCATAGCATTAGCCACATCATTGGCTCCGATGTTGATTGCGCTATAAAGGCCTATCAAAACTGCAGCAATAAGAATAATAATGAGAAGGTTAGCATCCATAAAAATTCACCATTCTTTCCTCAAAATCCACAATCTTCACCAATCCTCACTTAACAGGAAAATACAAAAAAAGAAATTCTAAGCCGTTGCGCTTCAGGTATTGTGGAGCATCAGCCGCATCTGATCTCCGGCATTCTCGGCGTGATTTGCTAAAGTTCCAAGCTCACCAAAAATATGCATCCACATCATCACAGAAACAGGATCTAACTTCTTCTCGATGGAAAACATTTTTTTGGCTGCTATCATTTGGGCTTTGTCTGCCTCCCACTCCTTTAATTTAAGCTGCTCGATCAGATCCATGACTTTATGAGCCTCCTCACCTCCGAAAGAAGTCTCGGCAAGCAGCTTAATTTCACTCGAAACAGTCATTGCCGCCTCATATGTCTCAAGAACTTTGTCGACAAAATCTTTTAATTCCTCTTTTAGCTCATCTGGCACCATGGTTTTCCTGAGTATGAGTAAGGCTGCCAAATCTTCTGCAGAATCAGCGATGTTGTCCTGCTCTTTTAGAAATCTCAAGATGTCTCCTCTTGCGACAGGCAAAAATATGCTCTTTGGCAGAGTACTCCTAATATCTTTTTTCACTATATCGGCATCATGCTCTGCCTTGAAGATTTTCTTGGCAACATCTTTAATTTTCTCCTCTTCTCCTTTAAGGAAAGCATCCATAAGAGGCCTGACTAAATCAACGCACGCTTTAACTTTCAGCATATGCTGGTAGAGAGGTTCAAACGGGGATTTTCCGAATAATTTGCTTATGATGCTCATCTTAACACCTCTTTTTATGGAAGGAATATCAAGTTAGGTTCCATTTTAATTATCCCCATAAAAGAAATCAATGAATTCTTGAAAATCTTTGAATAAATCTTGGGATGGTATAATGGAGCAGATTACTATTTCTTTGCTTCGCCGTCTTTCTGAGGTTTTTTAGCTTGTTTCTTTTTTCGTTTCTCTCTCTTTTTTAGTATTTCTTCGATCTTGAATTCCATATCTTGGTGATGAGTCCCTTTCCAGAAAACGCGCCCGCATCGAGGGCAAATAGCAAAGGAAGTAGCCCGTTCATAAACAAAAGGAGCCACTAAATTCTTGGCTCGCTTCTTGAGCAAATCCTTGAGCTCAATGTTGCATTCAATGCAGCGAGAATAGGGTCTGATATCTGGCCAGAGGTCAAACTCATCCAAAACCTGCTCTAACTGAGGGTTCCAATCTTCGCTTTCTATGAAAAGGGTATTAATATCTCGCGATTTTTCAATCAATCCGTTATCTCTGCTGAGAAGCACTCTTCCTTCTTGTTGAGCCAGGTCCAGGAGAGCAGAATCTTCTATTTTACTAAAGTAGAGGGTATCAAATCCGAGAATTTTAAGCCACTTGGCTAACTTCCCCAGCATGCAGTCAACGATAAATTTCATGATAGAAGGTCTATTCAGGATAATAGAGAATAAAAGGAAACATTTCAACTGAGATTTTTTGTAAGGGCCTGATTTATTTGTAGGGGCTGGATTTGTCTGTAGGGGCTTGATTTATCAAGCCCACTGCCTTATTTTGTAGGAGCTTAATTTATCAAGCCCAACGCCTTATTTTGTAGGAGCCCGGATTATTTGTAGGGGCTTGATTTATCAAGCCCACCTTTTTATTTCGTAGAAAAATCTTTTAAATAAAGGAATTTGAAAAGGAACTGATTTTTATAGGCCGAGAAATTGGACGCTCAGCCCTGAGATAAGAATCATAGCCCCAGCTAAGGCATGAGCATATCTCTCTAAGCGACCCAATCGAAGAAATTTTATTCCCCAGGAAGAGACTGCGATAATAACAAGCATTGTTAGAATTGTCGTTAAACCGAAGGCAGTTGTGACCAAAATGAGCCCAGAGATATTTTGCTTCATCGCAGGATACATGACTAGAGGGATTAATGGCTCGCAAGGTCCAAACACAAATATAATAAAAAGTATCCAGGGAGTCAGGCTGGCACCCTTCTTCTCCTCATGCACGTGGGAATGCTCTACCTCGTGCGTATGAATATGTTCATGCTCCTCTCCGTCAGCATGGACATGAATATGCTTATGGGGCCTGTTTTTTATCGCTCTGTGCATTCCCCAAATAAAATAGGCAAATCCAAAGCCGATGAGAAGCCAAGCTGCTGCTCCGCCTCGAAAAGATTCAACTGACGTCAAACGAGAAACAGCTAGCCCCAGAGCAATCCCGACAAAGCCCAGCACTACAGAGCTCAGCAAATGCCCCAGCCCGCAGAAAAAAGAAATAAGGAGAGTTTTGTGCAGAGACCATTTTCTGGCTCGGCTTATTACGATAAAGGGAAGGTAATGGTCAGGCCCAAGTACAGTATGGACGAGACCAAGAGTTGCTGCCGTCCCTATTAATACTAGTATCTCGCCGCTTATCATTTCTTACAGTCCATAATAGTGGACGGTAGGGGATTTGAACCCCCGACCTCAGCGTTGCGAACGCTGCGCTCTCCCAACTGAGCTAACCGCCCACACAAAAAGCTGTCAGATCAACCTAAAGAATTTATCATTTTTTGCATATTTTTTCTACTTTTTGGAAGGGGGGGTAGGCTAGAGGGGCAAAAATTGGAAGATGAGCAGAGAAAACAAAACCGTCCCCGATTTTGAATAAATAATTAGCTCCCTTTACTAAATTGCGTAATGGCTTGAAGGAAGAGATAATAACATACACTTGAAATAATTAATTTAGGGATGCAATACAGTAAGAAAGTTCTAAGTTAGTGTATTTTGGCTGGGGATATTAACAAAGCCCCAAAACACGATTACACTCAAATCCCAACATGGGAATCAGCTTAAAAGGAGGTATCAATGGAGTGGAAAGACCTGCTAATTGAAGGTTATGGTGAAGCGTTTAACGCTGTTGAGAGAGCACTTGACGGGTTCACTCAGAAAGATTTGAATTGGCAACCACGTCCCGATAGCAATAGTATTGGCTGGACAACCTGGCATCTAACACGAGAACTGGATGGCCTCATCAGTTCTATCACGGAGGAGGAACAGCTTTGGACTAAGGACAGATGGCATGATAAGTTCAACCGCTCACCCGATCCAAGCGACAGTGGAACAGGCCGTAGTCCCGAGCAAGTGGCAGAGTTCAAATCCCCGGATGTTAAGACTCTGCTGAATTACCTTCAGGCCGTGCTTGAAAGGTCAAAGCAGAGCATAGACGACCTTTCAAGCTCTGACCTTAGTAGGGAGATTGACGATCCTTGGACACAATATTTTCCTACCGTTGGGTCACGTTTGTTAGTTGCGTTGGCTGAAGTGCATCAACATGCTGGCCAGGTGTGCTACATTCGTGGTCTGCTCCAAGGCAAAGGTTGGCAAGAATTCTAGGTTGAACTAGGTAAAGCGCTCCATAGAGTTAGGGCCGTCGATATTTTTTATGTGCGATTCTCATTTTAAGAAAATCTATTTAGGGAAGTTTAGCCGCCGCGACAGGGCCTGGAAACGCGGGTCATAACGCAAGGTACCCTCTGGCCACACGTTTAAAGTGACCAAGGAGGGCTCACGCTCCTTGTAGGCTTTCTCCAGCCACTCAAGAGCTCGGTCTTTCTCTCCTGCGTGATCGTACAGTCGCGCAATTTGCGTGGGCTGAACATAGGCCTGCTTTGAACGCTCCGCCAGTTTCTCCGCTACGAGGCTCATCGCTCCTGGGTAGCCAGCCTCCGCGTAGCCGCGCTGAAGGGAATCCGCAACTTCAGGATCGCCCTGCACCTCAAAATATTTCTTCGCTTCTGCCAGAGCCTCCTCATACATTCGCTTTTGGTAGAGGGAAACCCAGAGGCCTTCATGCGCCAGCGGGAAGTTAGGTTCAGTTCTCAGGGTTTTGCGGAACTGCGCGATGGCGTCATCATACCGACGCGAGTTAAACAAATGTAGACCAAAAACTCCGTGAGCGAAGAAATTGAGCGGGTCCAATTCCAGGGCTCGCTCAATCTCCGCTCTTGCTTCCTCTGGACGTCCCATCATGTCTAAGAAAGAAGAGTAAATTAAGTAAATATTCGCATAGTTAGGGTTGAGCTCGATCGCCCGTTGGAACTCTTTCTCAGCACCAGTCCAATCCCATTCGAAGTAAAATCTGATATTAGCCAATTGGTAATGAGCTTCTGCGAGCGTGTCATCCAGCTCAAGGGCTTTAAGCGCGGCCTCTTTCACTTTGGGAAACGCCTCACGGGATGGTTCGATTCCAAAGATCCCGCGGGTGCCCCAAACGCCGGCGATACCTGTATAGGCTAGCGCGTAATTCGGATCTTTCTCCAGGGCAAGCTGGTAATAGTCCAGAGCAAGCGCGACGTGCTCAGGAGAAAGCTTCCAATAGTGAAAGAGGCCCTTGAGATAAGCCTCGTAAGCCTCGGGGTTTTCGGTGTGGGCTTTAACGAGAGGTGCTTCCTTCTCACCCAAAACCTCTATTTTTAGGGTGTTGACAATGCTCTGTGCTATGTCATCCTGGATGGCAAACACATCCTCGAGCTCTCGGTCATAACGATCAGACCAGATAGGAAAGTCTTCTTCCACATTCACCAGCTGCGCTGTGATGCGTAGCCTGTCTCCGGCTTTGCGCACACTGCCCTCAAGAATTGTCTTAACATTCAGTCTCTTTCCAATTTCGCGAATGTCCACATCTTTTCCCTTGAAGGAAAAGGCGGAAGTCCGGGCCACAACACGTAGATCCTTGATCCTGGATAGCGAATTGATGAGCTCTTCAACCATCCCATCACAAAAATACTCCTGGTCTCTTTGAGCGCTTAAGTCTACAAAGGGAAGTACAGCAATAGAATTCCGCCATTTCATCTCGCCTATCATTTCACGTTCAGACTCTTTTGCAGGAATCGCTCTCACTGCGGTAGGAATACCTTTCTCTATCTTGATCAAATCAGAAAGGAGCTCCTCTGCTGATTGATACCTCCTCTCTCTCTTCTTCTCCATGCAAATCAGTATCAATCGGCTCAAATCTTCTGAAACCTTAGGATTGAGCTTCCTTGGATCCGAAGGTATTTGGGTTTTGTGTTTAATAGCCACACTGAGTGCAGTATCTCCTTTAAAAGGAACTCTCCCTGTCACCATCTCATAAAGTAAAACTCCTAATGAATAGATGTCTGATCTTTTGTCTGCTTCCTCCCCCTCTGCCTGCTCAGGGGAGATGTAATCCGGTGTTCCAATCATCATCCCTGTGGTAGTGACTCCAGGGGCTTCTTTCGAGCGCGCTATCCCAAAATCCATGATCTTTGCACGGCCTTTCTTGTCTATCATGATGTTCTGGGGCTTTAAATCCCGGTGCACGACTCCTAACTCATGCGCCTCTGATAGTCCTTCACACACTTGCTTGGCTAAAGAGATGGCGTCCTTTTCCAATATTTTTCCCTTTTTTCGGATGTAGCTCTTTAGATCCTCACCTTTAACATACTCCATCGTAATAAAATGTGTCCCCTCCTCCTCATTGAGGTCATACATCTTGCAAACGTTCCTATGAGCGATCTTACGGGCTAACTTCAGTTCATTCTTGAAACGTTCTATCATACCTTTATCAGCAGCTATTTCGGGTCTTAATACCTTTAAGGCTATTTCTTCATCTAACTTCTCATCCTTTACCCTGTAGACCTTTCCCATACCCCCTGTTCCAAGTGCTTCGATGATTTCATATCTCTCTGCAAATGTAGTTCCCCTTTTTAGCCCTTCGACAGGTGTTTCAAGGGTTTTAGTGACAGAAACTTCCCCAGAAAGAGGAAGTGGAGTAGCACACTCTTTGCAGTACTTTGAATCGGAAGGATTATCAGTATGGCATTTAGGACACTTCGTTCCCATTTTTCCCAATTATGTGGCAAAAGAATATCAATTTATGAAAGAAGTGTCAATTTTTATGGAAAGAAGACTTCAGCCCATGTGCCACGTACGTGACAAGAATGACTAAAATCCGCTAAAAATATGATACTGGGACTAAAAGAAGGATCAAAGGTAAGTCGCTGATAATATTGGTATTTCTCTTAAAATCAAGGCATTAGGCATCCGGCAGGTCATCTTTTTGCGAACGCTGCGCTCTCCCAACTGAGTGTTTCGTTTCAGCTAAATTTGGTCAACTTGTGATGTTTCCTAAGCTATGGTTTACGTATAATAAAGCCAAGCAAGGAGAGAGTCATGAGTTCCAAAAAGCGCATAAAATGGAATTTCAACTATAAATGCCCAGTCCATTTATTCCTCCATTTTGCTGAATATACTTAATCAATATTACAGAAGTATTGCTCTTGTCTACGTAATCCCCTCGCTATTGCTGTACATACAGCAATAATTTTAATAATTATCCCTTTAAAGCAGAGCAAGGTTGTGGGCGCCACCTTTCTCGCGAGGAAAAGGAGGAAAGAGGGGATGATGTTAAATCGCCACTCTTACTGACGCCCACTATTTTTAAAAAGGAGAATAGAAATGCATGGGGCGAAGACGAAATTAATCTTTTACTACAGCCGACTATCATTATATTACCTTGTCTTAAAGGGACAATTGCCATTAATTTTGCTTCTTTTTTAGTTTATTCTTAGTTAAAACACAATCAAATATATAATAATGTCGCTTTTTGTCGCCTTATGTCGCTTTTTGTCGCCTTATGTCGCTTTTTGTCGTGACCTGGGTAGGAGATTTATAAATTGGAATATATTATAATAACTGTAACCTTGTTTAGCTGGCTGGGCAAGATCCCATCATTGGGCACTTTACCCAATTCCCTTTTGCTTATTTCCCCAAACAGCCAGCGTCTTCTTAGCAAGAAAATCCTTTGTGGTAAACGCACAGCGTCATTTCTAATGAGTCGTTTGGTGGCGTGGCGCTAGATAAAGTGCTTTAAGCTATTTCTGTGCGGTTACCAAATCGTCCACTCATCCAGCGGGCGGGTGACCTTTCAGATAAATCAAAACTCTCCAAGTCCCTGAAGATGCCGAAATTCCCACAGCGTCAACTGCACCTAGTGGAGGCGAAGGGGAATTCCATTTAACGCGGAATTGAATCGAATCTCCACAGCTAAGTTGAATTGGCAACTGTAGAACATCAAGAATCTCGAATTGATTGTTGTCTGGGGCATCGACCGCATCAGCGAAACCAATATAATCAATCGAAACAATGATATTTCTGAGGTTCTGCACGACAACTGTCTTTTCTAAAGATATATCAGGTGAAAAATTTAATATCCCTCCCCCAGCAGCAAAGAAAGAACAGCCTGTAGTTAGCCTTGATAAGAAGCTAAAAAGAGTCAAAAGGACACTCAAACAGCAAAAACAAACACAGTAATCAAGCGGCTAAAGGAGCGGAAGAGGCGTTGGAGATTCTTTGCTACATCTAAAGGAAGAAAAGTTTCTCACGTTGGGATCTGTATAGGTAAGAATAAGTTTATTCATGCGCGGGGAGACAAAAGCCCGTACGTACAGAATCTCTCTTTAACAGGTATTTTATAAAACACTACATTGGGGCGAGAACCTATCTATAAAAATGGGGACTGTCCCCTTTCTTTCGCCTTTTTCCCTCCTTTTTTTATTTTTCTCGTTTTTTCTCTCATTTTTCTTTTATTTTTTCTTCCTGATCTCCTTGCTTAACTTATTGAAATATTAGAATATTTCTTCTAAGATAAGGCCAATGTTAAAAATTTTTTACTATCAATTCCACATCATAAGGAGGATGAAAATGAAGAAAAAGCACATTTTACTTTTAACACTCGCCGTTGTCTGTCTGAGCTTACTATGGCCCACTGCGTTAGCTGACCAGAAAAGTTATCCCATGGTTTTAAGGGGCGGCGGGAATATGATCGCTAATTATGCGCGCGGCAGCGGAGGAACTGTTTTAAATATCACTTTCGAAAGGTCGCCTTATGCCGCTAACCAACGACAGCCAGGGCCTGGTCAATGTGCATGGCTCGACCGCCCGCTCAGTACCGATGAACAGCTTCTTTTACAGTATAAGAGCAAGAATAATAAAATAACTGCCTTGAAAATTAAAAGAGGAAATATTCAAGTAGAAAAGTATGAGGGTAATGCTGGCGGTCGCGACCTCAAATATCTTATCGATGCCATCCACAACGGACAAATCTTCTATGTCCATGCTACCAAAGCAAAAACTCCATGGGGCAGTTTTTATCTTAAAATCACAAGGGTTGGTCCTTAAATTTTTAAAAGGGGACAACCCCCTTTTTTCTTTTTAGCGCAATAGTTGAAGCTGGACAAGTTCCGATCATTGGGCATTTAACCCACCTCCCTTTTCACTTATTCACCTAAACAGCCAGCATTTTATCTTAGCTCGCTCAGCTGTCTTTTTCAATATCGAGAAGTCAGAAGCTTTAGGGGATTCGGGTTACAATCTTAAATCCTGATTGGAGTTTCAAGTTTCAGCTATAAATACTTATTCATACCGCAGGGAATCCACCGGATTGCTGAAGGCAGCTTTAAGGGAATAGCCGCAGGACGTGAGGAGGGCGATAAGGGCAGTGATTATCCCGGGTATCAGCAAGGGCCATACTCCGAAATCAACTCTGAAGGCAAAATTTTGAAGCCATTTATTCATCACAGCCCAAGCCAGCGGCCAGACAATAATATTGGCTATCAAGACCAATATAACGAACTCACTTGTCACGAGTTTCAAAATGCTCAATATGGAAGCGCCAAGTATTTTCCTATGCCGATCTCTTTCACCCTGTTATTGACGGTTATCAGAGTTAGACCGAAAACGCCCATGCAGGCGATGAGAATGGTGAAGAAAGAGGAATTACCCACGATAGCATTCCACCTGTTTTCATCGGCATAAAATAATTGAATATCATCATCCAGGAATGAATATTCGAACGGTCTAACGGGTTGAATTTCTTCCCATCTCTCCCTGAGATATGTGATCGTCTCCCCAATATTCGCGGCCGATATCCTGACCACGGCATAGAATAATCCAGATGTCGGGTCCATGTTCAAAGCCGCAGGCTGGACTTCTTGTCTTAGCGATTCATAATGGAAATCCTTGACTACGCCGATAATTGTCAGCGGAGGCCTCGGTCCTATATTTATTTTTATTGTTTTTCCTATCGGCTGTTCCAGTCCCAGTTCATCCACGAGTTTTTGATTGACGATAACCGAGTATCTGTCACTTGAAAATGCGCTCGAGAAATCCCTCCCCTCGATCAAATTTATCTTCATCGTTTTCAAATAATCATCGTGAACTCTATTGTAATACACGTAGATTCTCTTCCCTTGGTTGTCAATCATCCCGTATACATCGGTTCTGTTGGGAGAACTCATACAGCCCGATATGCTTTTGACAGCTGTGTGAGATTGTATGCTTTTTTTGAATAATTTAAATAATTCCTGGCTTTCTGTATTATGCGTTTCCTGGAGGTCAACGATCAATATTCCGTCTTTGTCAAAACCTAGGTCGTAATTCTTTAAAAATCGTATTTGCCTCGACATGATTATCGAAGCGACCAATAATAATATCGAAATTGAAAATTGCAGGATTATAAGTATTTTTGTGAAAAGGTTTTTTCTTCTCAATTTGAATTTTCCCCTCAGAACATCCGTGAGATTAAAACTGGCCATGACCAGAGCGGGGAAGCTCCCGGCTAAAATGCCCACCGATACTATTAACAGCAGGAAGACAACAATGCTGTTCAAATGAAAGAGCGAGTTAACGGTTAGATTCTTGATGGAAAGAGTATTAAAAACGGGCAGCATGAGTACTGCGATAAATAAACCGAGGACAATCGAAATCAAAGCTGTACAGACAGATTCAATCCAGAATTGGTGGATAAGCTGTTTCCTCCCGGCCCCAAGCATCTTCCTGACACTGATTTCACGAGCTCTTAAGGAGGTCCTTCCTATCGACATGTTGATGAAGTTGATCACAGCGATTAAAAGTATCAATAATGCTATTCCGCCGAGGATATAGGATTTTCTGATATCACTTCTGGGCAAATGAACGATATTCGATGAATTCAGATGAATATCCTTAAGATTTTGCAGAGAATAAGTTATTGTTTCTCCGTTTTTCACTAACGACCCATACCTCTGCCTTGTTTCATAAAAAACAGACATGTATGGTTTCACTATGCCAAGTATCCTATTTTTAATATGTGCGGGGTCTGCTTGTTTTTTCAACAACAAATAGGATTGAGCTGAACGGCGCGTCCGGTCATCAAGAGAATTTGATGAATAAATAAAATTCAAATTATCAATATTTATTAAAATGGAGAAATGTATCGAGGAGTTTGAAGGTACATTTTCCATTATTCCATCGACCACGAAGGACTTTTGCTTTTCTCCGAATGTAAATAAGAGAACCTTTCCTATCGGGTCCTCATTTCCAAAATATTTATTCGCCGTGTTTTGAGTTAAAACAACGGAGTTATCGGAATATAATGCCGAACCGGGATTGCCTTTTTTAGGCCGGAAAGAAAATATTTCTAAAAATTCCGGGTCTGCCATGCATATTCTTTCGTTAAAAATGTTGTCATTGTACTTAACCGGTACATTTATTTCCCGGGCAAGCCGAGCAAAACTTTCGATTTCAGGGAAATGATCCTTCAAAACCGGCGCTATGGGAACCGGCCCACGCCGGCGAGAATACTCGTAAAAATGGTCATTGATCACGATCGAATATATCGAATCGGCCTTTTCATGAAACCTGTCGAAGGACAATTCATCGCTGATGAAGAGATAGATCAAAATACAAAATGCCAGCCCCAATGAAAGACCTGCAACGTTTATAAATGATCCGGTTTTATATTTTCTCATGTTTCTCAAAGCAATCTTCAGATAATTTCTAATCATGGTTAAATTCCAGCCTAGAGTACGCAAGATTGAATAGGGGATTGACCTTACGGTCGTTATCCAATACCAAGCCTGTGCGGCAAAATTGCCTTTTTCCTTAGCAATGGTGTTGAAAGCCTCATCAATATCTCCCAATTGAGTGTAGAGACCGGTTTCATCAGGGAAAAACCGCTTTAAAAGCCAGACCGCAAATCCTGGCGGTTGAGGAGTTTTTTTGTCCATGGATCACTCCTTGTCTAATATATAAACAGGAAGGTCTTTCCACATAGCTTGATCGATCTTCCGTATTTCAGCAAGGTTTTTTAAGCCATAGGATGTAACTTTATAAAACCGTTTTCTTCTGCCGCCTCGCTCAGGAGTTTCATTGCCCAAAAAAGACTCAACGTATCCTTTTTTTTCAAGACGATCAAGGGATATGAAAATAGCACCGAACGCCCAGGTTTTATCGGTGATTTCCTTTAATTTTTCCCTGATCATGAAGGCATAGGCATTTTCCTGTAATCTCAAGATGCAGTTGAGCAGTAGTTCTTCTGTCCGTGATAATAATTTCATGATGCGCTCATTTTAATTCGTTTCCTACATTGTAGGAAATGGAAGAAAAAAAGTCAAGAGGATAAATAATTTATTTTTGCAGCCTGTACCAGAATTTTGAGAAAATGGTGAATCAGAAGGGAACCTGCCCAGCGGCTGGCTGTCAATTTTTGGGTTGGACAAGCTGTTTTTTGATCGGGACGCAGTAGGCATTTTCTTTTAGCCTCCAGACGACAAGCAGGGCCAATTCTTCAGGTCTGGAGAGGAATTTCAATTTTGTTTTAGCTATTATCTCTGGATAATAGAGAAAATAAATCTATTTGTTAAGATATATTTTCTCAGGATAGCAAGAAAAATAAAATTTATTGTATTAGGATTGAAAACTCAAAACGAGGTTAGCTGCTAAAAACAAGGAAATAAGCTGGCGTCCAAGGCAGGACTCGAATCTACAACTTGCAGATTTCTATACAACAAGTTATAAACCTTTTCTACTTGTCTTTTTCTTTAATCAAAAAAATGGGAAAAAAAATGAGGTTGGGCAGCGAGAGATCACTTACTGATTCGGTTGCGCCCTTTCTTCTTAGCACGGTAAAGGGCTTTATCCGCTGCCTTGACGACCTGTTGGGGAGTAGAGTTTCGCTCGTCCCGCTCTGCCACTCCAATGCTAATGGTGACAGTGGTTTTACTCCGAGACCTCTTGGTCGTTTTCGGCTTTTTGAGGCGACGTTCTTCCTCACGTACGATGAAATCCGAGCTTTTGATAGCCTTCCTCAATCCTTCTAGATGGGGAATGACCTCATCCATAGATTTACCAGGAAAAATTACTATGAATTCTTCGCCGCCGTACCGGTAGGCCTTACCTCCGTTAGTTGCATTCTCAAGTTTTGAGGCGATCATGCGCAGCACTTGGTCTCCCACATGGTGACCGTATTGGTCGTTTAACTTCTTAAAAAAGTCGATGTCGACCATCGCCACCGTATAGCGGCGTCCAAGTTTAGAGAGGATTTCGTTCAACGCTCGCCGCGCTGGCAGCCCGGTCAGTTCATCACGAAATGCCCTGCCATAGGAAGTTTCAATCACTGAAATGATGAGCACAAGCCCTGCTGTTGAGAAATAAATTGTCGATATAGGTCCGATCCTATCTGTAACCAAGGCGAAAAAGCTAGAAACCAGAGCCCAGAAAAAGCCACAATCGATCACCCCACGATGCTGAAAGTAGCGAATCAGAAGGAGAAGAAACGCTATCCCGAAGGCAAAAAGGGCTGGCTGGGCCATGGGGAATTTGCTGAGCAAAGGCCAGTCAAGAAATGAGTGCTCTAGGTAAACGGCAAAGCCCAACTTCGGGTAACTGCAAATAATGGCAGCTCCGAATACCTGCGCCGCAGTTAGGCTCAAACGCCTTAAACCATCCCTGGTCACTATTCCCCGTTCCTTCATCATGGAGAAATAAACAAGATTCAAAGGGAGCAAAAAGGAAATAGCGTTGTATAAGGTACGACCTACACTCACTGAGACTGCTTTCTCTGCAGCAAAATGCAGCAATGACCAATCAACGAGGGCCAAGACAAGAATGACAAACACTAGTTGGCTTCGGTTAAAGCGCCATCCGAAGAATAACCCCGCAAACAATACAATTAAAGGGTAGATACGAGATAATCCGGGCAATGCTTCAACAATCGGCTCTCGAGTCAAAAGAAACGCTATAAAAAGAATAAGTCCGCTAGGTATTAAAAATGAAAAAAGCGCTCTCCCAGCGGCAGTACTTATCTTGATTAATAGGAATTTACATCTATTAATTTGCAATTTTTCCGGCTCTCCCTCTTATTGATGGATAGACACTATACAAAAGTAAATATCTCTTCTCAACAGCAAAAAATTATTGCACAGGAAAAATTTTAAGTCAAAATGTGGTATAATAATTATAGTTCTCTCTGAGTGGTTGGCGAGAGTCCCTACCATTATGATTGCCTGCTATTTCCGGTTTTGCCGCTAGCAGCCAGCAACTTAATTGTGCAAACTTGCTCAATAATATCCATATTGAAGCAAACTTGTCTCCTTTATATTTCCAGTCAGTAATTCGGTCAGTAAAATGTCACTAAAATGATAAAAATGATATAATCTAACTTAATTAACTATAACAAAAAGGCTTAAAGGTTGCTGATGGAGATACAAAAGCCCTAAGTAAGGCAGTACGCCCAGAGGGATTTGAAATCCCGACCTCCTTATTCGTAGTCAGACGCTCTATCAAGCAACTATATTTATCCCTGTGTTCGAATATCCTATGTCTATAATTAATTCACTGATAGATTTCTCTGATAAGGTGTTTTGTTCTTCAGCACGTAGCAAATGATCTTTATAAGCTGTCGGGACAAAGCATTCATGGCCTGCCAATGGTGTTTTCCCCCGCTTTATTTTGCGCTCATAATAAGCCCTAGAAGGTTCTTGGGCCATAAACCAGTGGTAGTCGAACAATAGTAATTGGCAATCGTGTCTTTATAGAGCTGAGGAATTGCTCGGCTAGTAATTTACTCCTGCCATAATCACTTATAGGCTTACGTAGTACGCCTTCGTCAAATATCTCTTTTTTTCGAGCAGGACCCATAGCTGCCACACTGGAAACAAATAAAAATCTTTTGAGTTTTATCCCTAGCTCCAGGCAGACATTAACCAAGTTTTTTGTTCCTTCAAAATTGGTTTGGTAAATCTTTTCGCAATGAGATCCTCCCAACAATGCTGCCAGGTGATATATATATGTGATACCTTCTACCGTTTTGTTGAGCGAGTCTTTATCCGTAATGTCACCATAAATAAAGGTTGCATCAAGATTCCTAATCCAAGGACTATCTTCTTCTGGAGCTAATAAACCTACGATTTCATATCCTCTCTTTATTAAGGATTCGGCCAGATGGCTGCCTATAAAACCACCAACGCCTGTGACCAGTACTTTTGTCTTATTTTTTTGGGCCCCATTCATCTCAAGCTTTCCTTGCTGGTATATCTTTTTGGTAATAATCTAAGATTTACCAGAAGGAAAGTTGTCAGAGAGTTGTTAAAAGTTTGTTAAAAGTCTGTTAATATTTACGTACTTATACGGCTAAGGATTTAATCTAAGTATTAAATTTCAACCCTAGCCTTTCAGATATACTAGTTTGCGTAATACACAAAGACCAAATGGATCCTGATAAAGAAAAGGCGCTTCTAACCTGCCGATGAATTGTGCGAGTCAGTGGTGCTTGAACTTTTCTATTTGTTCAGTCTGGCTTTGCCAGTTCCGGTCTTGATGTAGATCTTGGGAACATCTTTCCCTTTGGTGAAGGATTTCCGGAAGTATGTCTGGCCATTCCCTTCAAATTCTTCTTCTTTATCAAACTTGACCGGACAGACGATACGCCCTCTACGTGCATGACAGGTAAATTCAAAATAGCCTTTAAACTGTTTACCGTTCATGTTGAGGATTGCATCGTTGGTTCCTGAGCTCACCGTGAGTTCAAAATCCGTTCCGTCCGGAAAAGATACCTCCGCATCACCCGTGCCCGAGCTGAAATCTCCATCAACATCGATTGTGAGTCCTTCTGCCTTCACCGATCCGGTGCCGCTGCTGGCATCGAAATTGCCTTTGCTATTCTTAATCTTTACTCTTCCGGTGCCAGAGCTGACATCAAACTCGCCTTGGGATTCATAAACTTCAATATTTCCAGTTCCAGTGCTGACGTCGTATTCCCCTTTAACCTTGTTGAACTGGATATCACCGGTACCGGTATTTCCGTCGACTTCGATCTTCACACCTTCGACAGCCAAGTTGCCTGTGGCGGACTTAAAATCTATTTCGATGTCGTCGGGGACTTCAACCGTCCATGTAGAGTAACCTTTGGGATTATTCCCCCGCATCTTTTCTTCCAGATAGAGCGTGTCGCCTCTCTCTTTGATCCTGGGCTCATACGACATATCGGGCTCGTATGAATAGACAAGATGAACATGAATGCGGCTGTCAGCGCTCTTTTTCAGCTGGCAATCACCCAGGACGAGCTTGAAGCGGATTTCATCTTTCTTGCTGAACGTCTTTTCGACTTTTTCCTCCGGCGCAGCCAGGAGAGCGGCTGAAACCATAAAACTCATAAAAATAAACAGCAAAATTATGATTTTGGTCCTTTTCATTTTTCTTTCTTCCTCCTTTAGTGATTATTAAGGTTTATTTTGAACATCTAGGTCCTAATCTACTCTATTCAACCGAAGCTGTCGTCCGAAATTGAGATTCCGTACGCTCAATCCGAAAAAGGGATGAAGGCTGCTGAGACCATGGGTCTCCGAAAAAAGGAAACGGTATGTAATGTTTAAAAGGAACTTTGCCCCTTATAGATTTTTCTTGTCTAGAGGTGTTTCTTGCGGTATTCCGTCGGAGTCATGCCCAGGAATTTTTTAAAGGCCGCATTGAACACGGATTTGGAGTAGAATCCTGTGCTGTACGCAATATCCAGCATCGTGCTTTCTTTCTCCTCGGAAGATGTCAGTTTCTTCCTGGCCTCTTCGATCCGGTATTTATTGACGAAATCACTGTAGCTCAGTCCGAAACGCTCGTTGATGATACGGGACAGGTGGTTGTAATGGACCCTCAACTTGAGAGAGAGTTTGTTGAGTGTCAGGTCAGGATCGAGAAAAAGCTTTTCTTCATCCATAAGATGAAGAAGCTTTGTAATGACATCCTCTATTCTTTTCGGATCAATCGGGATTGTTTTGTATTTGTCGCGGCGCCTCCTTTGCCTCCTCTGATGACTGACGAGGAGCACGCTTCCAGCAACGGAAAGGAGAGCCAGGACAACAAGGACATAAAACACTGGCTTCTGAAAAAAAGAGGGAAGAATCTCGAACACAAAAAAAGCGCCGTTTTCATCCCAGATTCCGTCGTTGCTTGCGGCTTTTACCGTAAAGCGGTATTCTCCCGGAGCCAGGTTCACATACCTGGCGACACGTTCTGCGGTGAGGGGAAGATACACGAATTCTTCGTCATGGCCTTCCAATCTGTACTTGAAGCGAATTTTTTCAGGAGCTCGAAAGTCGAGAGCTGTAAAATGAAATTCTAAAGATCCGGACCTGTAGGGAAAACAAGGGGCGCCGTAGGTCTCAGCCGGGTTCCCGTCGCACAGCACGGCTTCGATTAGCGTCAGGGGAGGGACCGTCTTGACTCCAATTTTTGCCGTATCGAATACAACTATTCCTTTCGCGGTCGGATAATAAAGCCTGCCATCACCATTCTTCCAGACTAAAGGTTGGCCTTCTCCACTGCACTGAGAACCGGCAATGCCCCCGGCTTCATCAAAAAGAGCTGGTGCCAGATAACGAATTTTTCCCTGGATATAATCATTCATTACCTTCAGGCTTATTCGCATGACTCCCCTGTTGGTGCTCATCCACAGGTTTCCGTGCCCATCTTCTGTTAAAGAATAGATATAATTGTCCGTTAATCCCTCGCCTGTAGTAAAGGCCATCGTTTCTGCTTCATCCCGGCGCAACAGGCCCTCCCCTTTGGTCCCTATCCAGAGTATTCCCTCAGCATCCTCATACAGGGAGACAATCTCCGGCTCGGAATCAGCCCGGGTGAATTCTATTTTTTCAACCTCCATTTCGGATATTTTAAACAGCCCTTGATTCGTCCCGACCAAAAGCAAACCATAACAAGTCTCCAGCAAAACTCGCACATGGTATCCTGCCAGGCCTGCAAGGCCTCCGGCAGGCTCAATCTTTCCGTCACGGAATCTGTCCAATCCTTTATCCGTCCCGATCCAGATGATGCCCTTTCTGTCCTGAAGAAAACACGTCACATTATTCGAACTCAATCCTCTGTCTGAGTTTAGCTTATTCCACCGTCCGTTTTGCAGGATTGTGAGCCCGCCGTCCTCTGTTCCGACCCAGATATTTCCGCTACTGTCCTCTAAGAGAGCCCTGACTCTTTTGGAGGAAAGCCCTGTTTTGGCATCGAAGGTTTCGACGACTCTGCCATTTTTCATCTTGCAGAGACCGCTGTTTCTTGTCCCGACCCAGAGAAATCCCTGGCGGTCTTCCATCACTGCTGAAACAGCTCTCTCGGGAATTCCGTTTTCTCTAGTGATATTCGTCACTGCAGGATCTCTGAGCTGGACGAGGCCTCCAATATCCGTCCCAATCCAAATGTTTTCATCCCGATCGACCAAAAGGCAACGGATGAAGTCGTCGGGCAGACCTTCATCTGTTGACAATCCTGTCAGTATACCTCCGATCATTCGCTTCAGGCCATCAGCCATGGTCGCCATCCAAAGGTTTCCCTGGTTATCCTCAAGCAGAGATGTAAGGGGCGTATAGCGCGTGCCAAATACGGAACGGATGATCCCATCTCCGCTTCTTAAAAGATACAGGCCTTCCAGAGTACCTATCCATATGTTGCCCGCACGATCAGCAGTCAGTGATTGGACCGATGAGTTCAAGAGTCCTTCCTCGTAACCATAAACGGCAATTATTCCTTCATTGAACCTGGCCAGGCCTCCTCGCATCGTGCCTATCCATAGCGTTCCCCAACTGTCAATGCAGAGGTCAGTAATGATGCTGTCATACAGCCCGTCTTCTTCGGTATAGACATGAAAGCTATTTTGACTGATAAGATTCAGTCCGTAGTCAGTTCCAACCCAAAGATCGCCCTTCCAATCACCGATTATCGTCCGCACGTGCGCATTGGATAATCCATCTTTCATGGTAAAATTTTTCCATAGCCCTTTCTCGTAGGAATAAAGACCGCCACCGTCTGTACCTATCCAAAGCACGTCGTTGGCATCCTCGTACAGGGTAGTGATACTATCATTCGACAGAGGTGAATTTTGTTTTGTAAAAGATTTAAATCGGACACCATCAAACCTGGACAGTCCAGCGCCAGTGCCAACCCAGATATAGCCGTCCTGTGTTTGGACGAGCGCGGTTACGGTATTAAGTGTCAATCCCGATTGAACCGTCCAATTCCTGAGGAAGTATTCCTTAAGCTCTTTTTTGGGGTCCAAAGAGAAAAGGGAGTTTGACACCAGAATGAAGGAAAAAAAGAAGAGTGGAAAAAATAGGCAGGCCCGGCGCGATTTATTTTTTTTCAAAGGCATGAATTGCTCAATCGAGGAATCATTTCTTTTTAGAATAAGGCTTTTCTTTATACTTCTTGGCGTCGTCGTAGTATATTGAATACTGAAGATCACGCCCCATGGCGATAACCTCTTTATAGCAGGCAATAGCATCCTGACGTTGGCCCAATAAATCATATGACAAACCCTGCAAAAAGTATATCACCTGCTTCATGAGTGGTTCAGACCAGGGAATCATATGGAAATCCATATCTCCATCTAACGCACGAATAAGACATTGGACAGCGAATTCATACTGCTCAAGATCAAAAGCCATATCAGCACGCACAAAGGCTGCCCAAGAACATCTAGGATTAATGGCAAGTGCTCTTTCCAATAATTGTCTTGCCTCATTATATTTTTTTTCCCGCTTTAGTTTTCTCGCCTGCGAGGTGTATATCCAGACTCTTATGCCTCTATTCCAACGAAGGATTTTAAATTCAGGGTCCAACGCAACCATATCAGGTTTAAAAGAAACATCAAACTGAAAGAGATTCTCTTTATGTCCCACCAGGACTTTGAATGAATCCTTATTATCACCACTTATAGCCATGATTTCTACAGGCATCCTAAAATTTGCAAATCGCTGTCTGATGATTCCAGAAATTCTATATTTTCCGTTCTCCTCCAAATCGGTCTGATACGAAAAATCATATTCCGGAATTCCGGTGGAAGACACCCACTGATCAAAGAACCAATCAAGTGATTGACCGTAAATATATTCAGCCAAATTCTGCAGATCTCGGATTCCTGCAGGCTTCATGTAAAATTTCTCAACAAGATTTTTCATCATACTAAAGAACTTCTCCTCTCCCATGATGTTTCGAAGCATGTGTAACACATAAAATCCTTTAGCATAAAGAAAATCACCGCCTTTTTTCAGAGTATAGTATTTTGTTAAAGGGACAACCTCACGGCCTCTGAGGGCAATCATTCTTTGCACCTCAAGATCCGTTCTAAACTGCTCTTCTCCTTTGATGGACTGGATATAGAGTCTGGACAAATATTCAGCTGGAGCTTCTGCTAAAAAACAATAATCTTCAGGGGTTTTCGGGCTGACAACACCTCCAAACCAGTGATGAGCCAACTCATGGCTCCACGTCCATTCAAAGTATCTGTATCGACGCGAGAATTGTCCAAAGTCAATATAAGTCAGACCATTAAGGCCAACAGGGTTGATTTTGGAGTCAGCGGTCACTAGATAAAGCACAGGGTATGGATAAGGGCAGAGAAGATTTTCATAATACATCAGGATTTTTATGGCTTTGTCCCTTGCAGCTTGAGCAACCTTATAGTCTTCTCCGTCCATGTATATGATTATCTTGGGCGATTGCTTCTCAAAAGCGTACCGAATAAACGGCCCTGCAAACAAAAAGTAGAAGTTTGATGAATCAAAACTTCTCCATCGGGATATCTTTCGATTGCCTTTAATTTCAGACGATACCTCATGGCCACTGGTCACAATTTCATAATCATCGGGCAGGATGAAGGTGAAATCTGCGGGAGCCTGATCACAGAAATAATCGTTTACCGGATACCACTTGCGCAAAAAGAAATAGATTTTTTGGCCGGTATCAGAAACAGATTTTGTATCAGAACTTACCTCTTTAAGCGGAGGAAAATGACAATCATAATCCAGCTCAATCTTGCCTCGTTGTTTTTTATGGAGAGAATTGGCAAGATGAATAACAACGTAGTCAGAATCTTTTGGCTGTTTAAACTTGAGCGGATTTCTATTCCCGTCGAATACTTCCAAAATTTTGAGCCTCCGGTCCATTTCGAAAATCACAAGATCAGTCTTCGCCTCTTTTATTTCAAACTCTACAACAGCCTTTGCTTTAACCGTGATTGAATTTGACCAAAATTCTGCCCGAAGGTCGTAGTTTGTGATGTCAATATCTGGAAACTTCTCCATGCCTGGTACGTAATCATAGTCACTTTGAGAAAATGCTCTTAATGACCAACCCCCAAGAAATAAGAGCGCAAGGAACAGCACCCTTAGTCCCTTCGCATAGCTCATCGCACGTTTCTTAAAGCTTAACTTTCTTCTTTAAGCCTTTTTCATTTATATAGATATTGCTAATTGCCGTAAGGAAAAAACCATCGCATGCCTTATGGGGAAAATGATGAACGATAAAGAAAGGAATCATTATTGCGATAGTTCATTCAGATTAGAAGGAATTCTCCAAGAAAACCATAATCAATTTTATTTCTTTTTTAACTTCTTTAATAATTCTTTAACTTCTTGCTCTTTATCTTTCCCAAAATAAATGTATTTCTCGTAATAATAAATCGCTTTCTCGATATATTTTTTATCATGCTCTGATTTAGCTTGATAAATCTTTCCTAATTCATAATATAGTTCTGGATCACTAGGCTCCAACTCGATTGCTCTTTGAAAATCATCCAGGGCCTTATCAGGACGATTTCTCTCAAGATACAACCTCCCTAAGGACTTATGCGCTCGAAAAGAAACAGGCTTTTTAAGAACAACCAAAGACACAGAAAGTTCATCTTCTGAGATTTTATCTCTATCTTTGATTTTTTTTATTCCTTTTTCATATTTGATCGCGTTCCTCCAGCAATTCTCAGCCTCATCAAAATTTTCTGCAGCATGATAAACGCATCCCAAATTATAGTATCCCATGGCATCTTTGGGGCGAATCATGATAACCTCTTTATATGCTACAACGGATCTTTCGTAATCTCTCATCTTAAAATAGATATTGCCGATTAAGTCATAAGCATCCTTAAAATTTAGGTCAAGTTCAACTGCTCTCAAGGCGTACTTTAGAGCTTTATCTAATTTATTAAAGATATTATAGAGCTGTCCAAGGTTATAATTTAGCTTCGCAGATCTGTCATCAATCTTAAGATAATCCCAAAGGAGTTGTACGGCTTCCTTTAATCGTCCACTCCTAACCAGAGATAAAGCTCTATAATTGATTATCTTAGAGCTATCCTCACCACCGTTCTTTAACGGAAATATATATTCTACGTCCATCTGATCTATTAAATCTTTACTCAATTCTAAGTCCGATAATGAGTATTTAAGATCATACTTTTCATAAAGTTCATAACTTTTGATCCTGAGATATTTTTCAAATAAAAGGGATGCCTTCTCAAGTTCTTGATGATCGTAGTAAAGGATGGATAAATTTCTCATCGTCTCAATCAAATAAGGTTTCATCTCAAGGGCTTGTTCATAACACGAAATGGCATTTTCAGTTTCTTCGAGTTGGCAATAGATATACCCCATGATGAAATAAAACTCAGGTTCAGGACCTTTCATTCTCAATGCTTCTTGTGTCTTATTTAATGCGTCTTTCCATTTTTTTTGAATTAATTCAATATTTATCAATTGAAGATAGCACTCGATGGGATTGTGACCCCATTTATGGGCCAGTTTGAAATGGTTTTCTGCTTTTGAAAAACTCAATTTGTTTTTATGATAAAGACCTAGAACGAAATTGGGCAATCCAATATTGGGATTTTCTTTTTTTATTTCTGCCAAAATGTGGGGGAGCCTTATATCTATTACCTGCAATGGAACTGTGAATCCCATCCTATAAGCTTTCTCCCGAAGATATGTCTTAAACTCCTTGTCATAAGCCTCACAGACTTCTTTTGCCTCCTCGAATTTATCTTGCTTAAAGTAAATATATCCCAAAAGTATGTAAGCCTCATGGTTATCCGGAAAAAGTGCTAGTTCTTCTTTTAATATTCTTATTGCTTCATCTTGCTTCTTTAGCCGCAAATATGCGTATCCCAGGTTTACCCTTGCTCCCCTTATATTGAGATTATTTTCAAGCGCCTGATTATAATAACGAACAGCGTCCGTATAATTCAGTAAATACATTAAACGGTCTGCAGTTTTAATTGCATCTTCAGCTGATTGAGAATATAAGATATAACTCCCATAGAAAAAAATTACTAAAAGAACCAGCAAAATCTTTTTAGCCATTTTAAGCGTTTTTATTTCCCACTAACCAAGAATTTTTATGATGATTCTATCATCTTTATTAGTTATCGTTCTTCTCTCCCTTTTCTATCTTCCCTTAGAGATTCATATCTTTAATTTATCAATGATCCCTTATCAGTTAATTATTTTTGATTTCCTTTAGTTGCTGATTTACGGAATTGCAAAAAGTGTGCCAATTATCATCAGGTTATTTTATTAATTTTTGTAAACTTTTCTCTGTTTAAACGAATTATAAACGTAAAATTTGTTTACAGCCTATAGCGGGACACTAAATCTCATTCATTACAGATTCTATCTTCTTCACGGCTGTTTTTAAATTTTCCAGTGAATTAGAATAAGAGATCCGGATATAGCCTGCACCGTTTTTTCCAAAACACTCCCCGGCAACAGTGGCCACGCCGGCTTTCTCGAGTAGCATTTCTGCCATTCTGAAGCCGTCCATTCCAGTCTCTTTGATGGAAGGAAATAGGTAAAATGCACCGTCTGGCTTTGGACACCGAAATCCTGGAATCTGATTAATTGCTTCATACATATAATCTCTACGCTTCTGAAACTCTCTGACCATCGCCCGTGAAGGTTCTTGACTGCCTTTCAGAGCGGTCACAGCTCCCCACTGGGCAAATGTATTGGTAGAAGTTATCATGTACTGATGATACCGAAGTATAGGGCTGACAAGTTTACTCGGCCCTAAAACATAGCCCAGCCTCCATCCTGTCATTGAATAAAACTTGGAGAATCCGTTAAGTAAAATGGTCCTCTCCCTCATATCTTGAAAAGTGGCCATGCTGGCGTGTTCGGCAGGAGGATAAATGATCTTTTCATAAATCTCATCGCTCAATACCAGCAAATCGTGTTTAATGGCCAACTCAGCAATTCTCTCTAAGACGTCTTTTCTAGCGACACCTCCCGTGGGATTGGATGGGCTGGCAACAAGAATCATTTTCGTTCTTCCTGTGATCTTTTCCTCTATTTCTTCAGGATCTGGTTGAAAGCCGCTGTCCTCAAGGAGAGTGTAGTCAACAGGACTGACAAAATTCGTGATAGCATCAATATCATAATTCACCCACCGAGGATCAGGGATCAAGATCTCGTCACCGGGATTGAGCAGGGCATGAATCGCCACATAGACTCCTTCGGCAACTCCATTGCTCACTACGACCTCGGTCTGAGGGTCATATTCCAGGTTGTATTCGGATGAGAATTTATCTGAAATTGCCTGGCGCAGCTCGGGTATGCCAGCATTGGGAGAATAATGATGTTTACCTGCTTGCAAAGCTTCTATGGCAGCCTCAACAATGTGTTCAGGGGTGTTAAAATCCGGCCTGCCGATTTCCAGATGGATGATCTTTCTCCCCTGTTTTTCCAGTTTTTGTGCCCTATCAAACATCACACGTATCTGTGAATAGGGAATGCGCTGGGCAACAATGGATTCCATGATATCCTCCTTTTTTTAACTATAGCAAAACTTTCTATATTCATGTAACCTTTTTATGAAAATCAGGTCTTATATATTGAAGAGGTTAAAACAAGGAAGAGCACCTGTGAATAAAGCCACAGATAATAATCTGATGCAGCAAGTCAAAGATGGAAATGTTGAGAAAATGGCCATCCTTTTTGAAAGGTATCATGTGATGCTCTATAACTTTTTCCTACGCCTGACCAGCAACAGAAGTATCAGCGAAGACCTGGTCCAGGATGTATTCATTCGTATACTGAAATATCGCTCTTCCTACAAGGGCCAGAATAAATTCATAATCTGGCTCTATAGAATCGCCAGGAATACCCATATTGATTACCTGAGAAAAAGAAAGGACGAAGTCTCGTTCGGTGAGCAATGGGATGAAGTTCCCAGTCAGGAGCCAACACCTCCAGAAAAGGTGGAGCAAGCACAGGAAATCGTGCGGCTAAGCCAGGCGCTGGCCAAATTGCCTTTGAAAAAGCGTGAGGTTTTAATCCTCAGCCGCTTCCAGAATCTAAAGTATAAAGAAATTGCAGAGCTCCTTGACTGCCAGATAGGAACAGTCAAAGCCAACATTCACCGGGCAACTAAAGAATTAGGGAAAGCCTATTTTGAGCTTTCAGGAGGTATAGCATCATGAAATGTAGTCAAATAAAAAAAAGATTTTCCGATTTTTTAACCGGAGAAATAGACAAAGCGATGCGGAAAGAAATCGAAGAGCATGTAACAGCTTGTGGTTCGTGCAGGGATGAATTGGAAAGCCTGAGTGAAATCTGGACAAAGCTGGGAGTACTCCCGGAAGAACAGCCCAGCGACAACGTCCGCACGCGCTTTTATGCCGCGCTCGAGAAATACAAGCAAAATCTAGAAAAGGAAAAGATGCGGCCTAACCTAGGGAAACTGCTGGATGGTTGGCTCGAGCGCTGGGCTCCGAGAAGACCTGCGTTTCAATTCTCGTTGGCTGTCATGCTTCTGGCTGTGGGTTTAGCAGCTGGGTATTTTCTCCATGCAAGCTTACAGAGGAGCGGGGAGATTGCCCAGCTTCGCCGAGAGGTGCACCAAGCTCGCCAGATTGCAGAAGTCTCTCTGCTTCGGCAGGAGTCTCTAAGCGAACGGCTGAGGGGAATAGACATGACCTCACGAGTGGAAAAGTCTGACGAAGGGACCCTTGAAGCTCTCCTCCGTTTCGTAAGCAGCGATGCTGATATAAATTCGCGTCTGGCTGCCATAGATGCTCTTCATCTCTTACCCGATTATCCTCTGATCAGACAAGAGTTTGTCCATTCCCTTTCAGAACAGACTTCCCCTCTGGTGGAAATTGCCTTAACCCTTACTCACCATATAAAAAACTTATAGAATTTTAAAAACTGCGATGAAAAATGAAAAGAGATAAAGCATATCTAAGCCATTTAAACGCATACATAAAATAAAAAGAAAAATATGGTAAGGAGAAAATAATGAAAAAATTAATTTTGATAGTGATTTTTGTTTTAGTTCTGATCTTGTTTTTCTCTCTATTTTTGAGCGCTGATGTTTATGTTAAGGTTGTGGAACGAACCGAAGCGTTTGAAATGCCGGGAAAAAGAATCCCTGAAAAAGTAGAAATAAAAGAGCAGTGGCTAGCAAAAGACAAGTTTGCCTATTTTAGCAAAGACCTAAGTATTATTGTCGATTATAAAAAAGAAAAGCTATATTTCATCATTAACAAACACAAGAAGTATTACGAGTTTCCGATTAACATTGATATGGCAAAGCTTCAAGAGCTGCTTCCTCCCAAGGTTGCTGAAATTATATCATCGATAAAAATTACAGATGTTAAAGTCAACCTCGGCGGCCAAAAGAAAAAGGTAGCAAACTGGGATTGTCGCGAAACTGAATTTGAGATGGTTATCATGGTCCAAGCATTAAATATAATGCCGAAGTATAAGACTAAATTTTGGACAACTAAAGATATTCCTTTTGATCATAAAGATTATTCAAGAGGAATAAGCGAATTTTATGAGAGATTTGTTTTTAGAGTATTAAACGTAGACGAAAACTCAAAAAAAGAGATCAAAAAAATGGACAAAATTGAAGGATTTCATGTAGCCAGTGAAGTTATTGTTAATATGTTCGGTACTGAAATAAAGGTTGAATCACAAGCCCTGGAAGTCACAGAGAAACCGGCACCTGCTGGTATTTATTCTGTTCCCAAGGATTATACGAAAGGCAATCTTAATGTGGATTTAGGACTCCAGAAAAAATCCCCTGAGAAAAAATCTCCAGCTCTGAAAGAAAATCCTGATAAAAACACGATTGGGTTCCTTAAAAATTAGTCTTTGAAAAAGTATTATCCAAGGAAGGAATGGAGAGCACCATTCTGAAGTGTTTCACGCTACTAAACATTCCTAGGCCTCTCAAACATTTAAAAAACTGACAGAAGCGAAAACATCCCCGAAATCATTTTCCTATGGTATCCAGCCATAGTGCCATCATCTAATTTATGGAACTTTAAAATATATTTTACTTGTTGACTGGGCACAATAGTTGCTAATAAATTAAAAAACAGGGGAAAAATGAGGACATAGATGATGATAAGAAGAAAGGGATTAATTATTTATGTTTTTTCTTTAGCAACGGCTTTGGGAATAATCATTGGTTTGGCTGGTACACAAGAAGAAGATAGAAATAAAAAAATAGGACATTGCTTCGATGTTGCCTATGATCCAATTCAAAACCGATTATTTACTGTGGCAGGTTATCAAGGGATGCACGTTTTTAATGTCTCAGATGTAAACTTGAGTTTTGTAACCACAGTTTATGATGAAGGCTACTACAGAAATCTCAAAATCTCTGGTAATAGAGCTTTTATTGCAGATACAAGTCAAGGATTGATCATCTACGATATATCCAAAGAGATCCCTGTTGTGAGCTGGAAATGGAAGGAGGCGGAAACAAAAACTCGAGGCTTTGGAATTCACATCGAAGGCAATCTCGCTTATCTTGCCCAAGGTATGGTTGATAAAAATGATATCAAATTAGGTAGGGCAGGCCTTTATATTTTTGATATCTCCCTACCTAACTCCCCGAAGCTGATTGGTCGGTGTAAAACAGAAAATGCTTGGGATGTTTGGGGATGCGGAAAATTAGCCTACGTCGCTGCAGGAACACGTGGGCTTATAGCTATAGACATATCAGACCCGTTACAGCCCAAGGTCGTAGGCAAATATAAATCCGGCCGAAATGGATTTGCAGAAGGGCTCTGTGTGAAAGATAGCTTTGTATATCTGGCAAACGGGAATAAAAAAATCAGAAGAAAACGGGCTGTTTATTATTGACGCAAATCAGCCTGACTCTCTTTTAGTAAAGGGTAAATGTGCTTTCCCAGGTTGGGTGGAAGGCGTTTGTTTAGGAGGAAATCACATCTTCATAGCAAACTGGAATTCAGGAGTTAGGTCAATAGATGTTAGCAATCCTGAAAATCCACGTTTAACGGATCACCTTGGTCCTGTTATAAAATAGCCTTATCATTAATCCGCTGAGGACTTTCAACTTTTCCGTTTAAGTAGCATGCTCTTGGCTTGATATGCTCACGATCTATTTTCAGACCATCAATGCAACCGGAAGAATGTTGAAATGTGGTTCTAATTTTTTGCATAAATTATTTAAAAGAGTGGCTTCTTAGAAAGAAATAAGCAAGTAAGGTACACTCCGCGAGTCACCATGCTTTCTTTTCTTATAATGACTTCCGCTGCATGAACTTTAGAAAAGATGGGACTTTGAGGAACGTCCCCTTAATTGCTTTAAGATTTTCATTATGATATAAGCTCTTATTCTGCAGCACGGTGAAGAGAGATGAATGGCAAGTATAAAAAACTAAAAATCAGCAAAAAGGTAAAATTGCTCACATCAATATTTGCAATTTTTTTTATAGGATTATCTGCATCCGCTGAGGAGAAGCTTCAGCCGCTCATACCGCATAAGACAGATACTCCTCCAGTGATTGATGGAATATTGGATGATCCTGTCTGGCAAAAAGCTCCCAGCGAGACAGGCTTTAAGACGTATCATCCGGATTATGGCCTGGATATGGTCGAAAATTCCGTAGTTTATTATGCTTATGACCAGGAGAATCTCTATTTCGCCTACAGGTGTTTTGATAGCCAGCCAGACAAAATCAAAGCCTCGGTGACCAGCCGAGATAACATACATACCGATGACTGGATATGTATCAACCTCGATTCCTTTAATGACCACCAGTCTCTCTATGCTCTTTACTGCAATCCCTTGGGTGTCCAGGGAGACTCAAGGTTTGAAGGCGGGCAAGAGGATTTCAGCGTCGATATAGTCTGGTACAGCGAGGGAAAAATAGATGAAGAAGGATACACAGTTGAACTGAAAATCCCGTTTAAAAGCATCCGTTTTTCACATAAAGAACCAGTGGAGATGGGTGTGATTTTCGAACGAATGATAAGCCGCCGGTCAGAAGCAGGAACCTATCCGCCATTGGATCCTGCACAGGGACCGAATTTTTTAACACAAACGAGGACTCTTATTTTTCAGGATATAAAGCACTATACTCTTTTCGAGATATTACCCGCAGTAACCTACAGCCATAGAAGTTCAATAGACGAAGGAAAACTAGCGCCGGCTGGAGATGTGGGTGATCTTAGTTTGACAGCCAAGTACGGCCTGACATCGCATCTTATCCTCGATGGAACCTACAATCCTGATTTTAGCCAGGTCGAAGCAGATGCTGGGCAGGTTGATTTCAACCTGCGGTATGCTCTCTTTTTTCCGGAGAAAAGGCCCTTCTTTCTCGAAGGTTTAGAAAAGCTTAATTTTGGGGGGTATTATTCCGGGGATCCTCTAAGGGAGGTTGTGCATACTAGAACGATTATCGATCCTTTAGTAGGGATAAAACTAAACGGTAGAATCGGAGATAAGAATACTGTTGCCTTAATCTATGCCCTGGATGAACTGCTTGATACTGATGTGGAAGATTATGCCCATTTCGGAATCTTTCGCTACAAACGGTCATTAGCCAAGGATAGCTTTATCGGCGGATTTTATACAGCGAGGGAACGTAAGAGTGGTTTTAACAGAGTTTTTGGATTGGATGGCCAGCTAAGGATAAACCAATCCAGCATCTTCGGATACAACGCTTTCAAGTCTCAAGGTAGGCTGGACGAAGAATCTCCGAGAGACGATGGGCATGCCGTAAAGCTTCATTATTTCTATAACACAAGAAACATAATTCTCATGCTTGGACTCCTGGACATTGCCAAAGAGTTTCAGACAGAAACAGGATATATCACCCGAACTGGAATTACCATGTTTAGATCAGGAATACTTCGCATGTTTTATCCAAAATCAAAGATTATCCAGAGAATTGATCCGATGATCCACAGCACTCAGACCAGAGACAAATTCAGCGGTCTTTATGAAACCTTTAATTCTATTGACCTAAGGCTTCTTTTCCTGAGAAATTCAACTTTCCTTGCGGGTTATCGCTATGCTACCGAGGTTTTCTCAGATGAAAAATTCAATACTAGCGTTGCCAGGATAATAGCTAGCAGCCAATTAACCAAACAATTTTATTTCAACGTGTCTTATTATTACGGAAAAAAGATTCGTTATGTGGATAATCCATACCAGGGAAGCGGAAGCGATGCCTCAGCAACTGTGAGGTACCTGCCATCGGAAAAGTTTCATCTTGACCTGAGCTTAATCTATTCCGATTTTTACCGCGACTCTGATTCTGCCAAAGAGTTCGATTACACGATTATCAGGAGCAGGAATACTTACCAGATGAACAAATACCTCTTTTTCAGGGGCATTGTTGAGTATAATTCATTTCACAAACAATTGATGACCGATTTTCTGGCTTCCTTTACTTATATTCCGGGCACCGTTATCCATGTCGGCTACGGATCTCTTTATGAGAGAATCAAATGGGAAGGCGGCGAGTACGTAAGTGCTGATAGGTTTCTGGAAACTAAAAGGGGATTTTTCTTCAAGGCATCTTTCTTGTGGAGGCTGTAAGCTTCAAAGACGTATCTCTATCGAAAAATCCTGAACGAGCGGAAGTTACTTTTATCCTGAGAGCATGATTAAACAAACAAGAATTTGATTTTTTAAAAAGTGGGCTTGATGAATCAAGCCCCTACAGATAAATAAAGTCTTTACAGATGAATCAAGCCCCTACATTAACACATTTACAATCAAGCCAAGCAAATTTTTTGTTATGGTCAAAATGCGGGTTTGATGAATCAAATCCCAGCAATCAAGACCCTCCCCTGCCGCTTTTAATCAGAAATCTTTTAGGATTCAGGTCCAAATCTATGAAATTGTCGGCATGCTCAATCAGTTTCTGAGAGCTCGATTTGCCGAAAGCCATAACCTCCATATAACAGCCCATGGCACGCTTAAGATGCTGGACTAAGGGCACAAAATCTCCATCTCCACTGATAAGTACAACTGCATCAAGCTTTGGTGCAAGCTCAATCGTGTCCATAGCAATTCCGATGTCCCAGTCTCCCTTTTTGGCCCCTCCATAAAATACTTGCAGGTCTTTTGCTTTGACCTCATAACCCAAGCTCTTAAGCGCCTCAAAAAAATTGCTCTCATCCTTTACATCTGCCTTTATGACATAGGCAATTGCCCGGATAAGCTGTCTGCCTCTAACAGCTTCTTTGAGGATCGTTTTAAAATTGACTTTGGCCTTGTATATATTCCTCGCAGAATAATACATATTCTGAACATCCACAAAGACTCCGACTCGCTGTTCTCTGTAAATATTTTCACTCGCTCTTTCACTCATTTTTCGATCTTCTTTCCTCTCTGGCATGATCCGTCCCTCTCCTGTTTAGAGCTTATAGCAAACGAAAACCGGATGTCAAAATATTTCTCAGCATAGTAAGCAACTCCATTTCCGTTATTAGAAAGGGTTAGATCTAAGAAACAATTTTTAGCTCTATCTCTTTCTTTATATTTTCTGCAGAAGGTTTTATCTCTAACTTGTAATCTCCTGGAATAATATCTTGAAAATCTAAGAGATAAACTTCGTTCAGAATCTTTGATTTGCCATCAAAGAAAGACTCAATCTTCACTGCTGGCAGATTTAAGGATGCCTCTTCATCTTTCAACAGAGCAAACTCAGGAGAAAAATCATGAGCTTGCTTTAAAAGTTCTTCTCTTTGATCTTTTAAAACCTCCTTTTCAAAGTCCTTCCACATATCAACCTTGAACTTTGAAAATACATCAGAAAGTAGGTTCTGATCCGATGTGAAGGGTTGGATCATTCTTGCTCCGGATCTTCTGTTGAGTTCCATAATCATCGTCTCTTCCACATTTCCTGAAAGAGTCTGGAACATCTCTTGAATTTGAGGCCATTGGCTGTAGAGATACCATCTATGTGTATTTATATTATCAAAGAGAATGACCAGTTTCATTTCTTCTGGGCGTCGAGGTTCTTCTCTTTCTTCGATTACTTCCATGGCTTCTTCTTTCTCAATCTTTTTCTCAGGTTTGACAACTGCAAAATACTGGATTTCAACCTTCTTTCCATCTTCATAAATTTCAAAATCCTCCCTGGTGAGATTATGGACAAAATTCCTCTTTTTATCTGTTACAAAAACCTCGACTATAACCAACTCGACTGTAACTTCATGTTCTAGTGGTTCCTGCAGCTCCTGCTGCTTCTGAAAGGCATAAAGAAAGCAAAAAGAGATAGATAAAATAAAGAAGACTAAAACTATATTTCTTTTCATTTCCCCCTCCTGCTTGTTTCTCAAATTTATCTCCCAAGAGAGATCAATTTAATAGAAGGCTTAAGCCTTCGCTTTTAAATATTTCTCTTCTTTTTCAATATTATATCAATCTTTCAATATTATATCAGTCATAGCTAAGGAATAAAATTATCGGTTCGTGAAAATTTATTTCAGAACAGCTAAACTTGCAGGCCAGTCTGCCAAAACTACTGCCTCTCCATACTACTTGTCTTCCAGGCAACAAATCTTCCAGACTAAAACCTGTAGTTAATACCCAAATCTATTCCCCATATATAATTATATCCCTCTACGACTGGGCCAGATCCCCCACCTTCCCAAATATACTGCGAATAGTAACCGCCACCAATACTTCCTAAGATTAGAATAAAGGCTCTCAACTCAAAACAAAGGGGAAGAATCTTGGGCAAATAATAACTCAATCCTGCTCCTCCTTTTAAGCCAATATCAAGGGTGCTACGAGATTCTATCATAAAATATCTTCCATGATCTTCTTTTTTTCGAACAGAAAAAAAACCCACGCCAATAAAGCCGAACGGTGTTATCTTCTTTTGAGACTTTCGTGCTCTATAAATTGCGTTGAAGAATAAACTTGTAAAACTCCAAGATAAATCAAGCGGTTCATTAACGTCGGGGAAATTTATATCTCGTGACCTTATCCTCATGATAACTACGGAACTCGCCCTGTAATGGCCAATCTCTGCTTGAACTGAAAAGCGGGAACTGAAATTTCGCTGAAAATTTAGATTAAAGTGATCTTTCAATTCCGTTTTTCTGTCTAAAACAAATACATCCGCCATATAAGGGATAGGATTAAAGCTATCAACTCTAATGTATCTGTTTATTCCAGAAGTGCTTCCTGCTAATCCAGCACCGAGTCCAATACTGAATTTTTTCTCTTCGGCTCTGAGTAGTGTGTTAGCAGAAAGAAATAAGACTAAGCTGCTGATAACAGCAACAATTTTTTTTTTATCCATTTCAGGTAAATTCCTTATCCATTAAAAAACCCTGGGGTAATAAATATTTAACGCAAAACCCATTTTACTTATCGTTTTACACTAAAGCAATCTACGTGCCAACAAAGATAAGAGGAGTATTAAAGTTTTTGCCCCTCACTCTGTCCTCAATTGATGACAGATGTTAGATTTAACGACACAAAGCCATTCCAATCAGGCACATGAAAAGCGATTGACAAAGTTTGACTCAAAAACTTCTCAATGCTATATTCCAAAATCTGGAATTAAGCCTTTAGAATTTTGAAAACAGGAAAAAAGAATGAAAAATAGAATAAAATCCGTTCTCTTTTTACTGTTGTTTATGTTACTCTGCGCCCAAATTTTTTATTCCTTCCCTGTAAAAATACAATTGTCTAGACAAGAGGAAAAGCTCGATAAATTCTTTCTCAAAAATGAGGTCATTATTGCCATCACAGATTCTGGACTGGGCGGTCTTTCTATCATGGCTGATGTTGTGGAGAGAATGAGAGAATCTAAAATTTTCCAGAAAGTGAATTTTATATTTTTTAATGCCCTCTTTTCAAAAGAGGGTGGCTTTAACAGTCTAAAAACCCGCAAGGAAAAAATCCAAATCTTCGATAGCGCTCTCAAAAGCCTGGAGCAAAATTACAATCCAGACTTGATACTGATTGGCTGCAACACTCTGTCAGTAATCTACGATGATACCTCCTTTTCTGAAGAAACAAGCATTCCAGTAGTCGGAATCGTAGAGGCGGGAGTGGATCTTATCGCCCAAAAGCTCGAAACATCCCCTGAGTCTAAAGTCATTATTTTCGCGACTCACACAACAATAAGCGAAGAGACTCATAAAAAGAAACTGGAAGAGAAAGGGATTCTTCCTCAACGAATAATCCTTCAGGCCTGCCCTGAATTAGTCAATTATATCGAAGAAGGCTATGCCAGCGATGAGACAGAAATGCTGATTTCTGCCTATGTGGCTGAAGCCCTCCATAAAATGAAAGATACGCAATCTCCCCTATACGTGAGTCTAAACTGCACTCATTACGGCTATTCTCTTGATCTCTGGGAAGAGGCCTTCCGGAGCTCCAAGGTAAGGCCCCTTGCTTTTCTCAACCCTAATTCTAAGATGCTAGATTTTCTGTTCGAGCCGCAAGAGCGGAATCGTTTTGATGGAACAGAAATCTCAATCCGTGTTGTTTCCATGATCGAAATCGGGAGAGAAAAAATAGAGTCAATAGGAAAAAAACTCAGTGAAACTTCCCCTCAGACGAGCGAAGCTCTTTTCAATTATGAATTGAGGCCAAATCTTTTTAAATGGAAAAAATACGTGATATCCAAAAGACAGTTCCTGGATAAAGACCTTATCTGATAGAGGACTTCCCCTAAGCCTAAAAAACATTATTAGAAAGCTATACGCTTTATCTAATCAACACCTGCTCTTTTACTCTTTTATAGGTTATGGGAGGCATCCTATTCTTCCTTTATCCTGAAACACCTGTTTTATATAACCGCTCCACCAAGCAAGTCAATCGAGGTCAGAGAGTAAAAACTTCATGTTTTAATGTGGCCTTCTTGATCCTTTGTTCTTGGGGAGAAACACCGATTCCGGGAAGCTCTGGAACTTTTATTGTCCCCTTGCTGGAGACTTCCACTGGCGGCTCGATCAAATCTTGCGCGTAGTATCTTTTGCTTGCAGAAATATCATTGGGGAACTTAAAGTTGGGGAGAGTTGCCAGATGAATATTGTGTGCTCTCCCTATCCCTGACTCTAGCATCCCCCCACACCACACAGGAAGCTGCTTTTCCTGGCAGTAATCATGAATCTTTCTGGCCTCTATAATTCCTCCTACTCGTCCGACTTTGATGTTAACGATCCGACAGCTGCCCATTTCATATGCTTTTCGGGCAGTCTCAACCGAAAGCATGCTCTCGTCTAGACAGAGTGGAGTCCGCATCTCTTTTTGCAGCCGACTGTGGTCCCACAAATCGAAGGGCGGGAAAGGCTGCTCAACCATGAGGAGGTTGAACTCATCAAGTCTTTTCAAGATTTCTTTATCATCGATGCTATAAGCACCGTTAGCATCTACTTGGAGAGTAACATCAGGAAACCTTTTCCGTGTTTCCTCGCAGGCACGTATATCCCAATCTGGCTTTATCTTAAGCTTTATTCTCTGGTATCCTTCATCGAGAAAAGATTGAATCCTTTCCTGAAGTTCAGAAAAGGAATCCTGGATTCCGACGCTTACTCCTGCAGGAATTTCTGTCTTTTCCCCTCCATAAAGTTTGGAGAGTGGCTTTCCTTCCTTTTTTCCTTGAAGATCCCAGAGGGCAAGTTCGCATCCCGCCTTTGCCATCGGATGCCCTCGGTATTTTTTCGTCTCTCTATAAAAATCGTCGGGATCTGAGATGGATTTATCCAAAACAAGTGGAATCAAAAAATCCTTTAATATGTGCCAGGCCGTAAAAGTTGTCTCATAGCTGTAGAAAGGACTCTTATCAGATACAACCTCACCGTACCCGCAAATCCCCTCGCCATAAACTTTTACAAGAATGAATTCTCGCTCTTCTTCTCGGCCAAAACTCGTCTCAAAAAAATGGACATAAGGAAGCTTTAAGAGCGAAAGCTCCACTCTCTCAACTTTAAGCCTTCTCATAGATCTTAATCCACTTTCTTAAACCTACTCTTTCATACAAACGCACAACTTTGTCTGCCATCGCCTCTGCTGAAAATTTTCGATGGACAAGCTCATATCCTTTCTGTCCTAAACGAGAAGCCAAAGTTTTATTGTTGTACAGTTTAAGAATGGCCCGGGCCAATGCCGAAGGATTGCGGGGAGGCACCAAAAGGCCTGTTTCTCCGTGAATCACTACCTCAGGGATACCTCCTACTTTAGTGGCAACAACAGGAAGCCGGCAAGCCATGGCATCTAAAATGCTGCTTCCCATGCCCTCAAGATAAGAGGAAAGGACGAATAAATCCAGTGAAGAAAGAATCTTAGGTATATCCTTCCTGAAGCCTAAAAAAAAGACAATATCTTCTACGTCTAGCTCTCTTGCCTGCCTATTCAGCTCCATGCTTAAAGGGCCTTCACCGACAATAATCGTCTTTATCTTAGGTGATTGCTGCTTGAGTATCTTTGTTGCCTGGATCAAATACTGGTGGCCTTTATGGTCGGCAAGATGGGCCACTATCCCTACCAGGTAATCATCAACCGCAAAAGAGAATTCGCGACGAAAGTAGTCTTTAGATGTTGATGCTAAGGAATCCCCTTCGAAAGGAGAGAAATCTATTCCTGAAGGGATGACTTCAATGCTCTCAGCACCGACGCCGCCTTCTACCAGGACATTTTTAACACCTTCAGTAATGGCTATGATCGCATCTACATTCTTCATGTATTTGCGCCGGGAAAAAGGATTTTTTTTGAGAGGGAAATCAACGCGTCTGGTGATTATCCGGAAGGGAACTTTGGCCAGAGAAGCGGCCACTGAACCAACCGCTACCGAATGGGCGTCGTGGAAATGAGCAAGAAGACATTTCTTGCGTTTCATTGCCCAAGCCAATCGAAGCATCGCCAGAAGATCAAATTCATTCCTCATCCTTAAGGGAAGGACAGGAATTTCTGCCTCACAAGCTTTTTGATGGAGCGGGCTTTCAGGTTGAACGATAAAAAAGAAAGGAAATCCTCTGCGTTTCAGCTCTTTAGCAAGGAAAAGAGATTGTCTCTGACCACCTCTCCATTCTTTTCCTGCATCAATCTGGAAAAGGCTCAATTCTCTCTCCTTTTTTCCAGATCTCTCTCAACTTGGCGTATCTAACAAAAATAGCATAGCCGTGGAGCACAGAGATGATGAATCCCGCATAGCCATCCAAGAAACCGCCTTTCAAAAAGAATGATTTCGCAAACCTGAAAATAGGCAGAAAGACCAGGTGATACAACCGGCACTTTTTCTTCTGGGTATAGAGTTTTTGGGCGCCGAGATCGGAAAACTTGTCAACCCGAGTCAGATGATCTGAAATATTTCGATAGGTGAAGTGGTGAATCACGCCCCTAAGCTTCTGTATCTTCCCTTCGACGATTAATTTCTCATGGATGTACTCTCCCTCCCATCGGGCTTTGTCCTTACGGAAGAGCCGGATTTTTCGGTCTGGGTACCAGCCTGAATGCCGAATCCATTTTCCTAGATAAAAGACCTTCCTGGGCATGGAAAAGGCAGAACAATCTGGCTCTCCGTTTTTGATCTGGAGGATCTCTTCACGAAGCTCGGGAGAAAGTCGTTCGTCAGCATCCAAGGATAATATCCATGGGAAAGACGCCTTATTATTGGCAAAATTTTTCTGGTCCGCAAAATTTATCCATTGTCGCTGGAAAACTTCTTTTGTGTATTTTCTTGCAAGCTTGACAGTTCCATCGCTGCTGAAACTGTCAACAACTATGATTTCTGAAGCAACACCAGCCAGACTTTGCAAGGCGGGCTCAAGCCTCTTTTCTTCATTAAAGGTAATGATTACAGCGGAAATTTCCATTGCCCCAATATTAACATAGTTCGCTAAAAAAGCGCAAAAAAGGGGACATGCTCCTTTTTTCATGTAGGGGAGTGATTCACCAAATCCCTGCCTCAATCGGCAATTAGCATAGAAAAAGCAGCCTGTCCCCTTTTTTACGACAGCATATCTACTATAGGTTTGATCAAACAAATCCCTACAAAAAAATGTCTTTTATTATGTAGGGGCTTGATTCATCAAGCCCACATTTTTATTCAAATAAACGCTGGATTTAATGCTTCGTACAACTACAAAAAAAATCTTTTTCTATTTTTGCCAAAGGTTGAAGCCTAAAGGGTAGCTTTAGGAGGAGGCAAATCTTTCATAACCTTGAGACCTGCCGGAGCATCAATTGCCCTGGGTATGGTATTAATAGTCACAGCAACGGTACCGATATCCCCGTGAACTCCACCTATAATCTTTTGGTGAATGTTTGGTTCCCCTTGGATAATTATCTCATCGTACTCCTCATCCACAGCAGCGTTGGCGCAAAACTCAAGGGTGATGATTTCTTTGCCCTCCCTCTTGCCATAAGCAATACTTGTTAATCCAATCACATCCCCGGGTTTTACTGTCCCCATCGCAGTCTGTATTTCTTTCTCATCTATCACTGGCTGGGGAGGAAGTTCTACAGCTTCATCCAATTCCCATCCAAGTCCATCAGCAATCATATTAATGGATTCCAGAAGCCCCACGTGTCCAGTTATGACCTTATCTTCAATTTTTTGCTTAAATTCTTGTTGAGTCAATCCAGTACCGACTTTCATCTGGAAAGGAACTCGTCTTTTCGCTGAATTCATCATGCGCTTTACTTTGATTGAATTTACTTTTAGGCACGGACCTGTAAGAACAAGAGGAAGGGAATCCATCAAATAGCCTGGGTTGATGCCTGTTCCTACAACAGTAACTCCCTTTTCTTTTGCCAGACTATCAAGTTCTCGGGCAAGTTCTGGATTACGCTTCCAGGGATAGGATAGTTCTTCGCAGGTAGATATGACATTCAAGCCTGCCTTCAGGCACCGGGCTACCTGGGAAAAAACACTCTTTAAATGAGAAGTTGTAGTATGCACGACAGCGCGGGCATTGACTCTGGAAAAGAGCGTTTCGGCATCCTTTTCGATCACAACGCCCAACTTTTCTGGCTTGTCAAGAATTTCCCCTAAATCCTTTCCCACAAGCTCAGGATCTATATCTACTGCTCCAACTACCTTGAAGCTTTTTTTATCAAGAAGAGCTTGGGCTGCCTTGCGGCCCATAACACCGCATCCATAAATTATGATATTAATCTTATCCATCAGTTCCTCCTTCCTGTGCGACTTTTGCTATCTATACTTTTTCCATTTCTTGGCGATTCTTTCCACAGCATCCAAAGAGGCTTGGATTTCACTTTCTGTATGAGCAGCAGAAACCGCTCCAAACCCGTGGAAAATATTGAATCCTTCATCGAGCATGGATAATTTGAAAATTTTCTCTCTTAACTCTAAATCACTAACTTCCGGATTCCATACCTGCTCTGGAGAAGTAATCCGATCAATTTTCTCTTGAAGAAATTGCACTCCAACACAGGAGCTGTTATCAGGCACCAGCTCGCCATAACCAGTGCATTTAACGTTGAATCCATGAGCAGTGAAAATCTTCTCAATTCCGTTTCTAACCTTCGCCCCTAATTGTCCTATTCTGGGGTAAATATCCGACTCGTTCTCCATCAGATACTTGACATAAGTTAAACCAGCAAGCATAGATGCGGGATGGGCAGAAAATGTCCCTCCTTCAAACTTCACTTTCTGATCAGCTATCGCTTCTGGACTGCAGAGAGATAGCACATCATCTCTTCCTGCCACTGCACTGACTGGCATTCCCCCACCTATTACCTTACCCAGGACTGTTAAATCAGGTTTGATAGCGTAGAAGCTTTGAAGTCCTCCGGCATGAAAGCGAAATCCAGAAACCACCTCATCAAATATAAGCAGGGAATTATATTGCTGGGTCAATTCTCTTGCTCTCTGGAGGTAATCTTTACGGGAAAAAATAAATCCCCCTGCCCCGATAAAAGGCTCCAGGATGAAACAGGCAATTCTTTCTCCATATTCTCTGAATCTTTCCTCAAGATCTTCCGTATCATTAAATCTGGTTATGACTATCATTGAATCAGCGCCGGAGGGAAGACCGGCAGATTCTAATTGATGCAAACCCTGGTCATAGACTGTGATTCCCTTTAGAGCGAAAGGATGAGCCCCATGCCAGCCTCCTCCCACTTTCATCACCAAATCTCTTTTTGTAAAGGCCTTGGCCAGCATTATGGCATACATCGTGGCTAGAGTGCCGCTCGTGGTGAAGCGTATCTTATCTGCCTCTATTCGGCTGAGTATGAGCTCCGCCAATTCCCTCTGGTAATCCCCGGGAAATCCTGTTGTAAGCCCTTGATTTTTTTGGAAGTAATCAAGGAGGGCAGCGATAACTATTTTTGGATTGTGTCCTAAAACATTGGCAAAATGTCCCTGCCAAAAATCTACATAAGTATTTCCATCTACATCCATGACCTTAGAACCGCTGCATTGAACATCATAGAAAGGAAAAGGATCGAAAAGCCTAAGATTATGGCTACCACCCCTAATCTGATACTGGGAAGTTTTGGCAAAGAGTGCTTCTGATTTTTTGTGTTTCAATCTATAATTTTTAATTAATTCATCGAGCAAACTTTTTTTATCCATGATGAGTTCCCCAATTATTGAAAAGTGCTAAGTAGAATAAAAACATTTGAAATTTTCTAAAAAATATGTACTACAAATCATAATATTTAGTCAAAATTATTTAGAAAAATGAGGAGCCAGCTAGGATTTGATTAATCAAATCCATACAAATGATTATAAGTGCGGGTTTGATGAATCAAACCCCTACATAAATCGAGCACCTAAAAAAAGTGGCCTACCCCCTTTATTCTACAAAAAAGTAACCTGCCTTTTATTTGTCCCCTTTATTGAGCTTACCGTTAATTGATCATTATTGATAGAATTGGGATATTTTTATGTTTCTCTTCTCCAGGCTTGTCCCGACGGCTTTCTCCAGCCTCGCCCAAGCAAGATTGTAATCAATCATAGACTTAAGCTCCAGGGACCTCTCCCTTGCCAATCCCTCCTGATATTGGAGAACAAAGTAGTTTGTCGTGAGTCCTACATTCAGTTTTTTCACTTCGGCGTCCAACCTCTGCTCGGCCAATTCCCGGGCAAGCCGGTAAGCCTGGACTCGCTTGGCATTTGTTTCAATATCCCTCACTGTATTCTTAACTTCTAAAAAGACCTGCTTTTCGATGTTTTCCAGTTCAAGCTGGCTCTTCTCCATTTCCATCTTGGCCCTCACGTAATCAGCTCTCGTCGTAAAGCTGCTCAGAGGGATAGAAAGAGTCAAAGCTACGGTCCAGTTATCATAACGCAGCTTCAAAGCATCACGAAGAGAATCAGCAGCGCTTCCTTCTTCTTTTCCTATGACTCCTAAGAAAGGATTATCGTCTTGATAGAGAATCCTATCTCCTGAAAGTCCAGGACTCCAGTAAGACAATTGTAAATCCAGACCGGGCAGCATCTGATTCTTGGCCACACCCATATTCAGCTTATTTGTCTCAATGTTTATTTTTTTCATCCTTAGCTCAGGTCGCTTCTCTAAAGCTTCTTTCAACGCAACGTCTAATGATATATCTCTTTTAATGAACGTAGGTTTATCCGAAGGAACAATCCTTTTCATGCTCATCTCCCCTTCTTCAGTAATGTAGAGTAAGTCTTTGAGCACATCTTCATTGCTTTTGATAAGAGCTTCTGCTTGAAGGATGTCAGCTTCTCTTGAAGCCACGACTGTCTCAGCATTCAATATCTCTATAGGCGCTAATTTTCCCACTTCAACTTCCTTTTTGTTCTTGGCCAGAAGATCTCGAGCAAGCTGTAAAGATTGCTGTTTGACTTTATAATCTTCAATAGAATAGACAAGGTTCCAGTACGCTTCCTGAACCCTGTAGATTGTATCCATCAGAACAGATTGGAATTGATTTACAGAAATATCCAGGTTGTTTCGAGCAACAATGATCTCTCTTCTGCTGACATTAAATCCAAATCCTTTCAGAAGAGGCTGGGTGAAATTGAAATGCAAAGTGTTTCCGTAGGTTGGATTCATGATCTGAAAACCAGCTGTGGTATCAGATGTATACCCCGTTAAGCCCAGGGAGAAGTTTCCTCCAGTGGGTATTTGCTGAACCAAAGAAACGGAGTAATCCATGTACTTTCTCACAACAATATCAGCTTGTTCAAGCCACCAATAAGAGGGATTTTCAGTCCGTTCATTTCCAAAATCAACATCCAAGCGCGGCAAAAAGAATTCTTTGGCTTTAGCCAGGGAAGCATCAGCTAGGTCAGGATTATAAACCTCTACAGCTACGGTGAGATTGTCTTTCAAGGCCTTGACAATGCAGTCTTCCAAGGAAAAAGAAAGCACCTTTTCTTCCTGGGAGAAAGAGGGCTTGAAAAATAAGGTTAAAATTAGGACCAGAATAAGACTCGATTTCATCCTCACGTTACTCCTCCTTGAAAAAAATTATGTGAACAATAATCATAAATTTTGTTGTTCATTCAATCCAGCTTCTTAATCTTGTTTCAATCAAATAATACGTATATTTTACCTGATTGGTTCAAAAAAATGGCAACAAATTGCAAATTGGGGTCAGACTTGCGAAACTTGCATTTTTGATTACTTCTGCTCTAAATAATTCAATCCTTACATACTTATCCTGTAAAAATTCAAGTCTTCAAAGTCTGACCCCCTTATGTGACCTATTTATACAAGTTTTGCAAGTCTGACCCCTTAATACGGGGATAGGCATTCAGGTCCAAAGAAAAAGAGAACTTTTTTCCGCTCTTGAGCTTCACTAAGCCCAGGGATGCTACCATGGCTGCGTTGTCAGTGCAGAACTCAGGTGAAGGAATAAACGATGGTAAGCTTTGCTTTCCGCCAAACTCGGTAAAGTGGCGCCTTAGTTTCTTATTCCTGGCAACTCCCCCGCAGAGAACAAGCGATTCTGGCTTGAAGAGCTTTATGGCCTGAACCAGGTTTGAAAGCAATGCCCGAATAACAGCCATCTCAAAACTGGCTAAAAAATCGAACAAAAGAGGATGGCCCTTTGAGAGCTTATTTTCTTTAATCAGCCTCAAAGCAGCTGTCTTAAGCCCGCTAAAACTGAAATCAAGACTTCCATCCGTCATATGGGGTAGACCAAACGTGAATTTTTGCGGATTTCCTTTCTCTGCCAGCCCATCGATAATCGGCCCCCCAGGGTAGCCCAAATCAAGAAATTTGGCTATCTTATCCAGAGCTTCTCCTGCAGCATCATCTCTTGTCCTTCCGACGAGCTCGTAATCAAGCTTCTTCTTCACAAAAAATGTGGAGGTGTGGCCTCCTGAGACGACAAGAGCCAGCGCAGGGAACGGAATTTCCCTGGTCTCAAGGAAAGCAGCCTCAATATGAGCCTCAAGATGGTCTATTCCTATTAAAGGTTTTTTAAAATAGAAGGCCAGCCCTTTGGCAAAAGAAAGCCCGACAAGTAGAGAACCGATCAGGCCAGGTCCCTGGGTTACAGCATAAGCATTGATCATTTCAAGCTTAAGCTGGGCACGCTCCAGGCATTCTTGGACAACATACCCTATGGAAGTAAGGTGCTGGCGTGAAGCTAATTCAGGGACAACGCCACCATAAGGAGCATGTATCTCGTCCTGAGAGAGGACTACACTGCTCAGGATTTTAAACTCGCTGTTTAGGACAGACGCAGAGGTCTCATCACACGATGTCTCAATCCCTAAAACGTTCATCATCTTAAATTCTTTTATCTTCCTAATCCTGTTATTAATTTGTCATTGCCAGGAGCGCAGAAGACTCCTTCGCTTGTCATTGTGAGCCCTCCAGGGGCGAAGCAATCTCATAGAAGAAAATGAGATTGCCGCGTCGCTTCGCTCGCCACTGCAGATTGCTTCCTTCCCTTCGGTCGCTCGCAATGACCTCTCATGACCTAACTCTGGAACGATGCCTGTCTTTTCTGGATCCAAGCCTGTCTTTTTTGGATCCTAGCCTATCTTCTTTGGACCGAAACCTATCTTTTTATCCTTTTAGGTTTTTTTCATAAGGAGGACGTACAATCCCTTTTTCGGTGATTATGGCAGAGATGTACTTGGCAGGGGTGATGTCAAAGGCTGGGTTTTTGACTCTCACACGGGGAAGAGTCAGGCATCGCCCTCTGATCTCTCTGACTTCCTGAGGATCTCTTTCCTCTATAGGAATGTCCTTTCCTTCAGCCACGTTAAAATCTATGGTGTTTGAAGGAGCAGCGACATAGAACGGAAGGTTATTTTCTTTTGCTAGAACAGCTATCGTGTATGTGCCTATTTTGTTGGCTATATCGCCGTTTTTGGCTATCCTGTCAGCTCCTGTCATCACCACAGAAATCATTCCTTTTTGCATCAGGAACCCTGCCGTGTTATCTGTTATTAAAGTGACCGGGATATTTTCTCTATCTAGTTCCCAGCATGTCAATCTTGCACCCTGAAGGAAAGGTCTTGTCTCATCAGCATAAACTTGAATCTTCTTTCCCTCTTGGAAGGCAGCCCGAACGACTCCCAAGGCTGTTCCGTAGCCAGCTGTGCCTAGCGACCCAGCATTGCAGTGAGTCAGGACAGACTGGCCATCTTTGACCAGATCCTTTCCCCAAAAGCCAATTTTTTTGTTTGTCTCTATATCTTCTCTCTCGATGTCCATCGCTTCCTGGATCATTCTCTGCTTAAGCTGGGCTAATGACAGCCGCTTATTCTCTTCTAAGGTTTTTTTCATCCTTTCCAGGGACCAAAATAAATTGCGAGCAGTGGGCCTTGTCCTCTCAAGGCGGCGATAAATGCGGTCAAATTCTTCATCCAGATTTTCTTCTTTCTCAATCCTCAACAGACCAAGAGCCACACCATACCCGGCAGCTACCCCGATGGCCGGAGCTCCGCGGATTATCATCTTTTCCACTGCCTCAGCCACCTGATTGTAATCCGTGAATTCCACATAAACTTCCTCCTCGGGTAACTTTCTCTGGTCAATCATGACAACTCTATCTTTTTTCCACTCAATTGTCGGCAGCATTCCTAACCTCGCTTTTCCAAGCAGGAGTTTCAGGGCCTCTCCAGTTCCATCTTTTCACCCAGGCCATGTACCTGGACCGAAACTCTTCCCATTCTTGCTCTGGGAGCTTTTCCTTCAGACTCTGATAGCAAAATACAATTTGAAGGTCATTATCCCGAAGAATTTCTTGTTTAGGAAGCCCTAGTTCTCTGGCCATCACAGCCTCTTCAAAGCTCTTATTGTAGTCCTCAAAGTGGCTCGAAATCTGAGATAGGAGATAATGGTAAAAGCCACAGCTTAAATCCTTATTAGTCATCTTTTCTGCTGTCTTAAGAGCTGCAGTCAATAATTTCTGCTTCTCTTTTCCTTCTTTTTGGAGGGCTCTTTTGAGCATCGCATCTGTATATTTTTGAGCGGCAAAAACAGATACCTGTTTTAGCTTTGATTTATCAAGAACACTGGCGTAGATCTTTAGAGCAGAATCTTCAAGTTTAAGTTCATCCAACGAAGAGGCTAATCCTAAAAGGGAAATCTCACGAGCCCATTCCTCTCCCTTCTCAAATCCGTAAGAAAAAGCATTGAGAAAGCTTTCCTTTGCCTCTTCCCACAATTCCAAGTTCAATTCAGCCATCCCTTTCAACATGAAAGCCTGAGCTGAAGGGCGCTTCTCAGCCTCCAGCTCAGCCTCGATCAAGGCTCTTTTGAAAGAAGCAATTGCCTTCTCAGTCTGGTAAAGGCGGCTGAACTTCTGTCCTTGGGAATAATAAAACTTAGCATCCTTAAGATGGGAAACACAGGCAGGGAGTGAAAAAAGACAAAAAAGAAGAAAAAGGCTGATGAAGGATATTTTGGGGATAATCCGAAAACTGGTAATTTTTTCTCTCAATATAAGACTTTTATGCATTTCCTCTTCACTTCCTCATTCGCTGGCTTCTTCATTTCTTTAATAATAAAAACGCAATTATTCCCGAGTCACCGCAAGGAGCGAAGAAGATTCCTTCGCTTCGCTCGGAACGGGCTAGGAAATCCTCTCTCGCGAGCGAAACGTGGCGATCTCAACCCTTTCTTAAGAAATTACTTCATTTCACTCGCAAGGGCTGATTGCCACACCCTTTCAGGGCTCGCAATGACATTGTAAAAATATATATTGCGTTTATATTAGTTTCCTTGATTCTTCCACTTTTTAATCGTATTTGCTACAACATCCTGGACTTCGTCATTCGACATAAGTTCAAGGCTGAGAGAAGCCGCCTCTTCGGCAACGGTCTCTAAGACTTCAAGAAGTCTTGATTTACCCTCGAAAGCTTCGATATCTTTCTTGGCAAGACTGACCTTTCTTTTGAACTCTTCAGCAATTTTCCTATAATCACTTGATTTGAGATCTTCATAAAAAAGGGCGGAGAGAAAGGGATCTTCAAGGCCGAGGATGGGGTAGAGACTGTTAAAAGCCTCTCTTAAGGCTTTCTCGTCCTTACTCATTATTTCAGTCTGATAAATTTGGTTCAACGAGGAGTGGTTCTCAAAAAAATTGAGCACAAACGCATAGGGCTTCATCACGATACGCTCAGGATCTAGATAAACCTGCCAGGAGAGAATCTCCTTTTTCCATTCTGTAGCTCTCCTAATTCCCCAGAATACCGCCGCACTGAGAAGAGGAAAATGAAGATAGGATTTAATAGGAAAAATTTTAGATAGGAAGCTGATTCCTTTCTCGACTATTTTTTCAAGTGTCGTCTTTTTCATGAACTAAATATAAGCTATAAAACGACAAGAGTAAATATTAAAAATTACCCCAAAATGAAGCGCTAGCCAGACCAATCCAGTTTTTTATTTAATCTCAAGGAGGGCGAGGAAGGCTTCCTGAGGGACTTCAACCCGCCCTATCTTTTTCATTCTTTTTTTGCCTGTTTTCTGCTTTTCCAGGAGTTTCATCTTTCTTGTGTAGTCTCCTCCATAGAGCTTGGCCAGAACATCCTTCCGGTAGGGCTTTATGGTTTCCCGGGCGATCACTCTCTTGCCTATGGCAGCCTGCAGAGAAACTTCCCATTGCTGACGGGGGATGAGCTTTCTCATCTTTTCCACAAGCATCTTTCCCCGGGGGAAAGCTTTATCCTTATGGACGATTAAAGAAAAAGCATCCACAGCCTCTCTGTTTATCAGGATGTCCAGCTTGACCAGAGGAGATTCTCTAAATCCAGCAAACTCGTAATCCATAGAAGCATAGCCCTGCGATACAGATTTAAGTTGATTGTAGAAATCCATGACGACTTCATTCAGAGGGAGAAGATAGGTTAAAAAGATGCGCTGAGTACTGATGTACTCCAGCTTCTTCTGTTCTCCTCGCCGACTTTCCAGAAGCTTGAGCACAGCCCCCAGATACTTATCAGGCGTTATGATCAAAGCTTCAAGAAACGGCTCCTCGATCTTTTTTATCTGATGAGGAGGAGGAAGTTGTGATGGATTATGGATTTCTCTAACCTTGTCGTCCTTGCCGGTGACTCTGAAGCTTACACTCGGGGCAGTTGTGATAAGGTTCAAATCAAATTCTCTTTCCAATCTCTCCTGGACTATCTCCCTGTGGAGGAGACCTAAAAAACCGCACCTGAATCCCATACCCAGCGCTGGAGAATTCTCAGGCTCATACTGGAAGGAAGAATCATTGAGCCTCAGCTTTTGGAGAGCCTTCCTTAAGTCATCCACACTGCTCTCTCCGGCGGGAAACATCCCGCAAAAAACCATAGGCTTTGCCTCTTTAAAACCAGGCAAGGCTCTGACAGCGCTTCTTTTCTTTTCTGTGATCGTATCCCCGATTCTAGCATGACTCAATTCCTTGATGCCCGCTATCACGTATCCCACTTCTCCAGCACCCAAGCGCTCTACATTTTGAGGCTTGGGAGTTAAGAAACCCACTTCCTCCACTTCGTATGAAGCACCGCAAGCCATAAGCTCTACCTGAGTTCCAGTCCGAAGTATCCCGTCAAAAACTCTCACCAGGATTATAACTCCGCGGTAGGAGTCAAACCAGGAGTCGAAGATGAGAGCTTTTAGAGGAGAGTCTGGATTGCCCCGGGGAGAAGGGATGCGGCTGATTATGCTCTCCAGGACTTGGTCAATGGCTGTTCCCTTTTTGGCGCTAACCAGGATGGCTTCTTCACGCTTTATCCCGATAATATTTTCCAGTTGCTCAAGCGTCAGCTCTGGATTGGCCGCAGCCAGGTCAATCTTATTGATGACTGGGATAAGGATAAGGTCGTTCTGGAGGGCGAGATAGGTGTTGGCCAAAGTCTGAGCCTCAACCCCCTGGGAAGCATCGATGACGAGGAGCGCTCCTTCGCAGGCAGTCAGACTCCGGGAAACTTCATAAGAAAAATCAACGTGTCCCGGAGTGTCAATCAGGTTGAGGATGTATTCTTCGCCCGATAAGCTTTTATACCGAAGGCGGGCTGTCTGAGCTTTTATTGTGATTCCCTTTTCCCGCTCAAGCTCCATCGTATCAAGCACCTGTTCTTTTAGTTCTCGAGGAGAGAGGGCTCCTGTGCTCTCTAAGAGCCTGTCAGCCAGGGTGGATTTGCCATGATCGATATGGGCAATGATTGAAAAATTCCGTATCCTTTTCATTGGGGTCAGACCTTTAAAACTTTTATAACTTTATCCAGATAATTAGCAAGAACTTGATCTCTATTAATTTTTTCCTCAATTCTGCGAATCATATTAGATATACTAGAAGTATCTCTTCCTAAAAACTCAGCAAGAGATTTATTGCTGATTCCTGCCTGCCTTGCTGCCACTAACACAAACAAACTGCGAGCTCTAGATATCAACTGTTCTCTACTATTGCCCAAAATACCCTCAGGATAAACTCCTGTTGTTTCTGTTACTATTTTCAGTATCTCTGGCAAAGTTTTCTTTTTTATAAGCAATAGATATTGCATATCATGTATATTTTGTTCTCTGTTTTGATCCTCTGTTTGATCTTGACTCTTCATCTTTTGTTTAACTCTTTCCACAAACTCTGGATTTCCTAAATAGCGTTGATCAATCACATTATAAAGAGCATTTTGATGTCCTTTATCGATTCCATCCATAATAAACTGCCAATATTTTTTTTCCGCCACAGATTCATCTTCAGAGAACATTTTAAAGATCAAATCCTTCTTTACAAAAGGCTGTCTTGAATATCCAAGATAGACTTGATGACTACTCCATAGATAATCCTCCGGGCTTGCCACTATAGCTGCTCTCACAGGATTAAGATGGATGTATCTCACCAGCTCTAAAAGATAGGTATCTCGCTGACATATAATAGCTTTATATCGACCCTGAAAAAGATGACCCACGGATTCATACTTTTTATGATAATAGTATGTATAGCTTTGTTGAATGCCTTGCATGATTTTTGAAAGAGGGGCAACGCCTGTTTCAATGAGAAGATGAATGTGATTAGGCATCAAGATATATGCATACAGAATGAATTTATATCGCTCGTGATATCGTTTAAGGCGTATAATATAAACATTATAATCCTGATCATCTTTAAAAATCACTTGTTTATTATTTCCTCTTGCCAGGACGTGATAAAAGGTCCCAGGAAACTCAATCCTAGTTTTGCGAGCCATTGTTCTAATTATAAGACGTTTTAATCAGAGAATAATTGCAAAAACAAAAAAATTAGCCAAATTATAAAAGTTTGAAAGGTCTGACCCCAATTTACCCTAATTTATGATAAAATGATATTTTCTGGAACATACATAAATGAATAGAAGGATACCAATAATCCTTTCCTTAATTTTTCTCCTGGTGAGTGTCTGCACTGTCGTCTATCCAAAAGAAAATTTAATTAAAAAAGCACACCAGAGCATGGATTTTACTGAATATGAGCGAGCTATCGGCTATTTCGACCAAGCCCTCTCAGCCAATCCGAACCAAAAAGATGTGAGAGCACATCAGGGATTTGCCTATTTCAGGCTGGGAAAATATGAAGATGCGATAAGAGTCTTAAAGGAAGAGCTCACTCTTTTCCCTGATAACCTTAATGCATCCATCCTTTTAGGATACATCTATTTTCATCAGGAGAAATACGAAGAGGCTGCAAAACTATGCCAGGAATTTGACGAACTCCTTGAAAAAGCTCTCAGAGAAGAAGCAAAGAAGAAAAAACTGGATTTAAAGAGCAAAAAAGGCATGTACGAATTCAAGGAAAATTACGAATATTTCTTTGATAAAGTTCGCAAAAAAAATCCCAACTTAGGCCTGCCCTACTTTGTTCTCGGGTTTCTTCACAAAAAACGCGGAAATTTTGACAAAGCAGAAGAAAACTTTAACGAAGCTATAAAAAAAGGCTACAGCTCTGTTGATTGTAAAGCCCAATTGATAGATATAGAACTTATAAGAGAAAACTGGCAAGAAGGATTGGCGAAGTCACGGATTGCGTTACAGATAGAGGATTCTAAATCCGATTTTTATTTTTTAATGGGATATGCCTATTATCATCTTGGAGAGATAGAGAGGGCTGTCTATTGCTTTGAAAATGCGTTCAAGCTTAGACCGTATGAAGTTGAGGCAGCAAAAAATTTAGGCAAGATATATTTCAACCAGAACGAATTCAAAAAAGCCACTCCTTTGTTTAAAAGAGTCCTAAATATAATCCCTTTCGACTATGAAGCTATGTTTTTGTTGGACCGGTCTTCGAATGAAAAATCAATACAAAAAAAAGAAGATAAACCAACGATAACAAAAAATATAGTGGATAGGGTTGATTTAGAATACAAATATGATTTTAGGTCAGATATAAACCACATCATAAGCGTAATGAATGAATCTGCCTTTTCTCTTCTAAGGTCAGGACATTTGGGCAAGGCAATAGGATTGATTCGCATTTTTCTAGAAATTCACGACCTCTCTCCTGACCTGAATTACAACCTTGCTAATTTCTATCGTATGAACAATGATCTGGGAAAAGCTATAAAATACGCCTGGAGAGCCGCAGAACTCAAGGAGGACTTCAGGGATGCCTACGACCTGATCGGAAACATATTCTTCAGATTGCAGGATTATGAAAATTCCATCATAGCTTACAAAAAAGTCATGGATATTGGTCCCAAAGATGCGTTGAGCCACTACAATTTGGGATGTGTCTATTCTGCAATGGGAGATTTAGATAATGCCGAGGAGAGTTGGAAGAATGCCATAAGCGGAGAAAAAGTAAGAAAGGTTAGGAAAGAAGAAAAGGCCTCAGAAGACGAGCTAACCAGAACTGTAACGGTGTTTAAGGCTTCTGTTTCAGCCAAGGCTCATGACGGCTTAGGAAGGCTCTATCTCCAGCGAAACCAGAGTGAAAAAGCTCTGGAACATTTCGAAAAGGCTGTTGAAATAGAGCCTGGAAAGCCCGACCTTTATTACGAGATAGGAAAAATCTATTTAGATCAAAAAAACACCAAAAAAGCTGTATATCATTTTGAAAGATATCTTTATCTTGGCGGAAAAGAGGAAGCAAAAGTAAAAGAAATATTAGAATCAATAAAATAAGCCTATCTTTCCTCAAAGAAGCATCAGGATCAATCCCGGCTGAATGAGGCTTGACTTTTAGCCAGGACTAAAGTAATTTTGTTATGAAGTAAAGTATTGAAATAAGATGGACACAAAGCCCTCTAAGGAGGTATAGATGTTTTTATTCGGACCGGTCGGACCAACAGAACTTCTCCTCATCGTTTTGATCATTGTCTTCATCTTTGGCGCTCGAAGGCTTCCAGAGTTAGGGAAATCCTTAGGGGAAGGCATAAAGAATTTTCGAAAATCCATAACCTCAAAAGAGAAAGAAAAAAAATCCCCTCCAGAAAAGCCTCAGCCTCCTGCTAAGGAAGAATGAGTCTCGCCGTTGAAAACATAGATCAAGAACGAAAAGAAAAAAAAGAGAATTATTTCCTTTCTTTCCTAAATTTTATAAGGTCAACTCCATATAACTTTCTTATCTGCATCCTCTACCTACCCTCGCTAAATTCCAGGGCACTCTGGAACAATGCTTTAAATCATCCAGCCGTCAGCAAAAATACCTGAAATGCCTCTCTATGCCGGATTTGACTTAGGCGGAACCCAACTTAAATATGGTTTGATCGACGATGGAGGAGGGGTTGCTTTTAGTACCAGAGCAGAGAGTCCTGCAAAAATTGAGGAATTAATCCATCTTTTGAAAAGAATCTGGCAAGATCTAAAAAAAAGAGAAAAACAAAACATCAGAGCTGTGGGTTTCGGATTCCCTGGAATCTTCAACCTCGAGGAACAAAAAATTTTTCAATCCCCCAATTATCCTGAGCTTGATAACTTCGCACTCACTCCCGCTCTCTCCCAATTTATTGAAGTTCCATTCTGGGTGAACAATGATGCCAACATGGCTGCCTTCGGTGAGTTTAAGTGCGGAGCAGGACAGGGAGTGCAAAGCATGGTCTTCCTGACCATCGGAACAGGCGTCGGGTCAGGAATCATACTTGATGGAAAACTCTGGCTGGGCAAATGCGGATTTGCTGGAGAACTCGGTCATGCCACTGTCAATCCAATGGGAGAAAGATGCAATTGCGGAAGCCAGGGCTGTCTTGAAACAGAAGTCTCCGCTCCTAAAATCGTCAAAAACTACAACACCTTGAGAAAAAAAAGAGAGGAGATTACAGCCGAACAGGTTTTTCACAGAGCTAAAAAAGGGGACAAGGCTGCACTCCAGGCTTTTTCTCGGGCTGGCTTTTATCTGGGTGTGGGGCTTTCCATAGCCATAAATTTTTTAAACCCTGAAAAGATTCTCCTGGGCGGAGCTGTTATGGAAGCAGGTGATTTTCTGCTTTCTCCTGCTCTCGAAGAGGCCCTGAAAAGGTCATACAATGCCTCTTTTAGGTGCTGCAGGATCGAAAAAGCAAGCCTAGGAAACAAAGCTGGTCTTATCGGAGCCGCCATGTGGGCAAAAGAACAGCTGAAAAAATAGGAGGTCGATTCTTGGCCTCACCACCTTTTTTACGTGTTGCTAAATTTACTCGTTCTTCCAGTCTTGGCTGCTAAACTATCAAGTTTTAAAGCTCTAATTTTGACTATTCCCAAATATTAAAAGTCTTATGTCTAAGTTGCCCAGCCTTGCTCACTAAATTCTCAAGTTTTTAAATGCATAACTCCCTACTTATTAAGTAAAATTCAAAGTTATAAAAGTTGAAAGGCTTGAAAGGTCTGCCCAATTATTCAATTATCCCTATTACTTAAGTTTTTGCAATTCTGATCAAGTTGTTCAACTATTTGAATTGACATCCAATTATTTGAATTGTTTTTTGAGGAAAAAACTATTTCTGCAATCTATCCTGTTAAAAACAAACGAATTAAATAAGTAAATTTTCTGGCATATTTTTTGCATTGAAAATTATAATTTATATATTATATATTATGCTTTATTTATTATACTTTATGATTTAAAATATGATTCAAAATCATTTTTAAATAAAAAGAAAAATGTTTTTTTTACCTTCTAATTCAATTGCAAAAAACCCGACTTTAAAAACGTCACTCATGCAACATAAATAAATATTGTTTGCTTTGAATACTAAAAAATACGAAAAGGAGGTGAAAAAGGAAAAA
>JABAOH010003725.1_pt1 | contig 60589 bp, 55 predicted proteins | sample 7062181 | NCBI WGS metagenome assembly JABAOH01 (sample SAMN14538630, study PRJNA623070) | marine sediment metagenome | biome: marine biome [ENVO:00000428]; feature: marine pelagic biome [ENVO:01000023]; material: deep marine sediment [ENVO:00002113]; isolation source: pool of 5 deep marine... | reverse complement strand
GGTTCCGTCCGGGAGGACCACTTCCAGTTCGAGGATGTGGTTGGTGGTCACCCCGTATTTGAGGCAATGGGGCCCGCCGGCGTTCTCGGCGACGTTTCCCCCTATGGTGCACGCGGTCTGGCTCGATGGGTCGGGTGCGTAGTGCAGGCCAAACCGGGCTGCCGCGGCAGAGAGACGCGCGTTCACCACCCCAGGCTCGACCACGGCCAGGCGGTTGGCCGGGTCGATGGCCAGGATGTGGTTCAGCCGGCTGAGAGCGATGAGGACGGCATCTTCCGATGCAAGAGCACCACCGGATAGGCCGGTGCCGGCGCCACGGGCGACAAAAGGAATGCCGTTTTGTGAGAGGGCGCGCACAACACCAATCACCTCGCTTCGGCTGCCGGGGAGAACCACGGCGCCTGGACGCCGGCGGTGTGTGGGGAGTCCGTCGCTGGCGTACGTCTCGAGTTCCGCTGGCGCCTGGCGCAGCCACTGCGATCCGACGATCTCCGCGAGAGCCTGCAACGCCTTCTCAGGGAGCATCATCTGGCCTCGAGGTTGAGGGTGCCGGCCCGGACGTCGGCTTCCCGTTGCGCTTGGCCAGGCGGTGGGTGGCCAGCCGCTTCTGCACGTCCGCGTTCAAGCTCGTCAGCGTGTCCCTCAGGCGCCGCAGCGGCACTTGCCGGCCTCGCAAAGGAGATGCCGAAGCGTCGGTCGCCGTCTTGGCAATCGGCCAACACTTGGCGGTACCGAGGCTCGAAGATGTGCAGTAGTTGGGGCGTTCCCGGAAACAGCACCAGCGGGAGGGGGAAGATCGGGAGGGTACGGATCGCCATATCTACAATACTAACGAGGGAGCGGCGAGCAGGGAGCAGGGGAGTGCGGTACAGTGCGCAGAAGCAACCGGGCCTGGAACACCGAGGGGCGCAGCGTGCTGCGCCCCTACACCCGAGCCCGGCTGTGTCGTTCGAGGCTAGCCGCCTTGTCAGGCCGCCATCCAGAAGCCTTTCAACGCTTCGCCGTGGGGACTGTCGCGTAGCTTCTCGAACGCACGCTCACGAATCTGCCGGATCCGCTCCCGGGTGACACCCATTAGTTCGCCGATCTTCTCGAGGGTCATCCCTTCTGACCCTTCCTCCAGCCCGTAGTAGAGGTAGAGGATCTTGCGCTCCCTCGGCGTGAGGTACTTCTCGAAGATCTCGTCGATGAACTCCCGCATCAGCCGCCCGTCGGTCCGCTCTTCGATCTCGCCGCCTTCCTGTCCGGCGAACCGCTCGCCGAGGGTCGCCGCATCCTTGTCGGTGCGGTCGATAGGTGCGTCGAGGGACATTTCGGCCGCCGTCATCCGCCGGGCGTTGCGGACATTCTCCACCGTATCCTCCAACGCCTTGGCTATCTCGACGTCTGTGGGCTCCCGCCCCAGCTCCTGTGAGAGATAGGTCTCGGTTCGGGCCATGCGGATCAGATGGCTGTTCTGATTGAGGGGTATACGGACGCTCCGGGTCTGCTCCGCGAGCGCCTTGAGGACCGCCTGCCGCACCCACCACACCGCATACGAGATGAACTTCACGCCCTGGTCGGGATCGAACTTCTTGACGGCCTTGAGAAGACCCTCGTTGCCGATGGCCACCAGTTCCGAGAGGTCGAGCCCGTGACCCTGATACTTCTTCACGTACGAGATCACGAATCGGAGGTTGGCCGTCACCAGACGCTCTGCTGCCTTCGGGTCGCCGCTGCGGGCCCGACGTGCTAGACGCCGTTCCTCTTCGGGGTCGTCTATGAGCGGGAGCTTCTGGATATCCTGGAGGTACTGATCAAACGCGCCGGATGCAGGGGAGCGAAAGAATCCCTTCGCTGTAGTGCTGCGGAGTTGGGTCATACACTCCCCAGGAGTTTTGGAAGAGGGCCATCCTGGAAGGGGAGGCGAGCCGTGGAAAGCCCGCCAAAATGGCCGATCTCAAGCGGGCCGAATATAGGAAAGCCCTGGAGGTGCGTCAAGAAATTTTTCTTTTCCACATCACAAGCCGTTAGGGCACAATCTGTTCTGCAGTTTGTCCACTTGACCGGTTCCCACACGGTGTGACCGGGGCCGATGCTGGTAGGCGTAACTATGTTTGCGGCAACAACTTACGTACCGTGGATATGTGACCGCAATGTGGGGAACATGTTGAGTAGATTGTGACTACTTGAGCTGGGCGAGAATCTGGGAGACAACGTCCGTCGGAGCCGCCACGGTCCACTCACCAGCCGCTCCTCTGGCCATCTCGCCGACCTGCCTGGGTAGTGCAAACCTGACAGTCTGCTCCCTAGTCTTCTTGTCCTGTTGCATCGCTTCCAGCATGCGAGTGGGATCGGCTTCGCCGGGCGGGGATACTGGAAGGCGAAAGGCTTCGAGAGCCGTGCGTATCTCGTCTGCAACACTGGGGTCGGTGACGCCGATGCGTCGACCCAACTCGGCCTCCGCTAGCATGCCGATGGCCACTGCTTCGCCGTGCAGCAACTCGTATCCCATGGTTGCTTCCAGTGCGTGAGCAATGGTGTGGCCGAAGTTGAGGATGGAGCGGCGGCCTTGCTCCCGCTCATCCTCCACTACCACCTCGACTTTGATCTCCACGCTGCGACGGACGACGTCCAACAGCACGGCGGAATCGTGCTGGAATACGCCCGCGCTGTGGTCCAGCAGCACGCGAAAGTATGCGGCGTCCGTAATGACGCCGTGCTTGAGGGCCTCGGCCATTCCCGCCGCCAGCTGCGGCGGCGGCAACGAACTCAGCGTCCCGACGTCGGCGATCACGACCCGGGGTTGGTGGAAGGCACCGACGAGGTTCTTGCCGAATCTCGTGTCCACGCCTGTCTTGCCGCCGATCGAGCTGTCGATCATCGCCAGCAGCGAAGTCGGGATCTGGACATGGCGGATACCCCGCAGGAAGGTGGCGGCGACGAATCCCGCCAGGTCGCCGGCGACGCCACCCCCAAGTGCGAGGATGGCGGCCTCTCGGTCGAGGTGGGCGCTGAGGAGCTGGTCGGTCAGCGTGGCCCACGTTTCCCTCGTCTTGTTCCACTCGCCCGCCGGGAACGTGACGAGGATCGTGGGGGCAATCCGTTGGGCGGCCGCCAGCACCGGTTTGCCGTACAGAGGGGCCACGGAGGAATCCGTGATGATCGCGTAACGGGGGGCAGGGCAGTACTTGGCAAGCAGTTCGGCGCAATCTGCCAGGAGGCCGTCGCCCAGGACGATATCGTACGACGCGTCCCCGAGAGGCACGGGAATGGTTGTGGGCTCTATAACTGCACCTCGCCTTCGATGATGATGACCGCCTCGCCGCCCACGCGAACCTCAGTGATCTCGCCGCCCATCCCGCTCGTTATCTCAACGTGGATCTGGCTGGGCCGGTCGATCTCGATCCCTTGCTCCACCACGATGCTGGCCGTGCCGTCGTGAGGGGCCACGACTCCATGCCACACGAGGTATGAGCCCAGCGCCCCTGACGCGCTCCCGGTGGCCGGGTCCTCTGGCACTCCGAGCCCAGGGGCGAACATGCGGCAGTGCACCGTCGCGCCAGCGGACTCCGTCTCGAGGGAGTAGCACATGGCGCAATCGGTGCCCAGCTTCCGCAGGAGGCCTGCCAGCTCCGCGCCGCCACCGCCGCTGGGGAGCGCTTTGAGCACTTCCAGTGAGCACGTAGGGATCATCAGTTGCGGTATCCCGGTGGAGATCACCTGGGGGGCCGGGCCGTCGGGGATGAGGTCTGGCCCGCCACCCAGCGCCCGTGCGAGCGGCCCGGTGTCGGCGACGTACTCGCCGAACTCCGGTAGCGGCTGAGCCATGACAACCTGCGTGGGTGCCCCTCCGGCCATTTGGATGTCGACCGGCACGATGCCGGCCTCGGTTTCCTGGGTGACCCGCGTGACGCCGTCCTGTGGCAGATCCAAGCGGCCAAGGGCGGCAAGCAGCCACCAGGTGCCGACAGTGGGATGACCCGGGAGTGGTACCTCCGCAGTGGGTGTGAAGAACCTGAGGCGTTGCGTAGCCTTGTCCGACGGGAAGACGAAGCTGGTCTCAGACAGGTTCATCTCCCGCGCCAGCGCCTGCATCTCGTTCGGTTCGAGCCCTGCGGCGTCAGGTAGCACCGCCAGCGGGTTGCCCGCCAGCGGTCGGTTGGTGAAGACGTCGAGCTGATAGAAGCGATAGGTCGGCATGCTACCACCTGCGGTCAGGGACATCTGCTCGATGATTGGCAAGGCGCGCCAGGACGAATAGGAGATCCGACAACCGATTGACATATTGCAGGATCACAGGCGGTAGCTCCTCGTGAGCACGAAGCGCCACCAGGCATCGCTCTGCGCGCCGGCATACGGTTCTTGCCGCGTGCAGGTGCGCTGCTTTGAGGGTCCCGCCTGGCAGCACGAAAGCCTTGAGGGGTGTGAGCTCAGCTTCCGCGCGGTCAATCGCCGCCTCGAGCTCGTCGACGCGCTGCGCAGAGACAACGGCCTTCTGGAGGACCTTGGATACCTTCTCGGGTTCGGGACTCGCAAGGAGGCCACCAATGGCGAAGAGATCGTGCTGGATGTCCTCCAGCAGCTCCCTCTCGAACCCGGTGGGCTCGACTGCCATAGCCACGCCCAGCGCAGCGTTGAGTTCGTCGACGCTGCCGTACGCTGCTACCCGGTGGTCGTCCTTGGGGACGCGCCCACCGCCTAACAGGGAGGTTTCTCCCCCGTCGCCGGTTCTGGTGTAGATGCTCACGCCTCCGGCAAGCTAAGGGGATGGCCTTTGCCGCCGCTACTCCGCCGTTCCGCCCTGTCCCCGGGTCTAATATCATGCAGACCTCTCTTGATTGTACTCTGGCTCGAGTGGTGGTGAGGAGCGACTCATGACGCATCCGGGCACGGCTGAGCGACCGGCGCGCGTTGCCATCGTGGGCTCTGGTCCCGCCGGGTTCTACACCGCCGAGCACCTGCTCGCCCGTCGGGGTCTCTCCGTGCAGGTGGATGTGTACGAGCGCCTGCCGACTCCGTTCGGCTTGGTGCGGTTCGGCGTGGCCCCCGACCACGCCAAGATCAAGAGCGTCACCAGGGTCTACGACAGGGTGGCTTCCAAGCCGGGCTTTCGGTTTTTCGGCAACGTCGAGGTGGGTGAGCACGTCACCCTCGAGGATCTCCAACGACACTACCACCAGGTCTGCTTCGCCACGGGCGCTCAGACGGACCGGCAGATGGGCATCCCCGGTGAAGACCTCCAGCGCAGCCACACGGCGACCGAGTTCGTCGCCTGGTACAATGGTCATCCTGACTATCGCGACCGACACTTCGACCTGTCTGTCGAACGCGTTGCGGTGGTGGGGGTGGGCAACGTCGCCGTCGATGTGGCCCGCATCCTGTGCCGCACCCCGGAGGAGCTGGCTCAGACCGACATCGCCGACTATGCCCTCGACGCATTGCGCGGCAGCCGGGTCAGGGAAGTCTACATGCTCGGCCGCCGGGGTCCTGCACAGGCGGCGTTCACCAACGCAGAGATCAAAGAGCTGGGGGACCTGCCTGCTGCGGACCTCGTGGTGCGGTCCGACGAAGTTGAGCTGGATCCTCTGAGCCGCCGCGCCCTGGAGGCGAATCCCGACCGTGCGACATCGAAGAAGGTTGAGATCCTGCAGGACCTTCCAAAGCACCACCCGGCCGGCAAACCGAGAAGGCTGACTATTCGCTTCCTCGTCTCACCGGTGGAGCTCATGGGGAACGAGGCCGGCGGGGTGGTCGGAGTGCGGCTGGTGAAGAATGAGCTCTATACCTCGGAGGACGGCTCGCTTCGCCCCACGCCTACTGCGGTCCTCGAGGACTTGCCGGTGGAGATGGTGTTCCGCTCCGTCGGGTATCGGGGTGTGCCTATTCCCGGACTGCCGTTCGATGCCAAACGGGGCATCGTGCCCAACCAGATGGGCCGAGTCACGCAGCACGACACCGGTGAGCCCATGGTGGGCGTGTATGTGAGCGGCTGGATCAAGCGAGGTCCTACCGGGGTGATCGGAACGAACAAGCCCGATGCCGGAGAAACGGTCCGTGCAATGCTGGAAGACTTGCAGCAGGGAACGGTGCTGCGCCCGTCGCAGCCCGACCCGGCTGCCGTCGAGTGGCTCGTGCGTGAACGGCAGCCCCGGAGCGTGTCGTACGAAGACTGGCGGTGCCTCGACGCGTTGGAGGTCGAGCGGGGTCGAGACCAGGGTCGCCCCCGCGTGAAGTTCACGACAGTGGAAGAGATGCTAGGGGCGATGAGGAGTAAGGAGTGAGGGGTGAGGAGTGAGGAGTGAGGAGTACTCCTTACTCCTTACTCCTCACCCCTTACCCCTCACGCATCACCGCCCCAGCTCCACCACCACCGAATCGATCTGGCTCAGCATCCTGCGGTACGGTACTCCGTGGTTGTTCACCATCACGGAGAAGATGAGCACTCCTCCGTCGGGTCGTTCGACGTAGCCCGAGAGTGTGTTGACGCGGAAGATGCTGCCGGTCTTGGCGACTACACGCCCTTCGAGGGACGTGCCGACCAGCCGATCTCTGAGAGAGCCGCGCTGTCCCGAGCGAGGCATTCCCCGCATGAACCCCGAGTTGTTCGGATGGCTGCGCATGTAGGCCAGCAGCTGCACCAGGGCGCGGGGCGTCATGACGTTGCCACTTGAGAGCCCCGAGCCGTCGCTCAGGGAGAACGATGTGGAATCGAGTCCGACCGAGTCGATGAGGAATTGGCGTTCTACTTCGAGCCCCGCGTCCCACGATCCCTCGCCCGTCACCTCCTTGCCGAGGGTCTTCAGCAGCATCTCGGCAAACCAGTTCTGGCTCGAGTTGAGAATGGGAAAGATGTAGTCCTCCAGCGGCCGTGAGTGAACTGTCGCCAGGGCCGGCGCGCGGTGGATCTCGCGATACCGCAGACTGTCAGTAGTAGACCGGGTGGGACCCCCGATGCTCAAGCCGCGTGCCGCCAGAGCGGCCCTGAGAGCGGCGGCGAAGTAGAGATTGGGGTCAGGGAGGGCGAAGTACTCGGTCCGCTCTTCGCGGTCGACGGGCACCGTACCCTCGGCCCAGATCCTCATCGTTCCCGGCTCCCGGAAGAAATCGATGGTCCGACGGCCGTCGGCCGGCACAGTGCGCGTCCGGTTCTCGAACAGGAACAGTCCGAGGTCGGGCTCGAAGGTGATGCGTGCGGGCGCGTCGACGGTCGGTCCCGGCGACCAGGTTAGATTCACCGTATTATCGTTGAATCCCAGGCCTGCCACGGGCGCCGCGTACCACCAGTTGATGTCGTAGGTTTCCCACGCCGGATGTACCAGGTTGGCGTCGAAGTAGCTCCCGTCGCCCACAACGGCTCCCGTGACGTGCCTGACCCCACGGGCGGCAAGGCTATCGGCCAGGGCGTCCATCCGCGTCCACATCGAGTCGCAGGCGCCGGCGACCAGCGTATCCGGTCCGTAACACCGCTCGGAGTACGTCGGATCGCCCCGGCCGTACACCACGAGGTCTCCGTCGAGCACGCCTTCGGACAGCAGCCCGGTGCCGTAGACGCTTGTACTCGCCCGGTAGTCGGGCGGGAGCAACGCGCTGGCGGCGGCGGCGACGACGAGCTTCGTGTTGGAGGCGGGTATGAATAGCTGGTCGGCGTTGCGTGAGTACCGCTCCCGTCCCCGGTCGTCCAGCACCAAGATGCCCCAGGTGGCGCGGTCGAACGGCGGTGCCTCCACCAGGCGATTGATGCGCCTGCGGAGGTTACCCTGGCCGGTGAGGGGCCCCGCACCGGCCATCAAGAGGATCAGGACGAAGGCGCCGCAATATATCCACTTCGGCTGTCGCATAGCGATATTGATGGTCAGGTGATTGGATGAGCAGTTTCGTCGGTGGCCTCGCAGGCGCCAAACTACCGGTCGCGGTATACCACGTCAATTTGCCGTGCGGACCCGCGCCGTCGAGCGGCTGCGCTTCGGCGGAAAGCGAGATACAGTCATAAGAGCTTCGATTCGCGCAATCGCGTTCCTCGTAGCGGCGTGCTCCGTGAGCGGCCCAGTGTGGGGGCAGGAGGGCGAACCGCGGGAACTCATCGTTCGCGATCTGTCGTTCGACGGGAACCGTGCCATCGACGACAACGTCCTACGTATCTCCATCGCCACGTCGCAGTCTGCCTTCTTCGCCCGGGCCCGGTGGCTCCGGTGGATGGGGTTGGGTGAGAAGCGCTACCTCAACGAGACTGAGCTGCGGCGGGACGTAGTGCGGATTCAGGCGCTCTATCGCCTCAGTGGGTTCGTCGATGCCACGGTGGATACCCTCGTCCGCCGTTCGGGCGGCGACGTGTTCATTCGCTTCCTCATTTACGAGGGCGAGCCCGTGCGGGTGACGAGCCTCGGCATCTCCGGGGTTGGCGAGATCCTGCCGCAGCGTGAGCTGGAACGGGCGCTGCCGCTCCAGGCGGGTGAGCCCTTCAATCGTCTCTTGCTGCGGGCCGCGGCGGACACCATCAGGGTGCGGCTCAGCGACCGTGGGTATCCGTTCGCGCAGGTGTTCCGGAACTTCGACGAGGATCGGGAGAACCGCACTGCAGTGGTGTCGTTTGAGGTCGATCCTGGGCCACGGGCGACGGTTGAGCGAGTCGAGGTCTCGGGGACACAGCGCATCGACGAGGGTGTGGTGCGCCGCGCCATTGCGCTCCGGCCCGGCCAGATCTTCCGGCAGCGCGATCTCTACGAGAGTCAACTCGATCTCTATCGCATGGGCGTGTTCAACTATGTCAACGTCGCCCTGGCGGACACGCTCCTAGGCGACCCCGACGACTCCCTGGTGACTGTGAACGTGCAGGTCACCGAAGGCCCGCTCCACCGCGTCCGGCTCGGAGTGGGCTATGGTACCATCGACTGCTTCCGGACGCTCACGTCGTACTCGGTGCACGATTTCTTGGGGGGCGGACGAACGCTGGAATTCAATGCTCGATTGTCTAAGATCGGGGCTGGCGATCCCCTGGGGGCTGGCTTCGAGAGCTCCGTCTGCCGCGTCCTGTCCGATGAGGATTCCAGCCGGCTCAAGCTGAACTACAACCTCAACGCCAGCCTGCAAGAGCCGTTCTTCTTCTCCCGTAACACCAGCGCCGCGGTCACCCTCTTTGCGGAGCGCCACAGTGAATTTCAGGCGTTCCTGAGGCAGGTGGTAGGCGGCGGGATCTCGCTGACCCAGCAGACACCGTGGGACGTCCCGGTCACCCTGTCCTACGACTTCACATACGGGAGCACGAAGGCTGACGCCGCCACCTTCTGCTCATTCCTGAACGTGTGCCGGGTGGAGGACACCCGGGCGTTCACGGAGGACCTGATCCGCTCCACGGTGTCGCTTGCTGCTGTCCGGGATCGAAGGAGCTCGGTCCTCGATCCGATGCGTGGCAGCCGCTTGGCCCTTGAGCTACGGCATGCATCGACCCTCATCGGCTCGGACTCCCTTGCCCAGTTCAACAAGGGCACCCTCGAGTTCGCCTCGCATCACCCGGTCAGCTGGCACAGTGTCTTCAGCTGGCGCCTCAAGGTGGGAGCAATCATCTCGCCGGAGCTGGGTCTGTCTGGCCAGGATCTGCAGTTCGTGCCACCGGAAGAGCGATTCTACGCGGGCGGGCCGAATACCGTTCGGGGATTTGGGCAGAACGAGCTGGGGCCCCTGGTGCGGGTGCTCGAGAGTGGGGACCGGGACACCGTGACGGTGGCGGACGAGACCGGAGCCGACACCACGTTGATCGGCAACAGGCTCCGCACCTCGCCCACCGGCGGTAACGATCTCCTGGTGCTGAACACGGAGCTGCGGTTCCCCGTCCCTGGGTTCGCCGGACGACTGGTAGGCGCCGTCTTCGTGGACGCCGGCCAGGTGCGGAGCCGCGGGGAGGAGATCCTCGATCTCGGTGGCCTGAGAATTACACCCGGCGCAGGCATCCGCCTCAGCTCCCCGCTGGGCCCCGTTCGGCTGGACGTGGCCTTCAATCCGTACGATGTGGAGGAAAGTCCCCTCTATGTCGAAGAGGTCATCGACGGGTCCACAGAGCTGAGACTCCTGCCGGGGATGTATCGCCCCAAGCGTGGGTTCCTCGGACGGTTCCGCATCCACTTCTCCGTGGGCCAAGCCTTCTGATGGCGCGCTCGGTGCTGGCGTGGCTGGCGATCGCCGCGGGCTCGGTGGCCGGCACCGTGCTCGGCACGGCGGCTGCTGCACTCCGGACCGATGCTGGCCGGCACCTCGTGGTGGACGCCGCGGTGAAGATCGCCAACCGACAGCTCCGGGGCACCCTCACGGTTGGCGAGGTCGGCGGCTCGTTCCTCCGCGGGCTCGAGGTGGAGAGCGTCACGGTGAAGGGCGAGGATGGGGTGGAGCTGATGACGGTGGAGCGAGTCGGCCTGCGCTACCGGGTGCGGGACCTGTGGAGTGGGCGGATTGTGTTCGGACAGCTCGCGCTCGCCGGGCCCAGAATGAATCTGGTGCAGTGGCGTCCTGGCGGCCGGCTGAATTTGGACGAGATCCTGTCGGATGATGAGGCTGGGGGCGGCGGACCGAGTCCCCTAATTGCGTTCCGCGACGTGCGGATTACCGACGGTTCACTGCTCGTGCGGACACCGGTGGACGCGTCCAACACGACGGTGCCCGAGCGCGACCAAGGGCCACACGGCTATCTGCGGGTCCGCCGGATAGATGGGATCAACGCCGAGTTCAGCTACCTCAGACTGTCCTCGCCGCGACCGGGCGAGGATGCCATCCTGGCCCAGATTGGGCACCTGCAGGCAGAGATGTCCGATCCGGCGATCAGGGTCGAGGAGCTGCAGGGTCGTGTGGAACTGCGGGCCGATTCCATAGTCCTGGGCCTACCGCTCGTGAGGCTCCCCACTAGCGAGCTGCGGCTCGCCGGCTCGCTGGCGTGGGGCAGCGACACGCTCATGGTTGGCCTGCGCGTTCGGGCGGAGCAGGTCACGACCGACGAAGTCCGCGGTCTCGTCCCCGATGTCCCCGCCGGGCTGGCGGGAAGCGGTGACTTCACGGTTCACTCGGTCAGTGGCGACGTAATGGAGGTGGTTGGCGAGGAACTCGACCTGGAGGGCGTTGGTGGCGGCGGGAGAATGCGCGGTCGTTTGAGCCTGGTGCTCGGCCCCGGAGACGGCTGGGCCAACAGGGGCACCGCCCTTCGCCTCAACGACTTCGATCTCGAATACGTTCGGTCGTTTCTGGACACCTTGCCCGTGGCGGGGAGGTTAACGGGACGGGTCACCGCTGACGGTCCCAGGGAAGAGCTGCGGTTGGATCTCGATGTCGTGTTCCGCGATTCCCTGGTTCCAGGGTGGCCTGCGTCCTCCATCCGCGGTGAGGGAGCGGTCGCGCTCGGCGTCCCGGGCGACTTCGTGTTCCGAAGCTTCGCCGTGGAGGAGGCGTCCATCGGGCTGGCCTCGGTACGACGTTTGGTGCCGGCCGTCGTGTTGCAGGGCCGTATCCGGGGATCCGGAACTCTGGAGGGACCCTGGCTGAACGCGGGCTTTGAGGGTGAGCTAGGCTACGCCGATGTTCCACTGCCTGAGACGGTGGCCCGGGGCGTGGTCCGGCTGGATGCCCGGGGAGACACGGTGGGTGTATGGGCCGACGTGGCGCTCGACTCGCTACACCTGCAGAGCTTCAGTTCGACGTTTCCGGGACTGAGTCTCGAGAGCGACCTGGCTGGTCGGGTGGTGCTGGCCGGTCACCTCGATTCACTGGTACTGAATGCCGACCTCGAAGGGCCCGGCGGTGCCATCCGGGGGCATAGTGCGCTGGTCCTGCTGGCAGATCGCCGAGGTGTCCACGAACTCGAGTTCCAGGTGCGACAGTTCGACCTGGAGTCCTTCCGGCCTTCGCTGCCGCAGACCCAGATCTCGGGGCAGGTCGACGGCGCGCTGGCGGACGGGGAAGACGGGACAGTAGGTCTGCGGGTGCGTGTGGCACTGGACGGGTCGTCGGTGCAGGGCGTGTCGCTGGACAGCGTCCGGGGTATTGTCGCCGTCGGCGACTCGGCGCTGCGGATCGATACGCTCGGGGCGTGGCGCGAAGCGCTCCAGGCGGATGTCCGCGGCGCCATTGGCCTTCACAAGCGCGTCAGCGACACGCTCAGTTTCACCGCCAGGGTCGACTCCATCGCTGTGCTCGAGCCGCTGCTGGGGTCGTGGATCGGGGCGGTGGATACCACCGGCGCCCCAGCGCCTACCTCTGGGTCAGTGAGATTGGCAGGATGGATCGCTGGCACACTGGAGGCGTTTCACGGCATCGCGGTTGTGGAAGCGGAGGCGGTACGGAGGGGTGAGCTGTTTCTGTCCGGCGCTGGTGGCACCGTCACGTGGGTATCGAGGTCTCGCGCGCTGAGTTTGGAGGCGGCGGCCGACTCCTTGGAGTTCGGGGGCGTCGCCCTAGGTCGTGTGGAGGCGACGTTGGACGGGCGTCCCGACTCGCTTCACTGGCACGGCCGCTCCCGACTGGGACCAGGTGCATGGATCGCGGGTGGCCAGTGGCTTGCTGCTGGGGGGAGCTCCAGGATGCCGATCGATTCGTTGGGTTTGCGACTCGCCACCGGCGCCTGGTTCGTCGACACCGGGGCAGTGGTGATCGTGGACGACAGCGGACTGACGTTCTCTAACCTCGCATTCGCGCACGACCGCGGGCCTGGCCGCGTGTCCCTTGCCGGACGGCTTCCCTTCGCCGGGCCCGGGGGACTCACGGGGTCCATCGAGGCGCTCCCGGTCAAGGATCTGTGGTTGCTGCTGCTCAAGGACTCCGAGAACGTGGACGGGGAACTCAGCGGCACGTTTGGCGTGGGCGGCACCGCCCGTACCCCTAACGTTGAGCTGTCCGTGGCGTTGCGTGATGGTGTCTTCGGCGCCTTCCGCGCTCCCTACACGCAGGCGGTCGTCGAGTATCGGAATCAGCGGTTGGCTGGGGACGTTGAGCTGTGGCGGTTGGGCGAGCGGGTTCTCAATATCGACGTGGGGCTGCCGCTGGACCTGGCCCTAATCGGTGCCCGCCGCCGCCGACTGCCGGGCCAGGTGCACGTGCGTGCCATCGCCGACGGCGTCGACCTGTCGTTGCTGGAGGCGACCACGCCCATGGTTCGGGATATGAGCGGCACCCTCGACGCTGATTTCGGTATCGCTGGGACGTGGGAGCGACCGGAACTCACCGGCCACGTTGCAGTCCGGGACGGGTCGGTGACGTTTCCAGCCCTCGGAGTGCGCCACGAGGGCTTGAACGGCACCCTCAGCCTTTCGGGCGACACCATCAGCGTCCGGGAGCTGTCACTTAAGAGCGGCAGGGGAACCGCCACCATCAAGGGCTTCGTGCGCCTCGCGGAGCTCAGCCGACCGATCCTGAACCTGAACATCGATGCCCGCGAGTTTCGCACTATCGACGTGCGGGACTTCCTGTCGCTGACGGCTACGGCGGACGTGCAGGTGCAGGGACCGTTCTACGGTGCCACGCTGACCGGTCGGGGCACGGCCAGCCGGGGCGTCCTCTATTTCGCGGACCTCGTCAGGAAAGAGATCGTGAACCTGGAGGACACCCTCTTCGCAGCCTTCGTGGACACGTCGCTGCTGCGGAGGCAGGGGCTGGGGGCGGAACTGGAAAGCCGGTTCATCGACAGTCTGCGGATCGACAGCTTGCAGGTCGGGATGGGCTCGGACATGTGGCTGCGCTCCGGGGAGGCGAACATCCAGCTCACGGGTGAGGTGTTCGTGAGCAAGCTACGGGATCGCTATCGCCTCGACGGCACCCTGGAGGCGCCTCGTGGCACCTACCGCCTACAGCTTGGTCTTGGCAACACGCGAGAGTTTGCGGTGACGCGGGGCGAGGTGCGTTACTTCGGCACGTCCGACCTCAATGCCGACGTCGATATCGACGCGCGGCACGTGGTGCGGGCGGTCCGAGGGGAAGATGTGACGGTGTTCGTCCATATCGCTGGCTCGCTGTACGAGCCGACTCTCACACTCTCCAGCGATATTCGCCCCGCGATCTCGGAAACGGAGATCATTTCGTACCTACTGGTGGGCGCGCCCAGCTTCCAGGCGGGAGTCGGTGCCAGTGGCTTCGAGTCTCGTATCATCTCCCAACAGTTACTCGGTCCGTTGTCGAGCCAGCTGGAGTATTCGCTGATCTCCGACCTTGGGATACCGCTGGACTACCTGCAGATCCGGCCGGCAGCGACCACAGGAGTGCTCTCAGGGCTGGAGATAGCGTTTGGGAAGCAGTTTCGCGTGCTGGGGACCACCGCGTTCCTGACCGCGAGCCCTCGTATTTGCCCCCGAGAGCAGTTTGTGAACCCGGAGGTGGGAGCGAGCCTTGAGTTCAGGCTGAGTCGCCAGTGGCTGATCGCGGCCAGTGTGGACCCGCTCCGGAGCTGCGAGACGTTGACGACCCCCCTTGCTGCGAGCTATCAGTTTGGCCTGGACCTCTTCTGGGAAAAGAGCTACTAGTGGCTCGCGCCCTGCTCATCTTCAATCCCGTAGCTGCCCGGACCGATCCGCAGGTCGTCGGCTCGGTGAGCAGGGTGTTTGCCGCCGAGGGCTGGGAGCTGGACGTCGCGGGTACGACCCGACCGGGCCATGCTGCGGAATTGGCCTGTCAGGGAGTGGAGGAGGGGGTGGATCTGATCGCCATCTACGGCGGTGATGGCACCACTATGCAGGCCGTGGGCGGAATCGTAGGTCGGGGAGTACCGGTGGGCCTCATTCCCGGTGGCACTGGCAACCTGCTGGCGGGGAACCTGCGGCTGCCCCGAGCTCCCGCGGCGGCAGCCCAGGTGGCTATCCGGGGCGTGCCGCGACGCATCGATCTGGGGTGCCTGCGCCGCGACGATGATGTGCGATACTTTGCGGTCGCCTGCGGTGCTGGGTTTGACGCGGAGCTCATGGCCCGCACCTCGGATGTGGCAAAGCGCCGCTGGGGGATGGCGGCGTACGTCGCGCGCGCGTGGGACACGCTGGGCGAGATCCGGGTCGTGCAGTACCGGCTCACGGTGGACGATCAGACGTTCGAGCCGGAGGCGGCGACGGTGCTCGTGGCGAATTGCGGCGAGATCATCCCGCCGTTCCTGCGGCTCAACCGAGGGATCCGCCCCGACGACGGGATGTTCGATGTTGTGGCGCTCAAGGCGTCCACCACGTTCCAGGTGCTGGGTGTCGTCTGGCAATTGGCGACGGGCCAGGCCGGCGGTACCGACCGGGTTCTGTCCTGGCGCGGGCGAACGGTTACCGTGGAGACTGAGGTGGAGCAGCCGGTGGAACTCGACGGTGAACCGGGTGGGGTGACGCCGTTCACGGCTGAGATCGTACCGAGCGCGATCAGCGTGGTCGTGCCGGGTAGGTGAATCGACGGGGCGGTGGCAGAACGTTGACCAGCGGACGACGAGTTCGTGCTCCTGTGGTTCCCCGAAGGAGGCGTCGATGGTCGAGGAACTGAAAGAAAGAGATGCCATGATCTGTCGCGCTTGCGGGAATGAGGAGCGCGCTTCCGAAGGCTACCCGTGTCGTGAGTGCGGCACGTTCATCTGCCTGATTTGCTCGATGCGTGGCGTGGAGCTGTGCAAGGAGTGTCAGGCTAAGGCGGGAGAAGACGTCCCCCCACCTAGCGAGCCAGGCTAGGCCTCAGAGCCAACTCCGGTCTCCCAATGCTCCGGCCGAGTGGGAAGTGGTGAAGAGGTGACCGGCGACATGCCTTCCCGCGCGCCGTCGCTCACGAGTGTAGAAGGGCTGCAGGTCGGCCACGCCACTGACCGAGAGGCTGCCACCGGTTGCACGGTCGTGCTCGCTCCGCCTGAGGGGATGGCGGCCGCCGCGGCGGTGCGCGGCCGCGCTACAGGCACCCGGGAGCTCGACGCCCTCTCTCCCCACCACCTGGTTCCCCGCATCCACGCCATCCTGCTCACCGGCGGTTCGGCATTTGGCCTTGGGGCGGCCGATGGTGTGATGCGCTGGCTCGCCGAGCGGGGCCGAGGGTTCAATGTCGGGGTCGGCGTGGTGCCCATTGTTCCGACGGCCGTCGTGTTCGATCTGGCGCTGCTCGGCAGGTCAGACCGCTGGCCGGGTCCGGAAGACGGCTACGGGGCGTGCGAGGCCGCCAGCACCGACCTTGCGGAAGGATCGCTCGGGGCCGGCACCGGCGCGACGGTCGGCAAGGTGCTGGGCGCGGCTGGCGCGATGAAGAGCGGGCTGGGGACGTGGGCGGAGCACAGGGGTGATCTGGTGGTAGGTGCCCTCGCCGTGGTGAATGCCTTTGGTGACGTGAGGGACGCTAGTGGCCGGATCATAGCGGGCGCCCGGCATGACGGGGAGTTCGTGGATACCCGGGCCTTTCTCGCGGAGGGGAAAGCCCCGGTCGGCTCGTTCGGTCGCACCGGCGGGAATACCACGCTCGTGGTGGTGGGCACCAATGCGCAGCTCGAACGTGTCCAGCTGAGCGAGATGGCTGCGACGAGCGTGGATGCCCTCGCGCAGCGCATCACGCCACTCGGTACACGGGTCGATGGCGACATCGTGTTCGCGGTCTCTACTGGGAAGCAGCCTGAAGCCAACCCGACCACGGTCGAGCTCATGGCTCAAAGCGTAGCCGCGACGGCCATCGAGCGGGCGGTCAGGCTTGCTACGGGCACGAGGGAAATCCCAGGGCTGGCGGATGAACTGGCGGCTACCTAGCGGGTCCAGAAGGCCAGAGCCCTCTTCGCTCGATGCCCTTCTGCCGCTGCTGCCGCCCCTCCCGCTCCTGCCACCCCTGCGGCCTCTGCCCCTCTCTTCGCTATAACTTTGCTGCGAGATGGAAAGACTCGTTCTCTTCGACATCGACGGTACGCTAATCTGGACGGCCGGTGCGGGGCGTGAGGCAATCCGTCATGCACTCCTCGCGGAGATGGGCGCCACCGGGCCGATTGATGGCTATCGCTTTCACGGGAAGACTGATCTCCAGATCATCGTGGAGCTGATGCAGGCCGCCGGGCATCCCCATGCTGAGAGCGACCATCACATCGCTGCGGTGTGCCGCCGGTATGTCGAGTTGCTGGGGGGCGAGCTCGAGAAGCGACGTGGTGCCATCCATGTGCATCCCGGCGTGCTGGAGCTCCTGGACCTGATTGAAGCCCGCGGAGACACACTGCTGGGACTCCTCACTGGCAACCTGGCGGATGGTGCCGCGTTGAAGCTCCAGGCGGCCGGCATCAACCCGGCGCGATTTCGGGTCGCCGCCTACGGATCGGATTCGGCCGAGCGTCCGGAGTTGTCGTCGATCGCCGCGCAGCGCGCCGCCCCGTTGATGGGACGGGTTCCGCAAGGCGAGGAGATTGTGATCGTCGGTGATACACCCGCAGACATGACGTGCGGGCAGTCCGTGGGCGCCCGTGCCATCGGTGTCGCTACGGGCCCTTGCACCATCGACGAGCTGTGGGCTGCCGGTGCGTTCGCAGCGTTCGACAGTTTCGCCGACGTGGGTCCCGTGCTCGAGGCCATCTACGCATGACCAGCCCGAAGCTGCTCCTTCCTCTGCGCATTCCGGAGCTGGGCCCGTCACTCGGCAAGGTGATCACGGGCACCGGCCGGGCTCCGGGAGGGCTGCACCTCGACACTCTGCGCTATCGGCTCGCTACCCGGTTGATCGAGGACGCGGGTGAGGCGCGTCGACTGGCTGGTCGGGAGGAGCGCCATGCGGCGGTCGCCGCGCTGGGGCGCACCGCCTGGCTTGAGGCGTGGGAGGAAGCCGTGTCCGGCGTCGCCCACCTGCTCATTGCCCGCATCGGCACTCGGCTCGAGGCAGAAGCCCGAGCAGTCCGCATGCCACGTAGCCGGCGCCGCCGCTTGGAGCTGAATGCCGCCGAGCGGCGGGCACTGACTGCCCGCCTGGGCTCGACGGGTGCCAGTTTGATTCCGGCTCTGGACGCCTTGGAGCAGCGAGCAGGGCCGGCGTTGGATGCCTCGGCGCTGGAGCGGGCGAAGGTGGAGGCGTGGCAGGATGCGCTCAAGACGGCGGCGAGGCGGCTCGAAGCGGCATGGCTCGAACTCGAGGACGCCATCGACTCCGAAGCGGAACGGTGGAGGCAAGTGGCCGAGGACGTGGCCCGCTGGCGCAAGCCGTGGTGGCCGGTCGTGGTCGTGGGGGCCGTTGCGCTGGCTGTCGCGGTGTGGCTGGGCCTGGTATTCGGGGGCTACCTCGAGGCCCCTGGCTGGTTCGCGCGCTGGTGGCAGGGGGTGTTCGGACGATGATGCCACTGGGGATCGGCCTCGATCTGGTGGAGGTGGACCGGGTGGCCCGGCTCCTGGAGCGGTTCGGACAGCGTGCGCTGAGTCGGCTGCTCACGGCTGAGGAGTGTACGTATTGCATGCACAAGGCGGTGCCAGCACGGCACGTGGCCGCTCGGCTGGCGGCGAAGGAGGCGGCCTTCAAGGCCCTCGCTCAAGGAGGGGACACCGGGTATATCGGCTGGCTGGAGTTTGAGATCAGCCGGGGAATGGACGGCCGACCTTCCGTGGTGTTCCACGGTCGGGCTCGCCAGACGGCTTCCCGGCTGAAGGTGTCGTCGAGTCTAGTGTCCTTGAGCCACACGGACACCCACGCGGCGGCGGTCGTAATTCTTTACCGGTAGTTGGGGGCCGGGTGAGGGGAGGAGCGGCGGGGGCCGCAGAGGCACAAGCAGGCTTCTGGGTAATCTGCTGCACGCTCCTGCCCCTTCTTCCCCCGCCGTCGCGCCTCCCCCTCCCGCAGCCGCGGTGACATTATGGTAGAGTTCATCACCGAGAAACACGGCGCGATGCCCGGATTTCCCCCCCTCGAGCTCAGCTGTTTCGGAGCTCCCATGGTCCTGGTGGACGGCGGCGAGCCCGCCCCCGACGTCGTCTGGCGCAAGCACCTTGCGTTGCTCGTCTACCTTGCGCTCTCACCCGACCACGCGCGGTCCCGGGAACACTTGCTGGGCTTGTTGTGGCCCGAGAAATCCCAGAACAAGGCGCGCCATTCTCTCAATGAGGCGTTACGGCGCCTGCGGGCCTCACTTGGTGCAGCTCGTCTGGTCTCCCGGGGCGAGACGGTCCAGCTGAGCGACTTCGCGCTGGAGGTCGACGCCTTGCAGTTCAACCGGCTCGCCGACAGAGACCCGAGCCACGCGATCGGCCTGCTCAAGGGTGAATTCCTCGAGGGTTTCGTCCTGGACGACGCTCCTGCCTTCGAAGAGTGGGCTGAGGCGCAGCGCACGCAGTTCCGCTCGCGGGCGGCAGCGCTCCTCCTTGGGGTGGGAGAAGCGGCGCTCGCGGCGAGTCGCTTCCAAGACGCCCAGGAGGTAGCCCGACGGGGGCTCCGGCTCAATCCCTCGTCCGAAACCGCGGCAAACCTGCTCATGCGGGCGGCGGCCTTGGGAGGCGACGCCACCGGCGCGCTCCGGGCGTATCACGAATTCCGCGGGCGGCTCCAAAGGGAGATCCACGAGGAGCCGAGTCGTGAGTTGCGGGCCCTCGCCGAGCGAATACGGACTGAGCGGTGGCGGCGGGCCTCCTCCAGGTATGCCGAGCTCGACCCGCCACTCGTCGGCAGGAGCGACACGCATCGCAGGGTGTTCGAGCTGCTGGATGCTGGGATCAAGAGCGGGACACAATGCCTTGTGCTAGTGGGCGATCCCGGGATGGGGAAGACGCGCCTGCTCAACGAGTGTGTGGACCGCCTCGCCCTCGCCGGAGCGAGTCTGGCGGTGGCGCGCCCGCTGGAGAGCGATCACGACGCGCCCTGGAGCACACTGCGCCTCCTCATCCGGTCTGGGCTGCGAAGCGCGCCTGGTGCCGCCGCGACTGATCCCCGGGCGCTGGCGGTGCTGGCGTCGCTCGTTCCCGAGCTAGCCGAGCGCGTCCCCGCAACCGCTCCGCAAGACACGTCGGAGGTCGTTTCGGCTTTCGTGTCTCTTGTGAAGGCGGTAGCCGACGAACAACCGGTGGGCCTTCTGGTGGACGACTCGCACCTCGGCGACGGCGTCAGTCTCGGAGTGCTGGGTGCGGCGATTGGTAATCTCGGTGGCGCGCGAGTTGTGTTGGTGCTCGCTGCCGAGTCGTCCGCGGAGAATGTACCACGGGAGTTACTCCGCCTCATATGCGAAGTGGGTCGCAGCATAGAGGGCGAGGTCGTGCGTCTCGATCCGTTAACGCTGCAAGCGATGCATGACCTCGTTTCGAAGCTGGCAACCTGGTGTGATACGCCAGACGAGCTGCAGCGGCTTACCAGACGGCTCACCTATGAAGCTGGCGGAAACCCCTTCCTTGCAGTCACGCTGCTTCGCGACCTGGACCGCACGTCGACACTCAAGGACGATCTAGTGATGTGGCCGACTCCGACGGCGACCCTCGAGACTCCGTTGCCATTCTCCGTGCCGCAGCTCGCTAGAATGGCCATCGTGGCGCGGGTGAGCGATCTCGACGAGGAGTGTCAGCAGGTGCTTCGCGCGGCGAGTATCGGGAGCCGCGCGCTGGATATCCCGCTCACTGCTGCGCTGGCGGAGCTCCCGGTGGAGCGTGTGGAGGATCTATTGGACCAACTCGAGGAGAAACGCTTCGTGACCTATGACGGGGGGCGCTATGCGTTCGCGGCCGCGCTGCTGCCTCAAGTCATCAGCGGTGAGTGTATGACCCGGGGGCAGCGGCAGCGTTTGTACAAACGTGCAATTCTGGTACTGGCGTCGCGCGATGACTTGGAGTCTCGCGTCTTGCGAGCAGAGCTCCGAGCACGGGTCGAGCCCGGTGTGGAGGCGTTCGAGGAGGCGGTCGCGGCGGTGCGCATGGCGCTCGAGGTAGGCTCCGACCGGACCGCACGGCGGGCACTAGTTGCTGCTGAGCGTGCTGTCGATGAGGGGGACGACGCTCGGCGCAGCGTGATTCAGGAGCTGCGTGAGGCGCTTGAGCGCTGAGGCTGCCCGGCAGTCGCCCCCTCTGGTTCGATGTCTCGGTCCTTCGCGTCGGGGTCGCGCGTCTGTTTGACGTCGAGATCGACGTCGCCCCAATCCTCGTGCTTGGGAAGATCGGGTGGGTCCCAACGGGAGTCCGTGGGGCCGGTTGGCGCGTGGCAACCCGCGATCACGAGAACCACTAGCAAGACGCCGATTCGCCTTGCAGTTCGTCTCCTCGACATGCCTACACTCGACTAACTGTGAAGCGGCTTGCGTACGGTAGGCGGGGGCGGTGAAGCCTGTCTCCCCGCCTCTCCCGCCGCCGTACTCTATGCCTAGTGTTCCCAGCTCCGGTCCGGCTTCCGGGTGTGCCTCGGCTTTTCGGCAGCCGGCTGGTTGTGCGGAGCGGACTGTTGCCACTCCTGGGTGAAAGCGGCTTCATCGTAGTCGTATGGCGCCGTCGCTTCGGAACAGGCGGCCAGTGCGAGGAAGCCGACGATCGAACCGGCCATCATGAGCTTGCGTGCACGTGACATGTGACTCTCCTTGCAGTGCCCGCCATCGGAGGACGGCGGTGACGGTTTCCCGGGCGCCGGTGGCGCCGGCTTCTGCACGCAACCTAGACTTGTGGGGACATGTGCCGGACAAGTGAGTAGGCTCGTCAGTCAATTCGTTGACTGACAAGAACTTAGATTCGGCAAATGAAGCAGCGAATTGCGCCGGGGTCCTGTGGCTGCGGCAAGCACGGTCCAGGGTGCTTGCACGCTCCGCACTCGCACGCGAGTATAGGGCGTCCCCAAACAGAGGGCCTTCGATCCGCCGCGATTTTCTCCCCTCAGTTCGGCGCGCCCTCGCCGACCAGTACACGGTCGACCGGGAGGTGGCCCGTGGCGGAGCCGCACGCGTCTTCCTCGCCCACGACAAGTCCGGGCGGCCGGTGGCGCTCAAGGTGCTGCATCCCCAGCTCGCCGTCTCAGTGACAGCCGATCGGTTTCTCCGGGAAATCTCCTTTCTGTCCCAGATCGATCACCCGCACGTCGGGAAGCTCGTCGACTCCGGCGAGAGCGATTGGCTGATCTACTACGTGATGGGGTATGTCGAGGGTCCGACTCTGCGGGAACACTTGGCCCGGGCGGGCCGGGCCTGCATCGCGGAGACGATCCGCATCGCCCGGGATCTCCTGGACGCCCTGGAGTATGCCCATGGCAAGGGGATCGTCCACCGCGATGTCAAGCCGGAGAACATCGTCCTCTCGCCGGGGGGAGCAGTCCTCCTGGACTTCGGCATCGCCCGGGCCATCGCCGAATCGGGTACCGATCGGTTGACCCGCTCAGGGTTTGCCGTTGGCACCTCGGCGTACATGAGCCCCGAGCAGGTGGAAGGGGCCGAGGATATTGACCACCGAAGCGACCTGTACTCCCTGGGCTGCGTGCTGTTCGAGTGCGCGGCCGGCCGCCCGCCGTACAGCGCCACTCGCGAGGAGGTGGTGCTGCGGATGCATTTGGACGGCAACGTACCAGACGTGCGGCAGTTCAGGCCGGACGCGCCGCCCGTGCTCGCCGAGCTGATCGGCAAGGCGCTAGCCGGGAAGCGAGGGGATCGCTGGCAGTCCGCCAGGGAGATGCGGGAGGCATTGCCCTCAGAGGTGTGAGGTCTGAGGTACGAGGTGGTGGGCAGGGAGCGTCATTGCCGCCCTGCGGGCCCTCGAACCTCAAACCCCGAACCTCGAACCTCGTAACTGGTGCCGCGTCCGCCCGCAGCACAGCGCCCGGAAGGACTCACCGGCGTGCGATCGGGTTCAGCCCTTGTGCCTGTTTCGTCCCGTGAGCTTCAAAGCCTCCACCCGCTCGCCTGTGAAGTCATCCTGCCGCCAGAATCGCGACATCAACGCGACACCAATCGCGATAACAGCGACGCTCGCCAGCTGAGCGACGGTAAGCGAGCCTAGTATCCGGTCGTCCTTGGCCCGGATGAACTCGATCAAGAAGCGCTCGGCACCTGCCGTCACCAGATAGATCCCAAACAGCCATCCCATCCCGTGGCGGTTGGCGCGCAGCCGCCACAAGATCCAGAAGACGAGCAACATCGCCGCGACTTCATAGAGCTGTGTGGGGTGCACCGCCAGGACCTCGAAGGGGGCCGTGCCCGGTGGGATGTCGATCCCCCATTCGCCGAGGTTCGCCGCCGTCGATGCAGGCAGGCCCTCGGGGAACTTCAATCCCCACGGGAGGGTGGTCGGCACCCCGTAGTCGTCTTGCACGAGGAAGCAACCGATCCGCCCCATGGCGTATCCGACTGCCAGGGCGGGCGCCACCAAGTCCGCCGTCAAGCGGGTGGGTATCTTGAGCCGCCACCCATTCATGAGCACGGCAAGGGAGCCACCGGCCAGCCCCCCATACCACACCATCCCGCTCCTCGAGAACAGGGCATCCCAACGCGGATACAGCGCCCAGTACCAGAGCTTGGCGCCGATGAGCCCGCCGACAACCGCGGCAAAGACGATGTCCCAGGCGTACTGCTCGTTCAGTTTACGCTCCTGGAGATTCCGCTGCATCGACCAACCGGCCATGAGGAACCCGGCCATTACCATCAGTCCGAATCCCGTGATCTCGAACGGGCCGATGTGGAACTTGAGCGGATAGACTGGCATGGGCTCAGGATCGAGGGCGTGATGACGACAACCGCGGCTGGCGCTCGAGCCCCGGCCACGGCATGCGGGCGTCGGCCTCCAGATATAGATCGCTCCGCTCACCCTGGTCCAGGTGGAACCAGCCCGCCCGTGCGATCATCGCCGCGTTGTCGGCATTGAGGCGCGGCTGGGCAACTGTGACGCGGGCGAGCCCGGTTAGGTGGCGGGCCATGTGCATCGCGAGGGCCCGGCTGCAGGCAACTCCGCCACCCAGGACGACCGTCCCGTAGCCCGTCTGCTCCACTGCGGCTCTGGTCTTGCCGGTCAGGACGTCAAACACGGCGGCCTGGAACGATGCCGCGATATCAGCTTTGTCGGCGTCGAGATCCACACCCCCCCGGACGGTGTGGAGTACCGCCGTCTTCAGACCGCTGAACGAGAAATCGAATCCCTGGCCCAGCATGGGCCGTGGCAGATCGAATCGATCGCTCCCCTGCGTCGCCAGATGCTCGATGGGAGGACCTCCGGGGTAGCCCAGCTCGAGCATACTTGCAACCTTGTCGAACGCTTCGCCGGCAGCGTCGTCACGGGTTTCGCCCAGCACGCGGTACCGTCCCCACTGGGGCACGTCCAGCAGCAGCGTGTGCCCTCCCGAGACGATGAGCGCCACAAAGGGTGGCTCGAGGTCGGGATGCTCAATCGTGGGTGCGAAGATGTGTGCTTCCAGGTGATGCACCCCGATGAGGGCCTTGTCGCCCGCTGCGGCCAGGGCTTTCGCATAGCACACGCCGACCAGCAGTGAACCCACCAATCCGGGGCCGGCTGTCACGGCGATTGCGTCCACGGCGTCGAGGGGAATGCCGGCCTGCTTGAGGGCTTGATCCACCACGGGACCGATGGCGGTGAGATGGGCGCGGCTTGCGAGTTCCGGCACCACACCGCCGAAGACTGTGTGGATGTCCTGGGACAGGATCACTAGGCTGGCGAGCTCGGGCCGGGGGCCGTCGCGCACGAGCACCGCTGCCGACGTTTCGTCACAGGACGTTTCGATGCCCAGTACGACGTCAATCACGGCCCCTCCGACGCACAACGACTGTGTCCGGCGTGGCCCATGCCCGCACGTCGGCAGGCGCAGTCACCTCCACTCGCGCGGTCGTCTGACGGCTCGTGCCGCTGATTGTGGCGACGACCTGGACGCTGTCCCGGGTGAGCTGAGTGACACGCTGACTACGCCCGCGGACGGTAACCGCCACGGCCGGCGGGTCGCTAACCCACAGCCCGCTGCGGCTCGACCGCACCGTCACCGGCACGTCTGTGAGGACCTGTTCCGACACGGGCGCCACGTCGATGATCACGTCCACTTCGGGTTGGGACACCCGTACGGCGCCCAGGGTCGACGCGTCGATGGGAACCGTGCGTCGCTGGGCTGCTCGCAACCGCCTCAGCTTGAGGGAGTCAGTGAACAGGTCACTCATGCGGGTGACCTGTGCCTGGGGACCGCTGACCATGACAGAGTCCGGATCGACGGTGATCTCCCCGAACTGCTCGTAGCCTGAGTCGGGTTCCACGAGCACTCGGGGGATGACGGGCAACATACGCTGTGCCACATCGTCGAGCTGGACCGTGAACATGCGGGGCTCGATGAGCGTGGCGTTCACGTCCGCATCGTCGGTGGTACTGAGGTCGGCGAGGGAGAGCTCCACCGTGTATAGCGAACCCGACACTGTGTCGGGGATCTCTTTGCGGATGATCGGCTGCTGTGCGTAGAGTTTGATCAACTCCCGAGCCCGTCCGGAATACAGCGCCCGGAGCTGGGGGAGCTGCGACACTAGCGCGCGTCCCTCTGGGGGGTTGACTTCCAGCCGCACCGGCACCAGCTGCTCGGTGGGTTCCTGCACCGCCACGGCCACCCAGAGGATGAACGCCAACGCGAGCGCGGTGACCTTGATGGGCCAGTTGGCGACGATCCGCTCGCGGATCTTACGAGCCGTCGTCCGCCACACGGCCTTCACTGGCGCCGAGGAGTCGGCGAAACAGCGCTTTGTGCGCCGGGTGATCCCATTCTCGCCAGCCGATTTCTCTCTCTACAATGATCCCGAAGGTGTCGATGACAAAGCTCTCTGGCACGCCGGTCGTCTGGTAGAGCCGGCTAATGCGGCCGCTCTGGTCGTGGAGGATGTCGAATGTGAGACCGCGCTCGTCCGTCCACGATCGCACCATCTCACGGCTCCCGTCATCCACGCTCACGGCCACGATCCTGAGACCACTGTCGGCCAGCTCCTCGTGCAGCCGCTGCATCGATGGCATCTCCTGCTCACAGGGGACACACCAGGTGGCCCAGATGTTCAGCAACACCACCTCGCCCTGATACTGGTTCAGCCCCACCGTATCACCGGTTGCCACATCCACGGCCTGGAATTCAGGAGCCTTGCTTCCCACCCCCACCGGCTCGAGCGTAGGCGAAAGTGCGAGCCCGGCGATGAGGGCGCCACCGAGCAGGCCCACGATCGCCAGAACGATGATCCACTGTCCTTTCTGAGACATCGTCATGCCGCCGGGAGACAACGTTTGCGTAGCTCCTGCACTTCTCGCCCCGGGTCTTCCACTGAAAAGATCGCCGAGCCGGCGACGAATGTGTCGGCGCCGGCCGAGGAGGCTTCTCCAATGGTCTCCCGGGAAATCCCGCCGTCCACTTCCAGGTACGCCTGACTGTTGTACTGCCGCAGCAGCTGACGCGACCGGGCGATCTTCTGCGACGAGCTCGCGATGTACCGCTGGGCTGGGAAGCCGGGGTTCACCGTCATGACTAGCAGTAGATCCAGATCGTCGATCACTTCCTCGGCAAAGGACAGCGGTGTACCGGGATTGAGGGCCAGGCCCGCCAGCATCCCACAGGCGCGAACCTGCTGCAGCTGGCGCTGGACGTGGCCGGTCGCCTCTGGGTGGAAGGTAAACACCGATGCACCCGCCTCGGCGAAGGGCGCAATGTACCACTCGGGTCGCTGCACCATGAGATGCACGTCCAGCGGGAGGTCGGTGATGCGCCGCAGCGCGGCCACCAGATCGGCCCCGACGGTCAGATTCGGGACGAAGTGACCGTCCATCACATCCACGTGGATCCAATCGGCCCCGCCCGCCTCGACGGCGGTAACCTGCTCGGCGAGCTTCGCTAGGTCGGCGCTCAGCACGCTCGGGCAAATGCGAATCTCGGGCTTCATCAGCTCCCCCGTCGCGCCAAAGTGATATCGACCGCGGTTCCCGGAGCGCTCAACGTCCCGGGCGCCGGATTCTGCTCGATGACCGTGCCGGGCTCGCCGGCGTTGGACGTGCGGCGCATGGCCGTGCCCAGGGTCAGACCTACCTGTTCCAGCATGTCCCGTGCGTCCTCTCGGGTGAGGCCCGTGAGATCCGGTACCGTAATCGTAGGTGCTCCGACGCTCACCACCAAGGTGATGCCTCTGCCAGGGGTTAGCGTGGTGCCCGCCGGCGGGCGGGTGTTGACCACCACGCCTTTGGGCACTGGCGCTTGGGTCGAGTCTACGTAGCCCACCCGGAGACCCGCCGCCAGGATCAGTTGGGTGGCCAGGGCTGCGTCGTACCCGGCAAGGTCCGGCACGGGGACTCGCTGCGGCCCACCACTCAGCGAGATGTCTACCGGAGTTCCCCGAGTCACGGCCACGCCCGGTGGCGGATCCTGCCACACGACATCCCCGCGCGCCACCTCGGGGTGGGCCACGAAGTCCGCGGTTCCCACGGTGAGACCGGCCTGCGTCAGCGTCTGCTCCGCGTCCTGTTGCGCCATCCCCAGGAGGCGGGGCACCACAATGGTGGCTGCGAAGATCGGCGCAGGGAAGAGGACGAGGGCGGCGAAGATATACCCTACCACGAACGCGGCGACGGCTCCGCTGAGCCACACGAGGATTCGTCGGCCCGGCCCCAGACGGCCCATCCTGGCGAATCTCCCAATCAGCTTCCTCGGCCAGGCGGTCCAGTCGACGCTCCGAGGGACGTGGCGCCGGAACTTCATGCCACTCGCCTCAACCGGGTCCCATACCCCCCGTCTGTTCCCGCATCCGGTGGGAAGATGAACAAGTCATCACCTTCCCGCCGGAAGTCGGAACGCCGCTCCAGGAAGCGATCCACTTGCTCCTCGTTCTCCTCCGGCTCCAGCGAGCACGTCATGTACACCAACAAGCCAGCGGGGCGAAGTGTTGCTGCCACCCCGTCCAGTATTTGCGCCTGCAGTTGCACGAGCCGGGCGAGCCGGCGGGGAGACAGCCGCCACCGGGCGTCCGGGTGCCGCGCCATGGTCCCTGTGGCGCTGCAGGGGGCATCCACAACCACGACGTCGATGCTGCCTGCTCGGATCGGGGGACGGCAGGCGTCAGCGAGCAATAATGAAACACCCGCAGCGGCCCGTGTCACCGTCTCCTTGAGGCGGGCCGCACGATCCCGCCGGTTGTCGGAGGCGATCACACGGCGGCAACCGTGACTGAGGAGCACCGCTTTCCCACCGGGCGCGGCGCAGGCGTCCCACACCACCGAGTTTTCGGGAATCGCAGCGAACTGCACCAGCCGCGCCTGGGCCGGGTCCTGGACTATGAACGCTCCAGCCTCGAAGCCAGGTAGCCCCAGCACCCGTCGAGCTTCCACTACGAGGCCCGCACCGAGGGGCGCATCGTGGAAAGGCACGGCTTCCGCCGTCAACGCAGCCTGAAGCTGGTCAACGGTCTGGCGCGCGGGCTGGAGTACGAGGCGGGGGCGCTCGTTGTTGTGGCGCAGCAACGCCTCCGTCTCGTGGGTCCCGTAGCGCTCGATCCATCTGTCCACCAGCCATGCCGGATGGGAGTACCGACCCGCCAAGTCGGTGGTGGAAGCGGTCGTCTCTCCCCGGGCAATTCCGTCCACCAGCCGGCGTAATACCGCGTTGACCAAACGCGCGCCCCTGGCACCGGCGACGCCCTTGGCCACCTCCACGGTGGTCTGCACCGCGGCGTACCCAGGCACCCGAGACAGCCGGAGCACCTGGTACGCACCGATGCGCAAGAGATCCTTGAGATCGGCGGGAGTTCGGCGCCAGTCTCCGGATACGAGGGGCGTGATCTGGCCGTCCAGCTCGTCTCGGGTCCGGAGCACGCCTGCGGCAATCTCGTGCGCCAGCCGTCGGTCGGCGTGATCGAGCTGAGTGACCGCCTCTTCGAGCACGGCCTCGAAGGGTCGATCTCTGCGCACGCCGCGCAGGATGCTGAGCGCAGCGTCGCGGGCGGCCGTCCCGACGGCGGCCGTCAGTCCAGCATGCCGGTCGTGGGACTCGATGGAAGGGCGATCTCCCGCCGCGGCATCCGGCCGGCAAGGTATGCCAACCGACCGGCCTCGACCGCATGGCCCATTGCCCGGGCCATGGCGATGGGATCCTGGGCCGCGGCGATTGCGGTGTTCATCAGGATGCCATCCACCCCCTGTTCCATGGTGACGCACGCGTCAGACGCCGTACCGACGCCGGCGTCGACGATGACGGGCTTTGACACGCGACGCTTGATCGTGCGAACGGTGTAGGGGTTGATGAGGCCGAGCCCACTGCCTATGGGGGAGGCCAGGGGCATGATGGCGGCGCAGCCGGTGTCCTCCAGCTTGAGGGCGGTGACCAGGTCCTCGTTCGTGTACGCCATCACCTCGAAGCCCTCCTGCACCAGCGTCCGCGCTGCCTGCAAGAGGCCCTCGACGTCGGGCAGGAGGGTCTCCTCGTCGCCGATTACCTCGAGCTTGATGAACTCGTTGAACCCCGCCTCGCGAGCCAGGCGTGCGTAGCGAATCGCATCGTCGGCCGTGTAGCAGCCGGCGGTGTTCGCCAGCAGGAAGTAACGCTTCGGATCCAGATGAAAGAGGATTCCCTCTTGCTTCGTGCGGTCGAGATCTACCCGGCGTACGGCCACCGTCACGATCTCGGCACCGGATGCCTTGATCGCTCGCGCCATGGTCTCGTTGTCCCGGTACTTGCCGGTGCCGACCATGAGTCGGGAGCGAAACTCGCGGCCCCCGATCGCAAGCGGCTGGTCGACGAGTGTGGCGACAGTGGTAGTCATTGCACCAGCTCCTTCAGTTGCGGCTCCACGCTCACCCGCCACCCACGAAATGGACCAGCTCTACCCGGTCACCGTCGTGCAGCGTCTTCTCGCCGAGCTGGGGCCGGCGCACGATCTCCCGGTTCAGTTCCACTACTACCCCCCGGGGATCCAGCTCGAGGAGTGCCAACAGGTCAAGGAGCGACGCCTGCGCTCCGACTCGGCGCTCCTCGCCGTTCACGACGACGGTGATTGCCTCAGGCATTCGGCAGACGACAGTTCGCAATTGGCAATTCGCAATTAGCAGGCAGCTTCCCTACCGTCGGTCCACAAACCCTGGCCCGAACTTCTATCCCCGCTCACCGCCTAAAGATACCAACATCTCGGCAGCTGCCGAACCGGGGTCGGGCGCCCACCAGAGCGCGGAGATGGCGGCGACGCCATGGGCCCCCGCTTCGCGGCAGATCCGTGCCCGTTCCGGCGTGACCCCGCCGATGGCGATCACGCGGGCGGGATGGGCTGCGGCGATGGCCCCGGGACCTAGCGGTTGGCGCGTTGGATGGGAGGTCGTCTCCCAAATGGGTCCGAGAAACACGTAGTCTGCTCCCGCCTCCGCTGCCGCGCGTCCCTCTTCGGGGCTGTGCGTTGACCGACCTATGAGAATGTCGGGACCGAGCATTCTCCGCACGGTCTCTGTCGGCAGGCCGTCGGCCGGTAGGTGGATGCCGGCGGCGCCCACGATCTTCACCACATCGGCGCGGTCGTTGATGAACACCGTGCCGCCTGCTTCCCGGACCGCTGCGGCCGCTTCGGTCAGACGCCGTCCGCCGGCCGATCGCCCCCGGACGTGAATGACCACGTCGCCTGCCAGGGCGATGGCCCGAGATCGGGAAGCAAAATCGGAGAGGCCGAGAACGTCGTCGTCGGTAACGGCGTGGAGCCGGGGAAGGCCGTGTTTCACTCGAAGCGGTCGCCTTTGGCGGCACCCCGTCCCCTGATCCACTCCGACGCCGCCATCCGCTGCCGCCCGGCGGGCTGGACGTCCAAGAACTGCAGCGCACCCTCACCGGTTGCGACGGTGAACGCGGGGTCGGTTTCGATCACTTGGCCGGGGAGGTCCTCAGCCTCCCACTCGTTGGCGAGCCGCGGCCCGAAGAGCTTGACCTCCCGGTCGCGGAGGGCGGTCCACGCACCTGGCTTTGGATCGAAGGCACGCACCTGCCGGGCAATTCGCTGTGCGGGTTCGTCCCATCGGATCCGGGTCAGTTCCCGGGTGATCTTGGGGGCGTAGGTCGCCTGGGTGTGGTCCTGGGGTTCGGGCGTCACCGCGTCAACCTCGATCAGGGCCAGCGCCTCCACTAGTGCGAGGGCACCCAGTTCGGCCAGGCGGGCGGTGAGCTCACCGCCGGTTTCGTCAGGCGCGATGGGCGTGGAGACCTGCAGCAGCACCGGCCCGGTGTCCATGCCGGCCTCCATCTGCATGATGGAGACCCCGCTTTCCAGGCACCCCTCGAGGATGGTGTGCTCAATGGGAGCCGCACCGCGGAACTTGGGGAGCAGCGACGCGTGGACGTTGTACATCCCCCGCGCAGGCAGCTCTAGGAGCGCTGGCTTCAGGATGTGCCCGTAAGCCACCACGACGCCGATGTCGTGTTCCACGCCACGCAGTTGCCCGATGAACTCGGGCTTGTTGGGCTGTTCCGGTTGCAGCACAGTGAGCCCTTCCTCCAGCGCTGCCACCTTCACCGGGGGTGGGATCAACGTCGACCGGGAACGACCCCGGGGACGGTCTGGCTGGGTCACAACGGCGGCGATGTCGAACCCCTCGCCGATGAGCGCCCGCAAGGAAGGGACGGCGAACTCGGGTGTGCCGAAGAATACGGTCCGCAACACTAGAACCTCGCCGGCGCACCGGCCTCGGCAGAGACTTTCTTCAGGTATCCGGTCTCTCCCTTGCGGAGCTTTCGCCACTTCTTCAACAGCATCCGGCGCTTCAGGGGACTGAGGTGATCGAGAAAGAGCACGCCATCGAGGTGGTCGATCTCGTGTTGGATCGCACGGGAAGCGAGATCGTTTGCTTCGACCCGAACCCGCTCGTTCTCAACGGTGGTGGTCTCCACCACCACTCGCGCTGCCCGGTCGACGTCAGCGAAGATATCGGGGATTGAGAGGCAACCCTCTTCCCCGCGGATCTTGCCCTCGCGTTCGACGATCATAGGATCGATCAGCACCACGGCGTCGTCGTCTTCGGTCTGCACGACCGCCACGCGGCGGGCGATGCCGATCTGGTTTGCGGCGAGCCCGATGCCGTTGTCGCCGTGCATGGTGTCGAACAGATCTTTGACCAGTTGCCGGATCTCACCGTCGACGGCACCGACCTCGTCCGCGCGTTGGCGCAGGACCGGAGACCCAAGCAGGTGGATCTCCCGCACGGTCATTTCGACTCTCCCTCGGTAGGCGTCAGCAGGTCCGCCACCCGTTCTCGCTGAATGATCAGCTTCGAGTCGCCGCTCTTGACCGTGAGCTGGTTGTCCTTGATGTGCACGACCTCCCCGATGATGCCTCCGGCCGTGACTATACGGTCACCTCGCTTGATCTGAGCGAGCCGTTCCCGGTGTCGTCTCTCCTGCTGGACCTTCGGCCGAATGATGAGGAAGTAGAAGATGCCAACGATGGCCAGCATCTGCAGGAGGAAGATGGATAGGCCGCCGCCGCCGCGGTCGCCGGTCGGGGCGAACAGAAAGAGCATCTCAGGCGTCACGTGATCCCCGTGCGTTGTAACGGTGCATCCAATCTGTGTGCCAACGTTCGAACGTGCCGGCCACGATCTTCCGCCGGGCCTCGGCGGCTAGCCGGATCAGGAACCGCACGTTGTGGAGTGACAGGAGCCTCAAGCCCAGCAACTCTTCCGCGGCGAATAGGTGGCGAAGGTAACCGCGGCTGTACGTGCGGCAAGTTTCACAGTCGCACGTGTCGTCCAGTGGTGCTGGATCCGTGCGGTACGCCGCGTTCCGGATGTTGATCGGCCCGTCAGGCGTGAACGCCGAGCCGTTGCGGCCGTTCCGCGTCGGCGCCACGCAGTCGAACAGGTCCGACCCCCGGGCGACCGCCGCAAGGAGGTCGTCCGGAAACCCCACTCCCATAAGATAACGCGGGACGCGGGGGGGCAGCTTCGCCTCGAGATCGTCCAGCACGCGAAGCATCACGGCCTTGGGCTCACCTACCGCCAGCCCTCCCACGGCCAAGCCGGTCCACTCGGCGAGCCCCAACACCTCCTCGGCGGCGCGCCGACGCAAGTCCAGGTGACCCGCTCCCTGTATGATGGGCCACAGCGTCTGGCGGCCAGGCTGCCCCGATGCCAGCGCCGCGTGCCGCTGGGCACCGAGCTCGAGCCATCGGGTAGTACGTGCCACAGCGTCCTCCGCGGTCGCGTGATCGGCATCCCCCGGTACAACGTGGTCGAACGCCATCGCCACGTCGGCACCCAGGACCCACTGAATCTCCACCGCACGCTGCGGCGTCAGCCGGTGCCGCTTTCCGTCCACATGCGATTGGAACTCGACGCCGTCGTCGTCGACCTTGCGGAAGCCCTCAAGCGAGAAAACCTGGAATCCGCCCGAGTCGGTCAGTATGGGGCCATCCCATGCCATGAAGCGGTGGAGCCCGCCGAGGGTAGCCACAACGTCTTCACCAGGGCGCACGTGGAGATGGTATGTGTTCGCCAGCACGATGGGGGTCCCGATGGCGTCGAGGTCCAGGGGCGAGAGGGCGCGCACGGTCCCCTGTGTGCCCACGGGCATGAAGGCAGGAGTCTCCACCATACCATGAGGCAGCGTCAGTGCGCCGGCACGGGCCGCGCCGTCGGTGGCTTCGAGTCGGAAGGAGAACGTGCTCATATGATCGCCATGGCGTCGCCATAGCTGAACAGGCGGTACTGCTGGGCTATCGCTTCCCGATACGCGACCATCGTGTGCTCGTACCCTGCAAACGCCGCCACCAGCATCAGCAGCGTGGAGCGGGGAAGATGGAAATTGCTCAGCAGTGCGTCTACCACTTTGAATTCGTACGGCGGGTAGATAAAGAGTTGCGTCCAGCCAGATCCGGCGGTCACGACCGTCGGGGTTGATCCAGCGGTCGCGGCGGTCTCGAGGGTCCGGGCGGCGGTGGTCCCCACCGCCCACACGCGGCGACCAGCGGCCTTCGCGCGGTTCACGGTCTCGGCCGCTGCCTCACTCACCGAGTACCACTCGGCGTGCATGCGGTGTTGTCCGGGATCGTCCACGTCCACCGGCTTGAAGGTGCCCGGTCCCACGTGCAGCACGATCTCTACGGTCTGCACGCCGCGTTCGGCAACCTGGTTCAGGATCTCGGACGAGAAGTGGAATCCCGCGGTGGGGGCTGCCACGCTGCCCTCCACTGCAGCGTATACGGTCTGGTAGCGCTCACGGTCCGCGGGCTCCGGAGGACGCTCGATGTACGGCGGCAGGGGAACGCTACCGTAGCGGAGCATCAGTTCCGGAACCTCGAGGCGACCGGTGAACCGGACGCGCCGTACTCCTCCGCCGACCACTCCGACGATCTCCGCCACGCTGTCGTCTCCGAACCGGACCTTGCGCCCGACCTTCAGTTTGCCACCCGGGTGTACCATCGCAAGCCACGAGCCGTCGGATTCGGCATGCACTAGGAGCAACTCGGCTTCTCGCCCGTTGTCCCGTACGCCTCTCAACCGTGCCGGGATCACGCGACTGGTGTTGACCACGAGCGCATCCCCGGCGTCGAGCAGGCCGGGAAGGTCTCGGAACCGGCGATGGTGGATGGTGCCGCTCTCCCGTTCCAGCACCAGTAGCCGGCTGCCACTGCGTTCCGGCAGTGGACGCTGTGCGACGGCCTCGCGGGGGTAGTCGTAGTCGAAGTCGGAGGCGCGGTACCTGTTAGCCACCGGTGTCGTCGCCAAACATCGACCTCTGCTCACCGGATGCCGTGGTGGGAAGCGTGTAGCCGAAGTGCCGGTACGCTGCAGGGCTGGCGGTGCGGCCCCGGGGCGTGCGGTGCAGGAAACCCTGCTGGATCAGAAAAGGTTCGTACACCTCCTCGAGCGTGCCGGCGTCTTCCCCCACGGCCACCGCGATGGTGTTCAATCCCACAGGCCCGCCGTCGTACTTCTCAATGATGATCTGCAGGATCCGGGCGTCCATGTCGTCGAGGCCGTACTCATCAACATTGAGTCGGCTGAGGGCTGCCTGGGCGACCTCGGTGGTGATACTGCCGTCGGCCCGCACCTGGGCGTAGTCCCGCACCCGCCGGAGGAGACGATTCGCCACCCGCGGTGTCCCCCGGCTGCGTTTGGCGATCTCGCTGGCGCCATCCGGCTCAGTCCGCACCGAGAGGATGGCAGCCGAGCGCGTCACGATCTGCTGCAAATCCTCTGCGGGGTAGTAACCGAGGCGCTCAACCATGCCGAATCGAGCCCGCATGGGGGGGGTGAGCATGCCATACCGAGTGGAGGCGCCGATCAGCGTGAACGGCTCCACGCCCATTGGGATCGTCTGGGCATGGGGGCCTTCGCTGATCCGAACGTCGACGCGGTAGTCTTCCATGGCCGGATAGAGGAACTCCTCGAGGGCGGGCCGGAGGCGGTGGATCTCGTCGATGAACAGGATGTCGCCGGGCTTGAGGGTCGTGAGCAATCCCACCAGATCGCCGGGCTTCTCGAGCACCGGCCCGCTCGAGGTGCGGATGTTCACCCCCATCTCCTTAGCGATGAGCATTGCCAGTGTGGTCTTTCCCAGGCCCGGTGGTCCGAAAAACAGGGTGTGATCCAGCGGCTCGCCCCGCTGCCGCGCCGCGGCGATGGCGATCTGGAGGCTCTCCTTCACCCTGGCTTGGCCGACGAACTCATCCATCCGGGAGGGCCGCAGCGAGGCCTCAGCGGATTTCTCCTCGGGGAGTGGCTCCGGCGTGGTGATCTCGGTGCGGCTTATGCCTTTGCGGTCGCTTGCCACCGTACGGGCCGTTCGTCCTTCCTGACGAGGTGCGTCGTGCGACACGTGACGCATCTGTCTTCCACTTCTGTCACATCGACGCCGACCAGCTTTCGGTTGGTCGCGCCGCACGAGGTGCAGATCCACTCAGCGGTTGTCATCGCAGGGGTCGTCATTCGGGTTGGGTTAACAGTTGTAGCGCGCCGCGGATCAGGTCAACCGGCTCGGTAGGTTCGTCGCGGGACAGCACCGTGCGCACCGCCCGATCCGCCTCTGTTGGGCTGTACCCCAGGTTGACCAGGGCCTGCACTGCCTGCTCGGCGGGTGCGCTCGCCGCTGCCTTCACACCCGGTACGACGATGTCGCCCAGCCGGTCCTTGAGCTCGAGCACCATGCGCTCAGCCGTCTTCTTGCCGATGCCGGGGACGGTGCACAGGGCGGCGAGGTCTCTCTCCTTGATCGATCGCACCACCCGAGCGCCCCCGAGCGTCGAGACGAGGGCCAGGGCGAGTCGGGGTCCAACACCCGTCGCGCCCAGGAGGCGCTGGAACACATCCCGTTCGTGCTCCTGGTCGAAGCCGTAGAGCGCCCACCCATCTTCCCGTACCACCAGCACGGTCGTCAACGCCACGTCGGTCCCTTCCGGTGGCAGGTTTTCCAGCACGCCGAAAGGGACTGCGATTTCGTAGCTCACCCCGCCCGCGGTAGCCACGATCACCCTGTCACCGGTTTTCGAGATGATAGTCCCGCGGACTCCGAAGATCACGCGCCCGCCCCTCGTCTGATGAGGTAGGTCAGCGCAACGGCGACCCCGTCGGCCGCATCGCTGGGGGTGGGAGGGCGTTTGAGGTTGAGGAGTTGCTGCACCATGTAGGCGACTTGAGTCTTGGCCGCGCCGCCGGCACCAACGACGCTCTTCTTCACCGTGGCCGGCGGGAACTCGGTGATGTCGAGTCCCGCTCGGGCCGCTGCCAGGAGAATCACTCCGCGGGCGTGCCCCAGGGTCACGGTGGTACGAACGTTCTTGCCGTAGAAGATGCTCTCCAAAGCGAGGGTGGTTGGCTCGTGCCGCTCGATGAGCTCGCAGATACCGTCGTACAGGGTGTCGAGGCGGTGCCACATCTTCTGCTTGGGGTTGGTGCGGATGACTCCACATTCGACGAGGCGGCCCGGTCGGCCCGCAGCGGGCTCCACGACCCCGTAGCCGGTCACGGTGGTGCCGGGATCGACACCCAGCACGCGGAGTCTCACCCGCTGACCGCCGCGAGCGTCTCCGTGTCGATATCGAAGTTACTGAACACCGTGGAGACGTCGTCGTGTTCTTCCAGGGCGTCCATCAGCTTCAGCAGCTGCTCAGCCTCCTTGCCTTGCACGTGGGCCGTGGTCTGCGGAATCAGGGCAATCTCGGCCTGCTCAGCCTCGATGCCGCTGGCCCGCAGCGCGTCGCGTACAGCGTGGAGGGTGGTGGGCTGTGTCGTCACGATGTGCTGGTCGCCCACGGTGACCATGTCTTCGGCACCGGCGTCAAGCACCGCCTCCATCGCGACCTCCTCGGGGTACCGTGTGGCGTCCAGGTAGACCTGGCCGCGCTTCTCGAACAGCCAGGCCACCGAGTTGGGCTCCCCCAGGGAGCCGCCGATCTTGGAAAACAGGTGGCGGATTGAGGCAACCGTGCGGTTCAAGTTGTCGCTAGTGACCTGGATCATGATGGCGGCGCCACCCGGACCATAGCCTTCGTATGTCGCCTCCTCGTAAGCGATGCCCTCGAGTTCACCGGTGCCCTTCTTGATCGCGCGCTCGATGTTCTCGGCGGGCATGTTCTCCGCCTTGGCGTTGTCGATGGCGGTGCGGAGCCGAGGGTTGCCGTCGGGGTCCCCGCCGCCGTGGCGTGCGGCCACGGTGATTTCCTTGATCAGCTTGGTGAACTTGGCGCCACGCCTTGCGTCGGCGGCAGCTTTCCTACGCTTGATCTGTTTCCACTTGCTGTGGCCGGCCATACCGCCTCGGAGAGAGGAAGCAATTCGCAGTTCGCAATTCGCGTTCTGCAATCTCACGAACTGCTAATTGCGAATTGCCCATTGCCAGATGGTGAAATATATGCGCCTCGTGGAGGCCCACAACTTCAACTTGCCCGGCGCACAATCGCTTGCTACGCTTCTCCCTGTATGACGATTCGCCATCTGCGGAATCTCGGTTACTTGGGGGGGGTCGCGATCCTGGCGTGGGCCGTTTCCGGGTGCGGAGAAGAGGACCGCGCCCCCGAGCGCCTCCCTCGAGAGGTCATGCTTGGTGCTCCGGTCTTCAGGCCGAGCACGCGCATTGCCCAAGGGGGCTCGGCGGAAACAGTGGAAACCGTGTTTCGCGCCGATGCCGTTCCCGATACGGTTGCGGCCTGGTATCGGCGCGCGCTCAGCGCCAGGGGCTGGTACATCGTTGGTGATACCCGCGACCGTGACGGTGTCATCACCCTCTACGCCCAGCGCCGAGGACCGCCGCTGTGGGCAATCATCCGCCCAGGTCCGGGTGGCCGGGGAACCGAGTACTCTCTAATCGGGGTGCTGCCGGATACCACGAGTACGGAGCGCTAGCCGCGTGAGTCACCCGCCGCTGGTGCGGCCCTCGGCTGCAGCGGCCCAATCCACTTGACATCCTTCGCTGGTCGGGTCCTTGCGGCCTACGTAATCGTCTGCATCGTGTGGGGCTCCACCTACCTCGCCATCCGCATAGGCGTCCGGCACATGCCACCGGGGTTGTTCGGCGGCATTCGCTTTCTGACTGCCGGTCTCCTGCTTCTAGGACTTGCCCGGGGATTGGGGTTGCGGTTGCCTACCCGGGGACGCGATTGGCGGACGGCCGCCATCGTCGGGGTCTTGCTACTCGGAGTCGGCAACGGGGTCGTTATTTGGGCCGAGCAGTTTGTCGAGTCGGGGACCGTTGCAATTCTCATCGTGACAGGCGCGCTGTGGATGGCGCTGTTCGATGCGGTCGTTCCGGGGGGTGCGGTCCGACCGACCTGGCGCCAGTTCCTGGCCTTGCTCTTGGGGTTCGGAGGCGTGGTGCTGTTGATTGGAGGCAATGTCGAATCTCTTGGGAGCGCTGGCTGGTTCGGCCCCGTGGCCGTCATCGGGTCGGCTGCGGCCTGGGCCATCGGCTCGGTGTATTCCAATCGGAACCCAGTGCGCACCAGCCACTACGTGCACTCAGCACTTCAGATGCTGTTCGGAGGAGGGGCGCTGGCGGTGACGGGACTCCTGTTCGGTGAGTTGGCCGAACTGCGTCTTTCGCTCCCGGGATTCGGCGCAATTGCTTATCTGATCGTGTTCGGTTCGATCGTTGCATACACCAGCTACGTCTACCTGTTGAGGCATGCCCAGCCTGCGTTCATCGGCACCCACGTATACGTGAACACCGTAGTGGCCGTGCTCCTGGGCTGGATCATCCTGAGCGAGCACGTCACTGCCCGAACGTTCGTCGCTATGGCGGTCATTCTGGGTTCCGTCGTGTGGGTGCGCCAGGCGGGTCGCGCGGTCGCGCGGTCGGGCGATCACGGCATGGGACGGCAGGACGGCGTGAACGGGATGACGGCAGGGTAGTGTGTGGTTCTGTGGTTGTGTGGTTAGTGGTTCGTTCTGGTCCATAACCACTGGAAGGCGACCACAGACCACAGACGACAAACCACAAACCACAGAACCACAGACCGCTCCTGGCTGCCCTCCTACCTCTCCGGGTCCAACATATCCTCAAACCGCAGCCAGTGCTGGTAGAAGTAGAGATCGATGAAGCCGGTGGGGCCGTTACGGTTCTTCGCGACGATGAGTTCGGTCGCGCCCTCCACGCCGCCCCCGGGGTTGTACATCTCCTCCCGGTAGACCCCGAGCACGATGTCGGCATGTTGCTTCACGGCGCCAAGGATGCCGAAGTCGTCGAGGCTGGGCCGGGGGTCGTCCCGTTTTGCCACGTGGCGGGGGAGTTGCGCGACTGCGAGACACGCTACCTGGCGGTCTAGAGCCAGGGCCTTGAGGGCGCGCACCGCGGCAGCGGTGTCCTCGTCCTGGGTCAGTCGGGGGGAGGGGGGTGGGAGCAGCTGGACGTAGTCGACAACCACGAGCGCCGGGTCGTCCGCCCAAGCGGCGGCGAGGGCGTCGTCGAACTGTTGCCCCACCAGCGGAAACACGGAGAGCGGCAGGTCTCTCAACCGCAGCGCGGCCGCCCCGATTGCGGCGCGCTCGCGCTCGTTCAGCGTGGCGGAGCGGACCGAGTCGACTTCGACCCGCGCCTCGAGGGCCAGGGCCCGCTCCATCAAGCGATCCTCGTCCATTTCGCCGGAGAAGAACGCCACTCGATGTCCGGCGTCGGCGCTCCGCAGCGCGATTGCCAGGGCCAACGCCGACTTACCCGACCCCACGTCGCCTCCCAGCACCACGAGGTCCCGCCGGCGAAACCCGCCGCCCAGCACCCGGTCGAGGGAGGGGAATCTGGTTGGCACGGTATCGGGAGCTGCCTCCCCGGGCGGAAGCGTGTCGACCTGGTGAACCAGATTTGTGAGGGAATCGCGGCGCACTCGCCGGCGCGCCCTCATACTCCTGCCTTCTGAACGCTGCGCTCCACGTTGCGTGCCTTGCGGGCCGCGAGGGCGATGGCCTCGGCGGCGTCGCTGCCCATGGCCTCTCGCGTGGGAGCTACGAGTTGATGGAGAGCGACGGCTACCCCATCAAGGCTCCCAGCTCTGAGCTCTCGCACGGATCCAGACAACGCCCGCCGCAGCGGAGCGGGGAGCGACAGGCTGCTCAGGCGGCGTTCAAACAGCTCCAGGCGCCGCCGACACGCGCGGTCGGTCAGCTGATCAGGGGGAAGCCGTCCGTCGCATTGCCGGACGAACAGCCAGAGGGCAAAGAGGCCGTTGCGTTTGGGACCCCGCGCTGCATTCGCCATGGCTTCCAGCAGGCGGTCTTCGGCCGGTGACAGTTGGTCGGTCACGATTGAGGCTCCAGCAGCGGGCGCGCAGCACAATGTAGGGGCCGCCTGGGTTGCCTGCCAGAGCGGTGCGTTGATGCGCAACCGGTGGACCCCTAGGTTAGGTTTTGATGAGGTGGGTGGTGGGTGGTTGGTGGTCCGTGGTGTGTGGTTGGTGGTGTGTCGTCGAACGCGCATCTCCAGGCGCCGCCGTGCGAGCAGACCACGAACTGCTAATTGCAAACTGCAAATTGCTCGTTGAAGGCTCAAGGAAATGCCCCGTCCCAAGACTGTTCTCTGGGTTGACGACGAAGTCGAGTCGCTCGACGCACACGTGCTGTTCCTCCGGGAACAGGGCTACGACGTGGCACAGGCGGCCCACGGGGACGACGCCATCGCGTTGCTGCGTCGTCAGCCGTACGGAGTGATCCTGCTGGACGAGCAGCTGCCTGGGAAGCGTGGCCTAGAGTTGGTGAGCGAGATCCGCTCCATCGACCCTGCCGTGCCGGTGGTGATGGTGACGAAGAGTGAGGAGGCCGGCACGATGCACGAAGCCATCGGGATCCGGCTGGACGACTATCTGGTCAAGCCGGTGAACCCCCGCCAGGTGCTGACTGTGGTCACCCGCCTGCTGGAGGGGGACCGGATACGGCAGCAGCGGCTGGCTCGGGATTTCGTCACCGGTTTTCGGGAGCTGGAGCAACGACGCAGCTCTCGTCTGGGGTGGCGGGAGTGGATCGAGATCGTAGTCGAGATGTTCCAGTGGGATGCCCGGCTGGGCCAGAGCGACGAGAGCGGACTCAAGGACGCCCTCCACAGCTTCGAGGCGAGTCTCCACGACGACTTCGCCAACTTCATCGAGGCGGGCTACCCCCTTTGGCTTGCCCATCCCGAAGGTGACCGACCGCCCCTCTCGGTAGACGTGTGCAGCGAGTTTCTGGTGCCCCTGATCGAGGCGAACCGGACCGTGCTGTTCGTGGTGGTGGACTGCCTGCGACTCGACCAATGGGAGCTCCTGAAGCCCCACATCACCGAGCTGTTCGACGTCGAAGAGTCCTACTACTTCAGTATCCTGCCCTCGGCCACACCGTTCGCCCGCAACGCCATCTTCAGCGGGCTGTTCCCGCTGGAGATCCAGACACGGCATCCGGAGTGGTGGGGAGATCGGGACGATGAGAGCCTAAATGCCCACGAAGCCGAACTCCTGAGCGAGCAGTTGGGAGAGCTGGTGGGCGAGGCGGTGCCGCAGCGATACGAGAAGGTGGCCACGGCGTCCGAGGGCGAGGCGCTGCTCAAGCGAATACCCGGCTATCTCTCACAGGAAGGCGTCACCGCCCTGGTCTTCAACTTCGTGGATCAGCTGACGCACGGACGGGCCGAGAGCGCGATCCTGTACGAAGTGGCCCGCGATTCGCAAGCACTCCGAGCGGTCACGGCTACTTGGTTCGAGGATTCCGCCCTGTTCCGGGCGCTCAAGGAGGCGGAACGGCGTGGTGTGCCGGTTCTGCTCACCACGGACCATGGGTCGATCCACTGTCATACGCCGGCGACCGTGTACGCCAAGCGCGACGCGACGGCGAACCTGCGGTACAAGTTCGGAGAGGATCTCCGGGCGGAGAAGCGCTCGACGGCGATTCTGGTAGACAACTTGCCCCGGTGGGGCCTCCCGAAGATGCGGCTTGGTGTGCGCCTGCTCATGGCGAGGGGCGACCACTTCTTCGTATATCCCACGAAGCTTCGGGAATACCAGGCACGGTACCGTGGTTCCTTCCTCCATGGTGGCATCACTCCCGAAGAGCTGATCCTTCCCATCGCACTGCTGACGCCGCGCGGAGCGAAGTAGGTGCACCGCTACCGGCGGCTCCTGGGCTACGTCCGCCCATACCGCGTCGCCTTCGTCATCAGCGTTGTTGCCGCCGTCGTGGCATCCACGCTCGACGGGTTTACGCTGGCGCTACTCATCCCGTTTCTCCGTCTTCTGTTCGGCGAGGCCTCCGGCATTGCCGAGGCACCGACGGTGGTAGAGCGCGCGCTGGCGCTCGTCGTCGGGGGCTTCCTCGATACCGGCGACCGGGGCTCTGCTCTCCGGAACGTGGTGTTCATCATCCTTGGCACGGTGGCAGTCAAGAATCTGGCGGTCTATGGTGCGGGCTACCTTGGCCAGTACATCCAGGAAGGCGTCGCCCGCGATCTGCGAACCGGACTATACGCCCATGTCCAAAGGATGGGGTTGGGATTCTTCCAGCGTACCAAGGGTGGCCAGCTCTTGAGCCGGATGGTAGCGGACACCGATTACGCGAAGTGGGTGGTGAGCGCCGCGCTCGTGTCGGTGCTCCAGAGTACGGTGCTCATCGCAGTGTACGTCGCCATCCTGTTTTCCCTCTCCTGGCCGCTCACGCTGGTTACGCTCACGGTGGCGCCAGCCATTGTCCTCATCATGCGGCCAATCCTCCGCCGCGTCCGCACGCGCCTTCGAGACGCAATGGAAAGCCGCGGAGAGCTGGCGGCGGTCATGGACGAGACGGTCGAGGGGGCGCGACTGGTGAAGGCCCACGGGGCCGAAGAGTACGAGCGTCGACGGCTCACCGACGCGGCGCAGGGCTATTTCTGGGGGATTCTCAAGGCGCAACGGTTCGCTGTGCTGGCGAGCCCGGTGAGCGAGACCCTGGGCGCGGGGGTGATCGTTCTGCTGCTGCTCGTTGGGACGTGGGCGGTGACTGGTACCGGGATCCTCAGACCGGAGCTGTTCGTCGCCTTTGTGGCCATCTCGCTGCGACTGCTGCCGCCGGTGAAGGCGCTCTCCCAGTTTCCGGCGCACGCCGAACAGTCCCTGGCGGCTGCTGAGCGCGTCTTCCAGATCCTCGACCGGCCGGCGGATGATGTGGACCCGAGCGACGCACTGCCGTTCCCGGGACTCGAGCGGGAGATCGAGTTCCGCGATGTCTGGCTGGCGTATGAGGGTGAGGACTGGGTACTCCGCGGGGTGGATCTCACCGTTCGTCGCGGCGAAGTCGTGGCCCTGGTCGGGCCGTCGGGGGCGGGGAAATCCACTCTGGTGGATCTCTTGCCTCGGTTCGTCGAGCCGGGGCGGGGGGTGGTGCTGGCGGACGGCGTGGCCTTGAGCCGCTACAGTCGCCGATCGCTGCGCCGCTCTCTCGGGATCGTGAGCCAGCACACCGTGCTGTTCCACGACACGGTGCGGAACAACATCGCCTACGGCGACCAGGCGGGCGCCAGCGACGATGCAGTCCGGGCAGCTGCCGAGGCGGCCAATGCTCACGACTTCATTGCGCAGCTGCCGCGAGGGTACCACACGATTCTCGGCGAGCGGGGAATGCGGCTGTCAGGTGGAGAGCGTCAGCGGGTCGCCATTGCACGGGCACTCCTGCGGGATCCCCCGATCCTCATCCTGGACGAAGCGACGTCGAGTCTCGATCCTGGGGCCGAGCGGCTGGTGCAGCAAGCCATCGCCAGGCTGTTGGAGAACAGGACGGTGCTGGTGATCGCCCACCGGCTCTCCACAGTGGCCCGGGCTGACAAGATCGCGGTGCTGGATGGGGGCCGCGTGGTGGAGCAGGGTTGCCACGCGGAGCTGGTAGCCGCCGGCGGTCTGTACCAGCGCCTGCTTTCTCTGGAGCTCTCGGCGACGGCGGTCTAGAGGCTCGCACCCTGCGAGGTCATCCCCCCTCGTCCCTCGCATGCGCCTGAATCGCGTACGTGGGACACTGGCGCACGAAGTCCAAGTCCACTGGTGACCAGACCTGCTCCGACTCCGTGACCGCCGCCGTGCCGCTCCGGTCCAACCGGAAGAGGCCCGGTGGCCCGTGGACCAGGCATGCCCCACACCCGATGCAGTGATCCCGGTCGACCCGCACGGTGTAGCGCCGGCGAGGATACACCCCCTCGGCCTTGGCATCCGGCACGGCGTCAGGATCGTCCAGCAACGCCGCCGTGGCTCGGAATCCTTCGTCCACCAGCTCCTGGTTGTGCCCAAACGCGAGCAACCCGTACTGCTCCAGGCGCGGTTGGACGAGGAGCAATGGGGGCCGACGCCACCGGCGCAGCGTGGCGGTGCGCCGCGTTGCGATGGCGATCTCGATGGCCCGGGCGTACACCGCGGCGAACCCGGCGAGATGCAGCTCCGCTCTGAGCCCACCACTCGACCCCACGTCGACGGCGATCACCAGGTCCCGGCCGCGGGCAGCGGCGATGCCCACTGGGAGGTTCTCGACGGCGGCGCCGTCCATGCAGTACCGGCCCTGGATCTCATGTGGGGGTAGGTAGCCGGGAAGCGCGCAGGAGGCGATCACGGCATCGGCGACCGGCACGTCGCTGAGACCAGGAGTGCCCCACAGGACCTGCGTGCCCGAGTTGATGTCCACCGTGTTGACGATCAGCGGGTGCTTCAACTCGTCAAACGTGATGTCGCCCAACAGTCCCCGAATGACGTTCCGCAACGGCTCCGGGCGATAGAGACCAGGGGACCGCATGCGTTGCAGCGCCATCTTCCGGTGGGCAATGCGGAAGAGGTCCCGCTGCCTGACGGCCAGGGCGATCTCCTTGAGCTCGCTGGCGGACATGCCGGCGCTCCAGGCTGCGCCAATCAGCGACCCTATGCTCGAACCCACAACGTCTTGGGGGAGGAAATCTCGCTCCTCGAGGGCCGCGAGCACGCCAGTATGAGCCAATCCCTTCATCCCACCGCCACCCAGCACGAGGGTGAAATTGCGCTTCTCCACTGTCTCGTATCCTCGGTCTGACTGTGATGCGCTTGATGCCGTCCGCCGCCTGCCGTGGCCGCATGCCGACCGCAGTGGCTAACTTGTGATCATCGATTCTGGTCGGTGAACGCGACCTGAATACGCCCTGAACGGACCTTCAACGCTCCTCAAGCCGTGACTGATCGCAGCAGCGGTGCCGCCGCGGTATCGGATCTCGCTCAAGTGTTCCGGCGACTTCGGGACACTGAGTTTCCGTGGACGGCGGAGACCACCTACCTCAACAATGCCAGCATCGGTCCGCTGCCCGAGCGGACACGGCGCGTGATCGATGCCTTTACCGCGAAGCGAGCCGCACCGCATCTGCTGCGGGATCGGGACCTCGAGGCGGTACTGGCAGACGCCCGGGCGACCGCCGCCCGTTTCATCAAAGCCGACGTCGACGAGATCGCCCTCGCCACCAACACGAGCTTCGGCCTCAACGTGGCGGCGGGCGCCCTTCCCATCAAGCCGGGCGAGACCGTGGTGGTGTCGGATCGTGAGTTTCCAGCGAACGTCTATCCGTGGCTCATGCTGGAGCAGCGGGACGTTGACGTGGAGATCGCACCCACGTCCCGTGAGGGGTGGCCCAGTGAGGAGTACCTGATGGAGCGGCTGCGGGACCCGCGGGTTCGGGTGCTGGCGATCTCCTGCGTGCAGTTCGCGAGTGGTTACCGAGCCGACCTCGGCCGGCTGGGAGCAGCATGTCGCGAGAACGGTACCTTCCTCGTGGTCGACGCCATCCAGGCCCTGGGACAGATGCCATTTGACGTGACGGAGACCCCGGTGGACATCCTTTCCGCGGGTGCCCAGAAGTGGCTGCTCTCCCCCTGGGGCTCCGGCTTTTTCTACGTGCGGCGCGAGCTGATCGAGAGGCTTCAGCCAGCGCTCGCCGGCTGGATGGCGTTCGAGGGAAGCGATGATTTCTCCCACCTCACCGACTACAACCCCACCTTTCGACACGACGCGCGGCGCTTCGAGCTGGTTACCCTGCCCTTCCAGGATATGGCCGCCATGACTGAGAGCCTCAAGCTGCTGCTGGAGCTGGGCGCTGACCACATCGCGGCGTATCTGAGGGAAGTACGCCGTCCCCTGCTGGAAGCGGCGGCGCGAGGCGACTTAGAGATCACCTCGCCGGTCGACGGTGTGCACGAGAGCTCCATCATCTGCGTGCGGACGGAACGCCTGGTGGAATCGTACCATGCTCTCAAACAGGCCGGGGTCGTGGGGGCGTTGCGGGAGGGTTCCATCCGGTTCTCGCCGCACTGCTACAACACCGTGGAAGAGATGGAGCGCGTGGTAGAGATCCTGAGGGGCCGGTGATGGCGGACTGCGTGTTCTGCTCCGTAATCGAGGGCCGGCTCCCCGGGAGCTTCGTCTACCGAGGTGACGAGGCGGTAGCATTCCTGGACCTCTTTCCCGTCCACCCGGGGCACCTGTTGATCGTTCCTCGACTCCACGTCGAGGATCTGGTCTCGTGTCCGCCGGGCGTCGCAGGCCAGTTGTTCGAGCTGAGCGCAAAGCTCGCACCGGCCGTGGTCAGGGCCACCGAGGCGGCGGGGTTCAACGTGTGGACGGCTAACGGCAAAGCTGCGGGGCAAGAGGTGTTTCACCTGCACCTGCACCTGTTGCCGCGCTTCGAGGACGATACGTTTGGGCTCCGGTTCCCGAAGTCGTACCCCCAGGAAGCCGGCCGTGCCGAACTCGATGCGATGGCAGAAACGATCAGGTCGGAGATGTAGAAAGGATCGAATCCGTCTTCTTGCCGCGACGCAGCCAGAGGTAGCCACCGGCAAGTACATCGTCAGGTCCCGTCGACGACTCGAGCGTGAGGGGCGCTCCGTTGAGATAGAGCCCCCCCTGAGAGATCAGCCGCCGGGCCTCGCTTTTCGACTTGCACAGTCCAGCGGTGGTCACCAGCTCGACGGCGGACTTCGGGCTGCTCAAGTCGATCTCACGGTTCGGAAGTTCTTGCGCCAGCATCTTCCAGGTTTCGACGTCGGCCTTGTGGGGTTCCAGCTGCCCAAAGAGAACCCGGGATGCCTCAGCCACCCGGTCCGCGGCCTGCCCCCCGTGGACCCGGGCTGTCACCTCGGTGGCCAGCGCCCTGTGGGGGATCCGCTCGGCCGGACCTGCGGCATGTTGCTCCATCAAGTCAGCAATCTCGGTCTGGGGCTTGAACGTGAAGATCCTGAGGTACGATTCGACCAGGCGATCGTCCGTGTTGATCCAGGACTGATGGAACCTGTACGGCGTCGTCATCCCCGGGTCCAGCCAGACGCTGCTCTCCTCGGTCTTGCCGTACTTCCCCCCGACGGAGGACGTGAGCAGGGGAGCGGACAGGCCGTGAGCCTCTCCACCCTCGACACGACGGATCAGTTCCCGCCCGGCTGTGATGTTACCCCACTGATCGGACCCGCCCATCTGTAGCTCGCACCCCCTGGTACGATAGAGCTGCAGGAAATCGTACGCCTGGAGCAACATGTAACTGAACTCGGTGTACGAGATACCCTCCTCCAGGCGAGACTTCACGGACTCCTTCTGCAGCATGTAGGAGAGTGTGAAGTGCTTGCCGATGTCCCGGAGGAAGGCCAGCAGGTTGAGGGGGCTCAGCCATTCCCTGTTGTCCACCATCTCCGCACTGTGCGCACCGGCATCGAAGTCGAGGAACCGCTCGAACTGCTTGCGCTGTCGCGCCGCGTTCTCCTCGATCGTGTACTTGTCCAGCAGCGGCCGCTCGGTTCGCCTCCCGCTGGGATCCCCGATCATGCCAGTGCCCCCGCCAATTACCACGATGGGCTTCCCGCCGGCCCGCTGCAGATGGGCCAGCAACATGACCGGTACGAGATTGCCGATCTGGAGGCTCTCCGCGGTTGGATCGAAACCCACATAGCCGGTGATGGGGCCCCGGGCCAAGCGCTCCGCCAGACCCGGGGTCTGGTCATCGACAAGTCCGCGCCAGGTGAGTTCGTTGATGAAGTCTCTCATCCTGAGCCTTCAGCCGTCGGAGAGCAATTTGCAATCAGCAATTCGCAGTTCGTGGTTCGCCGCCGCGGTGGCGGCACCTGGAGGATGCGCGTTCGACGACGAACCACCAACCACCTAGCACCAACCACACACCACCGACACACCCCAGGACCTAGCACCTAGCACCTAGCACCCAGCACCTAGGACCCGGGCTCCCATCCCGCGGCGAAGCTTATGTGCCCCCCTCACCGCTGGCAAGTTGAATCGGGCCGGACTAGGTTAGGGAGTTTAGGGATATGGAAACACACAGCAGCAGCACTCGGTGGCTGTGGGCTCGCGGGGCCTCCTGGCTTCCCTGGAAGTGGTCACCCGGCAGGGTGCACGCCGTAGCATTCTCGGGATTCGTCGCCGCGGGGCTGGGCCTGGGGATCGTCTACGGGTCCTGGAGCCGGGCCTGTGCCGGCGGGGCCTGTCCCTCCATCGCGGTCCTCGAATCCTGGCGTCCCACCCAGTCCCTCAAGGTCTACGCGGCCGATGGGAGGCTGATACAGGAGGTGGGAGCCGAGCACCGCACGGTGCTCCGGTTCGACGAGATCGACCCTGCGGTCCGTGCCGCCTTCATCGCGGTAGAGGATAAACGGTTCTACGACCACGGAGGGATCGATTATCGTCGAGTGGTCGGCGCAGCGAAAGCCAACCTCATGGCCCTGGGCTACGCGGAGGGCTTCTCCACCATCACCCAACAGCTCGCGCGCAACGTCTTTCCGGAGAAGCTGCCGAGCACCAAAACGATCCGGCGCAAGGTCAAAGAGATGCGGGTGGCCTTGGAGCTGGAGAAGACGTATTCCAAGGATCGCATCCTCGAGCTGTACCTCAATCAGATCTATTTGGGTGGGAGCGCGCACGGCGTGGAAGCGGGCGCTCAGCGGTACTTCGGAAAGTCGGCCCGCTCCCTCAACCTCGCCGAGGCCGCGCTGCTCGCTGCGATCGTGAAACGGCCGGGACGGTATGACCCGCGCCGTCACCCCCAGCGTGCCGTGCAGCGCCGCAACCTGGTGCTCAACCTCATGCGCGACCAGGGCTACATCACGGCCCAGGAGGCGGAGCGGTGGAAGGCCTACCCACTGCTCCTTAGCTCCCGGGAGGACTTCGGTGACGTGGCGCCCTACTTCGTGGAATGGGTGCGGCAGCAGCTCTATGCCCGGTTCGGCACCGCGATCTACGAGCGTGGTTACCGCGTCTACACCACCCTCGATCTCGACATGCAGCTCGCGGCGGAGCAGGCCCTGGATCAGCAGCTCGAGCTCATCGAAGCTGGCCTGCCGCCCGATTCCGGCGGCCTGGGGCTGTACCAGCATCTCACCTATCAGCAGTTCCTAGACTCCTTGCGCACGCCCGGGGTGAAGAGCACGCTGACGCCATACTTGCAGGGGGCCCTCGTCACACTGGATGCGGATTCTGGCTACGTCCGGGCGATGGTAGGCGGCCGTGACTTCGGTGATTCCGAGTGGAATCGGGCGGCGCAGGCTGAGCGCCAGGCGGGGTCCACCTTCAAGCCGTTCGTGTTCACCGCGGCGATTCGCGCTGGTAAGCCCGCCAGCCACATGATCGATGACGGGCCCATCAGCATCATGCAGAACGACACCATGCCGTGGGAGCCGCAGAACTTCGACGACCGGTTCTACGGCCCCATGACGCTGCGGCGTGGGCTGCAGTTGTCGCGTAACCTGGTCGCCATCAACCTGGGTCGAGAGTTGGGGGTGCCGGCGGTGATCGGCGAAACGCGGCGGTTTGGGATCTCGACCTACCTGCCCAGGGTCCCGTCCGTCTTCATCGGCTCCGGCTCGGTCATCCCCATTGAGATGGCCTCGGCGTACACCGCGTTTGCGACATTGGGGACCCAGGCGGCGCCGGTGGGGATACTGCGGGTGGAGGATGCCAAGGGGAACATCGTCTGGCAACCCAGGGTGCGGCGCAACCGCATCATCGACCCAGAGCACATGTGGCTGGTCACCAACATGCTGGAGGGTGTCGTCAAAGGAGGCGGAACGGCATTCGGGGCGGTTCGCGTCAGGGGTGGATTCAGCCATCCAGCCGGTGGGAAGACCGGCACCACCAACGACGGTACCGACGTGTGGTACATTGGCTTCACCTCGGAGCTGGTAACGGCCGTGTGGATTGGCTTTGATCAGCCGAAGAAGATCATGGCCAACGCCCAGGGTGGCCGGCTCGCTGCGCCGGTCTGGGCCCAGTACATGCGCGAGGTGTATGAGCGCCGCCTGCCACCGGAAGGCTGGGAGCGGCCCGAAGGGCTGACCCTGCTCCGGATTGACAACACCACCGGCTACCGGGCGACCGACTTCTGCCCCCGGGAAGCCGTCTACTTCGAGTGGTTCATCCCGGGCACCGAGCCCACCGAGTTCTGCCCGTACCACAACTACCTCACCCGCCTGTTTAGCAGGACACCGTAGTGTGTCCTGCAACCCGCAGCAGGCTGCCAAGAAGCGGCTCCCGCTCTCTCCAGTGGTTCCGTCGCAGGTAGGGCGTCACTGGTAGAGTCCCCGCGGGCGGTGCCGTCCCCGCCGCTCCCCGCGCGCGTCACCGCAGGGATTGTATGGCCCGTCACCTCGCCGCCCATCGCCGGCGGGGCGCTCTTGATTGGTGACGACGGACGCGTTGCCGCCGTGGGTGGAGACGATGAGGTACCGCGGCCGGCCGAAGCGGCGTCAGTCGAGTATCCCAACGCGGTGGTCCTGCCGGGGTTGATCAACGCCCATACCCACCTCGAGCTTCACCCCTTCCGGGGTCAGCTGCCCGAGGCGGACTTCGTCGCCTGGCTCCTCCATATGAGCCGCATCAGGCAGACCACGGGCGACGACACGTATCTAGAGGGGGCCCGGGCCGGCGTGTTGGAGGCCTGGCGATACGGCACCACGACCGTTGCCGACACGGGCGTCGCTGGTGCCGCGGTCCAGGCCCTCGCCGAACTCGGCGGGCGTGGCATTTGCTATCAGGAGGTCATCGAGCCCAACCCGGCGCGCTGCGGGGAGGCGTTCGCGAACCTGGTGCGAATGGTGGACGGCCTGCGGCGGGACGCCCCGCCCACCGTCGCCATCGGGATCTCGCCTCACGCACCCTACACGGTGAGCCCGGGACTGTTCGCCCGCGCGGCCGACTACGCCCGGGCGGAGGGCCTGCCGGTGGCGTCACACGTAGCCGAGTCGCCGGTGGAGTCCAAGTTCGTGACCCGGGGGGCGGGGGCCTTTGCCTGGACTTGGCGGATCCGCCGCATTCCTCTGCCCCCCCGGGCGAGGTCGCCGATCGCCTATCTGGAGCGGCTGGGACTCCTGGGCGACGGATTCCTCGCCATCCACGCCGTCCAGGCTGACGCAGACGACATCGCCTGCCTTGCCCGCAGCCGCACCGCGGTCGCCGCATGCCCCCGGTCGAATCGGCGGCATGGACATGGCTCCCCGCCGCTTGCTTCCCTGCTTGAGGCTGGTGTGCAGGTGGGGCTGGGGACCGATTCGGTGGCGAGCGTCGATACCCTGGACCTGTTTGCCGAGGCCCGGGCGGCCAGGGAGTTGGCTGGGATGGCTCCGGAAACGGCCATGCGGCTAGTCACGGTGGACGCCGCCCGGGCCATTGGGATGGATCACGCGGTGGGGTCCTTTGCGCCGGGGATGTGGGCGGATCTGTGCGTGGTCCGGGCTGACCTCCAGCCCGGCCTGGGCGAGGCCGAGGTGGCGGGATTGGTCCTCGGGGCCGAAGCGTCGGACATCTTGGCGACGTATGTAGCAGGTCGACGGGTTCACCCTACCCCGTAGGAGGAGCCCTTGAGCAACGGAATTCGGATCGCGGCCGATGTCGTGTCCCAGAAGTTCGCTTACTAAGCGACACGCTCCGGAGGGGCCCACCGGTGCGTGTGACATCCGATGAGATGGCAGTTTGCTTCAGTAGCCTCGGTAGGGGCGCAGCAGGCTACGCCCCTACATTTAGTAGGCTTCACCTTGAGGATCATCTGACTACCGACACATGAAGACCAAGCGGCATGCTGCCATTCTCGAGCTGGTGCGCGCCCAGCGGGTCCAGAACCAGGAACAGTTACGCTCCCTGCTTCGGGCCGAGGGCATAGAGGTCACGCAGGCAACCCTGTCGCGGGATCTTCACGAGCTGAGGCTCGTCAAGCTGACCGATCCCGACGGCACGGTGCACTATGCGCCCCCGCCCGAGGCCTCTGTGCTGCAGCCTCCCCTGGAACAGCTGTTGCCGACGCTCCTGATCTCGCTGGAAGGGGTGGGCAACCTTCTGGTGCTGCGGACCCCCGCCGGGAGTGCCAACGCCATCGCTAGCGCCATCGACCGACAGGGATGGAAGGACGTCGTCGGCACGGTCGCCGGGGACGATACCATCCTGATCATCGCCCGCTCCGAGCGCGCCCGCCGCGGCGTCACCACCAGGATCCGGAAGCTCGCCGGCCTCACCCCTTGACGCCACCGTCGGGTATTGTATGTTCATGCGCTATCACGCATAGACATACAGTCACGCAGGAGCGGTGGTATCATGGGTCCACTGGTCACCCTGGCATACTCGGGCGGGCTCGACACCTCAGCTATCGTGCCCTGGCTCAAGGAGACCTACGGAGCACGAGTGCTGTGCTACGTGGCCAACGTCGGGCAGGGGGAGGACGACCTGGCCGGCGTGGAGCAGAAGGCCGTACGATCCGGTGCGGTGGAGTGCGTGGTGGACGACCTGCGGGAGCGGTTCGTCGAGGGCTTCGTGTTCCCCACGCTCCGGGCCGGCGCGGTCTATGCACGCTCGTACCTGCTCGGCACGGCCATGGCCCGACCGGTCATAGCGGCCGGCCAGGTCGCAGCGGCCAGGGCCGCAGGCGCAACTCACCTGTCCCACGGGTGCACTGGGAAAGGCAACGATCAAGTCCGCTTCGAGCTGACCTTTCAGGCCTTAGCCCCGGATCTCACCGTGATCGCGCCGTGGCGCGAGTGGGCATTCCGCGGTCGCGAAGACCTGCTCGCCTTCCTGCGGGAGCGGAGGATCCCCGTAAAGGCCAGCCAGGAGCAGCCGTACTCTCGGGATCAGAACCTGTGGCACTGCTCCACCGAGGGGGGAATCGTCGAGGACCCGGGTGCGGCACCGTCGCCGGACGTGTTCCTCCTGACTGCTGATCCGACAGCCGCGCCCAACGAGCCGGAAGAGGTGACCATCGCTTTCGAGCAGGGGACGCCAGTGGCCCTGGACGCCGCCCCCCTGGCGCCGGTGGCGTTGCTGGAGCGGCTCAATGAGCTGGCTGGCGCCCACGGGGTGGGTCGGGCCGACGTGGTGGAAGACCGGCTGGTAGGCATGAAGTCCCGCGGGGTCTACGAGACTCCCGGGGGCACGGTGCTCCGAGCGGCGCATCGGGAGCTGGAGCAGCTGGTCCTCGACCGCCGCACCCTCGCGCTCAAAGACCAACTCGCGCCGCGCTACGCCGACCTTGTCTACGAGGGGCGATGGTGGACCACGGAACGGGATGCGTTAGATGCCCTAATCTCGGTCACCCAGCAGCGGGTGACGGGTGCCGTGCGGGTCCGACTGTTCAAGGGCACGGTGACGGTCATGTCGCGCCGGAGCCCCTTCTCCCTCTATTCGAGTCAGCATGCCACGTTCGGCGCCGACGAGGTCTATGACCAGGCCGACGCAGCCGGCTTCATCAATCTCTTCGGCCTGCCGGTTAGGATCGCGGCAGAGGTAGCGAACCGGCCCAACCGCCTGATGGAGGTGGCGTGACGCGGCGCACGGGGATGGAGACTGACCCTAAGGCCGGGGAAGCAGCAGCGGAACATCGACTCTGGGGTGGCCGGTTCGTCGAGGGAATGGAGGCAGCGGCCGCTGAGCTCAACCGCAGCCTCCCGGTGGACTACCGGTTGTGGCCCCAGGACGTCCGGGCATCCAAGGCCTGGGTGAAGGCCCTGGCGCGAGCCGGAGTGCTGCAACCAGAGGAGGAAGCGCAGCTGTGTGACGGCCTCGAGTGCGTGGCCCAGCGCCTGGCCGATGGCGCAGGCGTGGGAGCCCCAGACGAGGATGTACATACCCTGGTGGAGCGACTCCTCTACCAGGAAGTGGGAGAGCTTGCCGGCAAGCTCAATACCGGGCGGTCCCGCAACGATCAGGTGGCGACTGACTTGCGCCTCTGGGGGCTGGAGGCGAGCGACGCCGTCGAGCGTGAGCTAGTGGGGCTTGGTCGGGCGCTCCTGGGGCAGGCGAAGCGGGGTCTCGACCTCTACCTCCCTGGCTACACCCACGGTCAGCGGGCGCAGCCGGTGCGGTGGGGGTATGTGCTCCTGGCCCACGCATGGCCGCTCACCCGAGACCGGGCACGACTGGCCGACGCGGCCCGGCGCATGGCAGAGCTGCCGCTGGGCTCCGGGGCGTTGGCGGGGTCGAGCGTAACGGTGGATCGGGACTTCCTTGCGGGGACCCTGGGCTTTGATCGTCCGGCCTCCAACGCCCTGGACGTCACGGGCGACCGAGACTTCGCCGCGGAATTGCTGTTCGCCCTGGCGTTGCTGGCGACGCACATGTCTCGTCTAGCCGGCGAGCTGCTTACCTACGCGTCCTCCGAGTACGGCTTCATCCGTCTGGCCGACGGCTACTGCACCGGCTCGAGCCTGCTTCCCCACAAGCGGAACCCGGATGTGTTCGAGCTGGCCCGGGCGAAGTCCGCCAGGGTCCTGAGTGACCTCGCCGGGCTCCTCTCGCTGCTCAAGGCGCTTCCTGCGGGGTACAGCAAGGACCTTCAGGAGGACAAGGCCTTCCTGTTCGACGCGGTAGACACGATGCTGCTCACCCTGCCTGCCGTTCGGGGCGCGGTCGAGACCCTGGAGCCGGTGCCGGAGCGCATGGCCGCCGCCCTCGATCGGGACTTGCTGGCCACGGACCTCGCCGAGGGCCTCGCGGCGGCGGGCGTGCCGTTTCGCGAGGCCCACGGGCTGGTGGGCCGCCTGGTCAAGCTGGCGGAGACCCGAGGCCTCCACCTCGGCGACGTGCCGCCGGATGAGGCGGGTGCCATCCACCCACTGCTGCCATCCCTGGTGGCTTCGCTGGACTCCTGGGAGGGCTCGATCGAGCGTCGGGACTCGGCCGGCGGCTCGTCCGGGGCGTCGGTGGCGGCACAGATTCTCCGGCTGGAAGGGGAGTTCCAGATGCCAAGTTGACCTCTCCAGCCGGTTTGCCGGTGCAAAACGGGGAGTGGCAGATGCCACTCCCCGTTCCTTTAGTAAGTACTTGCGGCGTGTTGGGCCGGGCTAAGCGTGGTCCCGCTCGTCCCCTCCAGCGAGCCTCCTTGCCGGGCAGCAAGGTGCCCAACACGCCGCAGATACCCTATCGATCCACCGACCCCTACGGAGACGGGGGCTCCCAGGTTTCGGGGAGGTGTCTCCCGGGGGTCCAATGGGTTAGATGCATGGTTAGCGCGGATGGTTGCGTTGGGGGGGTGGGGGACGGGGGGGAGCCGTCAGCCTTCGGGCTGGCAGTACGCAGTTCGCAATTGGCAGTTCGTGGTCGCCGCAGTACTTCCCGGCTGGCTGTTGGCCATTCGTAATCCCCTTGAGCAGTCCCACGAATTGCGAATTGCGAACCGCTCCAGCGACTGCCGACTGCCTTCAGGGCAATTCACGATCCGCGGTTCGCAGTTCGTGATCCCTGCGCCACTCCCCGAACTGCGAATCGCGAATCGCGAACTGCTGGCAGGCGGCTGAAGGCTTCAGTAGTGTGACAAACATCACCAGGCAATTCGCCCGCGGCCCGGCATTTTGACAGGTGTCCGGTTGTGACTCTTTTCACAGCGCGCGGCGGGGCACTGGCCTAAGTTGCCCTGTGCAAAGGAGGTGGCCCGGGTCGGCCGTGGTGGCATCCGGGTTGCACTGGCAGGTAGTAGCAGTTGCGGGTATCTGGGCTGGATGGCCCAGTGCGCGTTGCTGACCGATAAGAGCAAACCACGGGTAACCGTGGGACGCAAAGCCACGGGTCGTCTTCCGGGCTTGGGATGGCCAGGAGACGACAGCCGGGTTGCCGGAGGCAATGCAGATGAGAACACGACGCGATTCACGTGGCCGAGGCCGGAGCCTCCTACTGCCTCGCAGCGGCCACCGTCGTGCTCATCGCCTGGCTCGCCGATTTGGCTTTCCCGAGGCACAACCGGGCTCGATATCGGCTCGACAGCGCCCCGCCGGGTGTGAGTCTCGCCCAGTATGGCGCGCAGCGCCACGGCGGGGCCGGCGCCGGCGATACGGATACTATCGGTGTAGGATGGTCGCGCAGCGCGGCCCCGCGCACCGAGGAGACATACGGTCGTGTTCCCTGAGCGTGGAGGACCTATGTTGAAGATTGTCAGAGCATTGCGCAACGACATCAGGGGTTTCGCCCTGGAGGCCACCCTGATGGTGCTGCTGCTCATCTCGGTACTGCTCGCCGCCGCGGTGCTGGGCGCCATGACGACGATCAGGACCACGAGTCTGGACTATCGCAACTCCCGGGTCTTCTACGCGGCGGAGGCGAGCACCGAAGCCCTCATGGGCCAACTGGCCGTCGCTATGGACGACGGAAACATCGCCAAAGAGGAGCTGGACGCCCTCAAGCCGCCAACCCTGGAGGGGTTCACGTTCGACAACTTCTCGGTGACCAAGACCGGGGACATCATTATCGAGACCATCACCGACGGAGAGTTCGCAGGGCTGTACTCCCTGACCCAGCAAGTGGAGATCTTCTCCGAGGCCAAGGATGTGATGGAGAACACCAGCGCCATTCTCATTTCGGCCAAGGCGCAGGCGATTCCCATCTTCCAGTTCGGGGTGTTCTTCGAGAAGGATCTGGAGGCCACCAACGGGCCGCCCATGGAGTTCGCCGGCTGGGTGCACTCCAATGGGAACATCTACTTGAGCTCCAACAATGCCTGGTATCGGGATGCGATCACCACGCCCAACAAGGTGTTCCACGACCGCAAGGACAACCACAACGTGTACAACGGCGTCTACATCGACGACGCCTATGGGAACGAGGTGCAGCTGCTGTTCGACAGTCGCACGCATTCGGATCCCAACGCGTTTCGGAACCGGAGCGACACCGACTTCGACAATCGGCTGAAGACGGACGCCTACGATGTGGATTCGTTGAAGGTGCCGTTGCCGCCGGGGATGGATGCCATCGAGGTGATTCGGCCACGAGACCTGGCTGACACGGAGATGGAGCAGCAGGCCAAGTTCTCCTGGAAGGCCGACATGTACTTGACGGTGGACCTCGTCAATCTGGCCGCCCAGGACGCAGTCTGCGCCGGCAAGGGCTCGAAGGCGCCGGACGAGACCATTGGTGACCCGGGTGTTGGTGGTCTGCAGCCTGTGTTCCCGGGCGTCAAGATCACCTTCAAGATCGGTCCCAACTGCGGCTCCGACGACGAGTACGACGTGAAGATCTACGTCAACGGAACGTTGAAGAGCGAAATAGAGGTGGATGAGAGCTGCACCTTCGTCTACACCGTTCCTACCGACGCCGACGAGCTCAAGATCGTCGTCACGTCGGACGAGGGTGGGGGCTACAACGGCACCGCCATTTGGAAGGATCTTCAGTTGCTGCTGGGAGGCGTCGGCACGCCGTGGCCCCAGATCACCGTGTCGCGGCCGGACGGCATGATGGTGCCGCAACCAGCAGATATGTGCAGCATCTTCCAGTGGGAGTGGTCCAACTACTTCGACGGCCGCGAGAAGAACATGCGGGACGTCCTGAACATCAACGTCGCCGGGCTCACTGCCTGGGCTGCGGGGGATGCCAAGCGGCAGTCCGAGGTCGTCTACGTGGAGTTCCAGGCCCCGGCTACGCTGGGTGGGTGGACCCAGGAGGCCAAGGACCTGCTGCTGGACAACACGCTGGATCCGTCAGTACGGGTCATCAACGCCAGTGTGTTGCCAAACCGGATGACCTTCGCCACCGATCACCCGTTGTACGTGCGCGGCGATTTCAACAAGACCGCCTGGCAGCCGGCGTCCCTGGTGGGCGACGCCATCACCATCTTGTCGAACGCCTGGAATGACGCCGACCACAAGGTCCAGGTGGTGGAGAAGAAGATCGCCTCGCAGACTGAGGTCTGGGCCGCGATACTGGCTGGCCACTCGGCCACCCCGTGCGACCATGAGGTGGCCGGTTGTCCCGGTGGCTATTCCGACTTCTACGGCGGCGGGATCGAGAACTTCCCCCGCTTCCTGGAGAAGTGGACCGGGATCAAGTTCATCTACCGTGGTGCGCTGGTGTCACTCAACATCTCCCAGAAGGCCATCGGGACGTGGAATGGGACGTACTACAGTCCGCCCCAGCGGGACTGGCAGTTTGACACCCGGTTCGAGGATCCCCAGTACCTGCCGCCGGGGACCCCGGTGGTTGGGGTGGTGATCCGGACGGCCTTCCGGCCGGTATATTAGGGAAGCCGCGAGCCCTAAGGGACAGGCAGTTCGCAGTTGGCGATTCGCAATTCGTGGAACTGCGGCAACCATCACGAACTGCGAATTGCGAACTGCGAGGATCAGCGCTGAAGGTTTGCGGTCTGAAGCCGAAGGCAGAAGGCTCTCAGTAAGTAGAGGAAAGGGTCATGCGCAAGGGCTTCACGCTCATCGAGATGCTGATCGTCGTCACGCTGCTGTCGATCCTGCTGGCGGTGGCGATCCCCTTCATGAGGGTGAGCCCCACGCGCAAGGTGGCGCTCGCGGCCCAGCAGCTCACGCGGGATATCGAGCTGGCGCGGACCCGGGCCCTGAGTACCAAGAAGGCTGTGAGATTGACGTTCGACGAGTCAGAGAAGGTCTACAAGGGATACGTAGATCATGACGGCGACGGGGAATTCACCGAGTCGGAAGCCGAGATGCAGGCCCTGGGCACGTTCCGCTGGCGCGAGCTTCCCGCAGGCATCGGGTTCGGCCGGGGCAGCGTCGGCGCCGTGCCCGGCGACTCGGGGTCTGGAGCCGTCACGTTTGCTGATAGTCGCGTCGAGTTCAATGGTCGGGGGGTGACCACGCCGTTCGGTACGCGGGGCGTGGTCTACTTCGTCCATCGAGATCAGGACGACGCCGTAGCCGCCGTCTCGGTCACTGGATCGGGCTCGGTGAAATCGTGGGTCTTCCGCGGGGGAGAATGGCAATGACGATGAAGGAAGCCGGATTCACGCTGATCTCCGTCATGATCGCGCTGATCCTCCTTGCCGTGGGGATCATGGCGCTGAGTCGGGCGGGGGGTGAGGTGCTGGCGGCGCGGTCGGCGGCGGCCACCCGGACGACGGCCGTGGCCATCGGCCGGGCGTACATGGAGACTCTGCGCAGTCGCGATCCGGCGACACTGTCGTCGGAGAGCGCGGTCAAAGTCAACGACACGGGCGCAGCCGATCCCAACGGCCAGTACACCCGCACCGTCGAAGTCGAGAGTACCGGCGAGAACCTGGTGCGGGTGCGGGTGCTGATAGATGCCCCCCGCTCCCAGGAGCCGGTGGAACTGGTGACGCTGGTTTACGTCGGCGCAGTCGTAATGTAAGGAGCGAAGGATGCGCAATAACGCAGCGAACCGAGGCTTCACACTCGTCGAGCTCCTAATCGCGCTGACGGTCGGTGTGATCGTGTTGTCGGCTGCGCTTTCCTTCGCAGTGACGACCTGGCGCACCGTCGAGGGCAACGAGGTGCGGGAGCAGGCGTACCGCAACGGGCGGTTTATCGGCATGTCCCTCGAGCGTGACATGCAGACCGTGGGTGTGGGGATTGCCAGCACCATCTCGTTCGGTACGCTGGCGGTGTGGGCTGACACCATCGTCATTCTCTCGGTCCCGTTCACGCCCAGCGAGTCGCCGCCCTACGATCTGGCACCCCCGGCCGGCACGGACAACCCCCTGTCCCCGGGCGGGACCTGCGGGACGTACTGTCTCGATCTCGCTGCGGACGCCAAGGGCAAGTTCGAGCTGGAGGCGGGTAACCTGGCCCGGCTCCAGATCAACGATACGCGGCGGCTGATCTTGATTTCGGGCGTCACCAAGGGCACCTCACGTACCATCACGTTCACGCCCCACACTCAGTTGCTGCACTACACGGCGGGCTTGAGCGGCGGCCTGCTGCTGGATCGGTACGGCACCTTCGTTCAGAAGCTGGGCGTAATCGTCTATTACCTGGACGGGGACAAGCTCATGCGGGCCGACTACCTCAACCCTGACGGTACGCCCGCCGGCGAGGTGCTGGCGTACGGCATCCAGGAATGGGATGTCTCCGTCATCTTCACCGACGACGACGAGCAGCCTGAGGTGACGCCGGCGGACAATGATCCCA